>Ga0207708_10000256_pt1 | contig 41918 bp, 36 predicted proteins | sample KBSK5101metaG_FD_184340 | JGI IMG/M metagenome (GOLD analysis project Ga0207708, IMG submission 184340) | Corn, switchgrass and miscanthus rhizosphere microbial communities from Kellogg Biological Station, Michigan, USA - KBS K5-10-1 metaG... | ecosystem: Host-associated > Plants > Roots >... | reverse complement strand
CTTAGCGGGGCGAGGCGTTCGGATAGGAAGACGTGGACCGACCGCTGCCCCTCGGGCGTCTCACGCTGCAAGCGGCGCAAGGCACGTAGCTCTCGTGCCCCTAGGGGGTGGACGCTTGTTTCCCCGCCCTTGGAGCGGCGCACATGCAGCTTGCCGGCCTGCAGGTTGATGTCGTCCCAGCGCAGCGCCACCAGTTCGCTGGCGCGCAGGCCGTGCCGATAGGCGAGCAGGATCGCCGTGGCGTCCCGATGGCCCCACCGGTTGGCGCGGGCGGCATCCATCAGCTTCTCGACCTCGCGCTCCGTAAGATAGTCCCGAGGCCGGGGCGATCTGACTGTTACATTTTGTGGCGTTGGCAACTCCGGCAGAGCTTGAAGATTTTCCACGATATCCTCTTATTCCATAAACCAACTGTTACAAATCTTAGAAGAATAGTGACAGTCGTGTCGAAGGGAAATTGATCAATCCTCGGGTCTGTCGCGCAATCGCCACAGGATCGGCCGGCCGCTACCGCTGTTGTCACCCCACGGCCGGTTGATCACCTGGATCGGCGACGGGCTGCTCTGCATACCGCTCCATGACGCCTGGGTGGACGGTTACAGCGCCGCTGAATATGCGGCCCACGTCAAACTGGGCAGGCGGGCATTGGCCTAAGGGCGCGAAGCCTCAGTACGTCAACCAATCCCCCGGCTGCGCGTCCATCCGGTAGGGCCGGTAGCCGCTGATGTTCTCCGGCTTCGGCGCCTCTTTCATCGGCACCCACGGTCGCGACATGCAGGCATACCTCCACTCATCGCATGCATGATCTTCGCTATCCGTCATCACGTCCTCGTGCCGGTCGGGATCGTGCTGGAGAAACGGGATGGTGCGGATCGAGTCCGTGCAGGTCGCAAACGTCACAATCATCGGTCGCCCGTCGCCGTCGCCCACCAACCGGGAGCGCACCTGATCCCAGCCGCCCATGGCACCGCGCGCCGGAACGCGGGTGTTGTCGGCATGCCGGAACCACACCTTGCCACCCGAACCACGAGCGATGCGCTCGGCAATGCGGTGCTTCTTTAGGGCGCGCTGCACGGTACTACGGCTGCAGCGGAATTTTTCCTCCGCCTCGGCGATTACGCCTCTGCGCTTGCCGGCATCCTCTTGCTTCATCACAAATTCCGCGATCTCCATCTCCCGGGCCACTGTGCTGGCCAAAGAGTGCCGATTCTTGGGGCGCTTCCTGTCGCCCCGTAATACCTCGCTCAGAAATTTCCGGATATCGGGCGTAACCGGCTCACCTCCTTCGAGATAAAGGGCCAGTAACTCCCAATCGCCGTCGCGTGCCTTTAGAAGCACCACCTTATCGGGACTGCTATTAACCCAATTGAGAAGCGTCTCCTTATCGGGATTGTTCGGAAGCCAATCGGTACGAGGCGGCTTGCTGGGCATGGGACACCGTCATCACCGTCTCCGGGAGAGGTGGCGCGGAGCACGCATCGCGACGGTGAGGCGATGCGACGGCTGGCCGGCCGGCCCCGCGCCTTTCGGGGATGCTATCGCGGTGGTCGCGCACGAGCGAGCGCGACCGCCTTGCCCGCGTCCGTCTGGACTTTGGTGCAGTACGCGGCCCAGGCGTCCATCACCTTGCGGCGCTTCTCCAGCATGTCGCCACGGCGGTAGGCGGCCTCAACCTTGCTGTCGATCGTGTGCGCCAAGACCATCTCAACGATATCGTGGGGAAAGGAGGTTTGCTCTGCTGCCCAATCGCGGAATGAAGATCGGAAACCGTGCGGCGTCACTTCGGCGTTGTTCTGCTTCGGGTCCACATAATGAGGGCCACCCCCGTTCATGCGGCCAATCACGTTGAGCATAGCCATGTTCGATAGAGGCTGGCCGGCCTTCATGCCGGGGAAAACGATGTCCCCTGTCGCAATCTCCTTCATTTCGTTCAGTACCGCGACCGCCGCGGCGGAAAGGGGCACCCTGTGCTCCGTGTCAGTCTTTGTGCTTGGGATCGTCCATACGCGGGCCCCCAGATCGACCTGCGGCCACGTCATGGGCGGTTTGTCGTCGCGATCATTGCCGATGATGTCACCCGTGCGGACGGCACAGAGAATAGCAAGCTCCAGCGCGCGAGCGGCGATGCCCTGGCGCGACCGCAAGTCCTCCATGAAGGTTCCGACTTGGTTGTAGGGCAGCGCGGGATGGTGTCTGACCTTCCGCACCTTAGACTTGGCCGGCAAGACGTGGTCGAGGTGGCCCTTCCATCGCGCGGGGTTCTCGCCTGCTCGGTAGCCCCTGACCTTCGCCCAATCCAGAACCGCCTCGATCCGGCCGCGCACCCTCCCCGCCGTCTCCGGCTTCGTGGTCCAGATCGGCTCGATGGCTCGTACCACGAGGCCCGTGTCGATTGCGCTCACAGGGAGCTTGCCGAAGACGGGGGTGGCGTAAGTCTGCAGGGTGTTGGTCCACTGCTGCCGATGCTTCGCATTCTTCCAGGCGGCCTCGTGTGCGGCGATATAGGCGGCCCGGCAATCATCGAACGTGATTGTCTTGGCGCTCTCAACCCGGGCCGCAGCGAGATCGCCGTTGCGCTGTTCGATCGGGTCGATACCCGCCACCACGAACTGGCGAAACTCGAACGCCTTGGCGCGGGCGTCAGCCAGTCCAACCTCGGGGTACGGACCAAGCCCGGCGTCGCGCGTTCGCCCATTCAGAGCAAACCGAAATATCCATCCCCGGGTACCGGTGCCCGACACCCGGAAATAAAGATTGCCGCCGTCAGCGTGATAGCCCGGCGCCTTCGCCTTCAGACCCGTAGACGAGAGCCGGTGAATTTCCCTGCCCACAGCCCATGCTCCTGCCCATATTCCTCATGCCGATAATGGCAGACTTGGGCGGACATGTACAGTACAGGAGTGGAGAGAATGCCATTGTTATGGGCGTAAGCTGGTGAACTTGAGAACATGGGCAGACAATGATCGCTCGGTTCTTGGCGGAAGGGGTGGGATTCGAACCCACGAGGGAGCGTAAACCCCCTGGCGGTTTTCAAGACCGCTGCCTTAAACCACTCGGCCACCCTTCCAACGCAGTGACAAAATGCAGATTGAGGTCCGCCGGAGCAGTTTTTGCTCCCGCTTTGCATTTCGTCGCTGCTGTAGCGCGTCGGAGATGAGCGCGTCCACCCTGCGGCGATGATCGCTTGCTCCCGCTCTCGTGCTCGGGTAGCCCCTCGCATATGGAGAAGCGAAATTCAGCGAGTGGGCGCGCACCGAAGGTTAGCTTCGTCTCGCTTGGCTGCCCGAAAGCACTGGTCGACAGCGAGCGCATCATCACCCGCCTGCGCGCGGAAGGGTACGAGCTCACCCGCGGGCACGAGGGTGCCGACGTGGCGGTCGTCAACACCTGCGGCTTTCTCGATAGCGCCCAGGCAGAGTCGCTGGCCGCTATCGGCAAGGCGATTCACGCGAACGGCAAGGTCATCGTTACCGGCTGCATGGGCGCGGAGCCCGAGAAGATCATTGCGCACTACCCGGGCGTGCTCTCGGTCACCGGCCCGCAACAATACGAGAGCGTGCTTGAGGCCGTCCATCGCGCGGTGCCCCCGCAGCACGATCCGTTTCTCGATCTGCTGCCGCCGGAGGGCATCAAGCTCACACCGCGACACTATGCCTATCTGAAGATTTCCGAGGGCTGTAACAATCGCTGCAGCTTCTGCATCATCCCCAAGCTGCGGGGCGACCTCGTTTCGCGGCCCGCGGCTGAGGTGCTGCGCGAAGCCGAGCGCTTGGTGGCCGCGGGAGTGAAGGAACTTCTGGTTATTTCGCAGGACACATCGGCCTATGGGGTCGATCTCAAATACGCTGCGAGCGATTGGAAGGGCCGCGAGGTGCGGGCAAGATTTCTCGATCTGGCGGGCGCGCTCGGCGAGCTCGGAGCTTGGGTGCGGCTGCATTACGTCTATCCCTACCCGCACGTGGACGAGGTCATTGCTTTAATGGCCGAGGGCAAGGTGCTGCCCTATCTCGACATTCCATTCCAGCACGCAGCGCCGTCCGTGCTCCGGCGCATGAAGCGGCCGGCAGCGCAGGAAAAGACCTTGGAGCGGATCGCGCGTTGGCGCGAAATCTGTCCCGACCTCACCATCCGCTCCACATTCATCGTGGGCTTTCCCGGCGAAAGCGACGAGGATTTTCAATTTCTGCTCGACTGGCTCCAAGAGGCGGAACTCGATCGCGTCGGCTGCTTCCGCTACGAGCCCGTCAAAGGCGCCGTTGCGAACGATCTCGCGGCGCCCGTCACCGACGCGGTGAAGCAGGAGCGCTGGGATTGCTTCATGCGCCACCAGCAATCGATTTCGGCACGACGCCTCAGGCGCAAGGTGGGCACCCGCCAGCAAGTGATCATCGACGAAGTCTACACGCGGGATAGCAGGCTGCCGGACCGGGGTCCGGGCGCCGCAATGGCGAAAGGCCGCAGCCGTGGCGACGCACCGGAGATCGACGGCGCGGTCTATGTGACGAGCCGTCGTCCGCTGCGCCTGGGCGAGATCGCGACGGTGCGGATCGAGCGCGCGGACGAATACGACCTGCATGGGACGGCGGTGGGGTACTAGCTGCCGCCCGCCCCCAGACGGATCAGAGAGCGCCCAAAACCTTGGTAACCGCGTTGGTCAATCGCTCCAATTCCTCCTCGCCGATCGTGAAGGCGGGAGTGAGATAGACGATCGATCCGAACGGGCGCACGAAAACCCCCTCCTCCACGAACCGCGCGCGCAAGCCGTCGAGATCGTCGATGCGCTCGAGCTCGACCACTCCGATCGCGCCCTTCACGCGCACCCCTTTGACCGCGGGCAGGTCCCTGCAGGACGCCAGGCCGCGCTCTAGCGCGCTTGCAATGGCGGCGACCTGTTGCAGGCGCGGCTCGGACTCAAACAGATCAAGCGAGGCGTTGGCGGCGGCGCAGGCGAGCGGATTCGCCATAAAGGTCGGCCCATGCATCAGAGCATGCGTGGGGTCATCGGACCAGAATTCGTCGAAGACCCGCGCGCACGCCACCGTGGCGGCGAGCGGCAGCGTGCCGCCTGTCAATGCTTTTGACAGCGTCACAATATCCGGCACGATATCTGCAGCTTCGCACGCGAACAGGGTTCCGGTGCGGCCGAAGCCGGTGAAGATTTCATCAAAAATCAGCAGAAGCTCGTAACGGTCCGCAGCCTCGCGCAACCGACGCAGCACGAGGGCGTCGTGAAAACGCATGCCGCCGGCACCCTGCACCAGCGGCTCGACGATGATCCCGGCGAGCTCGTCCGCGTGACGTTCGAGGAAGCGGGCAAGGCCCGCAGCGCTCTCCTCGTCCTGCGGCAGATCGATGACGTGATGCTCGGTGAGGAGGCCCCGGAACATCCCGTGCATGCCCATTTCCGGGTCGCCGACGGCCATCGCTCCTGTGGTATCGCCGTGATAGGCCCCGGTGAAGGCCAGAAACTTCGTTCGCGTGCGCACGCCCTGGTTCAGCCAAAACTGCACCGCCATTTTCATTGCGACCTCGACGGCGACCGAGCCCGAATCCGAGAAGAAGACGCGAGCGAGATCGCCTGGCATGCGCGCCGCGAGCCGCCGAGCCAGCGTGAGCCCCTGCTCGTGAGCGAGCCCGCCGAACATGACGTGCGGCATCAGCGCGAGCTGGCGCTCGGTCGCCTCCCGAATGTGGGGATGGTTATAGCCGTGGCAGGCCGTCCACCACGACGCGATCCCATCGATCAGTTCGCGTCCATCGGACAGCACGATGCGGGAGCCTTGCGTGCGGACCACCGGGAGCGGCGGGCGCGCCGTCTTCATCTGCGCGTAAGGCAGCCAGACATGGGCGAGCCCCGCCTGGTACCACGCGGGCCCCTCGCCTGCTCGGCTGCTTGATGTCTTGCGATGCATTCAGCGCTTCCATTCGAGGTTCATTGCCGCCATTCTGCCCTCGCAGAACCGACAAGGCCGATGCGAGGATGCGTTCTCTCGATGAATTCGCGACCGCCAAGCTCGGCGAACTCGAAGGCAGCAGTCTACGCCGCGCGCTGGTCGACACCACCCGCGTGACGGGAATTTGGCTGCTGCGTGACGGTCGCCGGCTGCTGTCGTTCTCGTGTAACGACTACCTCAACCTGACCCATCATCCCGCGGTCCAGAACGCCGCCGTCGAGGCGTTGCAGGTCTACGGCGTCGGTGCGGGTGCCTCCCGTCTCGTTACCGGCAATCATCCCTTATTGGGTGAGCTTGAGTTGCGGCTCGCGCGGCTGAAAGGCGCGCAGGCATCTTGCGTCTTCGGGTCCGGCTACCTCGCCAATCTCGGCATCATTCCTGCGCTTGTCGGCCCGGGTGATCTCATCCTCATCGACGACCTGTCCCATGCCTGCCTCTGGGCTGGGGCGCGGCTATCGCGCGCCGCCGTCGTCCCGTTCCGCCACGCGGATGTGGGGCATGTCGGGGCGCTGCTGGCGGAGTTGCGCGGGCGTCATCAGCGTGCCTTGATCGCGACCGACGGCGTTTTCTCCATGGACGGGGATATCGCTCCCCTGCATGGGCTCGCGGCGCTGGCACACCGCCACGACACGTGGCTCATGTCCGACGACGCCCACGGCCTCGGCGTGGTCGGCGGTGGTCGGGGCTCGAACTTCGTACAAGCCGTCCCGGCCGATGTGCCATTGCAGATGGGGACCCTGTCCAAGGCGCTCGGCTCCTATGGCGGCTATGTCTGCGCCTCCGCCGCGGTCGTGGAGCTCATTCGCAACCGTGCCCGTACCGCCGTCTATTCGACCGCACTTCCGCCGGCGATGGCCGCGGCCGCGCTCGCTGCGCTTGACGTGATCGAACGGGAGCCCGGCTATGCCGCGCTGCCCCTGGCAAAGGCGAGGGCTTTTGCCCGCCGGGCCGGGCTGCCTGAGCCGGCCAGCCCGATCGTTCCCGTCGTGCTCGGCGAGGCCGGGACGGCGCTGGACGCATCGAGGATGCTGGCAGACGAGGGTTTCCTGGTTGTCGCCATAAGGCCCCCGACCGTGCCGGCCGGGACCGCTCGTCTGCGTCTGACCTTCACCGCACAACATCCCGATGATGAAATCGAGCGACTTGCCGAACTCGTCCGCTCGCATGTTCTTAGCGCCGCGACGACCTGTGCAACCCCAGTGCAATGACAGCGTTCTTCATCACCGCGACCGGGACCGACATAGGCAAGACCTTCGTCGCCACGGGGTTGATCCGGCACATGCAGGCAACCGGCCGCCCGGTCGCGGCGATCAAGCCGGTCGTCAGCGGATTTGACCCCGGCGCCTGGCACGGCAGTGATCCGGCCGCCCTGCTTGTGGCGTTGGGGCGCCCGGCCGAACTGGCGGAGGTCGAGCATATTTCGCCGTGGCGGTTCAAGGCTCCGCTTTCCCCGCATATGGCGGCCAGACACGAGGGACGCACAATCGCATTCCAGGAGGTGGTCGAATTTTGCCGTCGTTCAATGACGGGGCGTCCTGGCGCGCTCTTGATCGAGGGTATCGGCGGCATCATGGTGCCGCTCGACGACCGCCGCACGGTGTTGGACTGGATGTCGGTGCTGCGTATCCCGATTATCCTCGTGGCGGGGACCTATGTGGGCACCATGAGCCACACCCTGACGTCGCTCGAAGTGCTGGTCCGGCGCAATCTCGATGTCGCCGCGGTGGTCGTGAGCGAAAGCGCAGGCAGCGCGGCCTCGCTTGAGGAGACGGTCGCGACCGTGCAGCGGTTTGCGAATTCGATCGAGGTCGTAGGAATTCCGCGCCTTGCGCCGGACGCCGGCGATCATCCGGCCTTCGCGCATCTCGCCGCGCTGATGTGATCCTGGCCCCTTCGCACTTGACGTTGAGTCCGAGGCCTCTAGCCGAAGCGTAGTTGGCGCGGACACATCCGCGCTGCAATCATTCCTAGCACGCCAAATGTCTATTTCAGCGTCTCGATCCAGCGCTCCAGCAGAGCCCTCTCCTCTTCGGTCATGCCGGTATCGTTACCGATCGGCATGTTGCGATCCCACACGACCTGTTCCAGAATTTTGGGCGCCCAAGCCTTCAATTCCTCGATCGTTTCCAGCACAACCTGCTTGGGCGGCGCGTCGAAGCTTGGGTGCGATGGTGCCTGCGCGTGACACATCACGCAGTGTTTGCGGCTGATCGCAAGCACATCCCCGTCCAGGATGTCTCCGGCATGAACGTCGGACGCCAGCGAGGTGGCCGCGGCGGCGAGCAATGCCGCCGCCGCAGCCCATGCGCGTGAGGTCATGGAGTTGGCGCGGCTGCGCTCAGGGCAGCAGAATGGTCGATCCCGTAGTGCCGCGGCTTTCGAGATCGCGGTGCGCCTTCTGGGCGTCCTTCAGAGGATATTTCTGGTTTACCGGAATCTTGACTGCGCCGCTCGCGATCACATCGAACAGGTCATTCGCCGTCTTCAGCAAGTCCTCGCGCTTGGCAACGTAAGTGTTGAGCGTCGGACGGGTGGCGAACAACGAGCCTTTGGTCTGCAGAATATTGATGTTGAAGGCGTCGACGGGTCCGGATGCGGAGCCGAAGCTCACGAACATGCCGAGTGGCTTGATGCAGTCCAGCGAGGCCGGGAAGGTCTCTTTGCCTACGCCGTCATAGACCACTTCGCACAATTTGCCGCCGGTGATCTCTTTCACTTTGGCGACGAAATCCTCATTGCGGTAGAGGATGACGTGGTGCGCCCCGTTCTTCTTGGCGAGCTCGGCTTTGTCTTTTGACCCTACAGTGCCGATCACATTGGCGCCGAGATAGTTCGCCCATTGGCAGGCAATGAGGCCGACGCCGCCGGCCGCCGCATGGATGAGCACGTTGTCGCCTTTTTGCACCTTGTATGTTCGCCGCAGCAAATACTGCACCGTCATGCCCTTGAGCATCATGGCGGCCGCCTGCTCGTAGCTGATCTTCTCCGGAAGCTTCACCGCCCGGTCGGCTGGCAGGAGCCGTTCGGCCGCATAGGCCCCGAGCGCCGACGTATAGCCGACGCGGTCACCCACCTTCATGTCGGTTACGCCCGGCCCAACCGCGGTCACTTCGCCCGCCCCCTCGTTGCCGGAGACGAACGGCATTCCCACTGGCGATGGGTACATGCCCATGCGGAAATAGGTATCGATGAAATTCACGCCACAGGCATGGTTCCTGATCTTGATCTGCCCGGGACCGGGCGCTGGCACCTCCACGTCCTCGTAGGTCAGCACTTCCGGACCGCCCGTCTTGTGTACTCGCACCGCTGCGACCATTGTTGTCACTCCTTGTTGTGCCTTGCACGCGCCGCGAACCGGCCGGCGGCGGCAATGTCTCCCAGCGGAGCTTGTGGATCAAGCCGTCAGGCGGGAGGCCGGCGACGCCTGCGATTGCGACGGGCCATGACATTAAAGGCTTCCACGCCGGCAGCGAACGTCATGGCGAAATAGATATAGCCGCGCGGGATATGGAATTCGAATCCGTCGGCAACAAGGGCGACCCCGATCAACACAAGGAAAGCGAGCGCCAGCATTTTGGTGGTGGGATGCTTGGCGATGAAGGCACCGACCGGTCCGGCCGCCAAGTACATCACGATCATCGCGATGACCACTGCGGCAATCATCACCTCCAAGTCCTCCGCCATGCCGATCGCGGTGATGATCGAATCCAGCGAAAAGACCAGATCGACCGCCACGAGTTGAAGCACTATCCAGGCAAAGGCTTCTTTGGTGGAGGAAACAGCTGTTCCGCTTTCGCGCGCTTCAACCTCGCTGTGAATTTCATGCGTCGCTTTGGCGATGAGGAAGAGACCGCCCCCGATCAGGATGATGTCCCGCCAGGAAATGGCCATACCGAACAGAGTCACGACCGGTGCGGTGAGGCCCATCAGCCAGGTGAGGCCGGCAAGCATAATGATGCGAAAAATGAACGCGAGTGAGAGGCCGATCTGACGGGCGCGGCGCGCCTTGTCCGGGTCGAGACGAGTGGTCAAGACGGAGATGAAGACGAGATTGTCGATTCCGAGCACGATTTCGAGCACCGTCAACGTGACGAGCGCGGCCCAGGCATTCGGATCGCTCAGCAGCGGTAGAACGTTCATTTAGCTTTCTCGGTGAGCCCAACGGAGCTGAAATATAGGCCGATCACGACCAAACTGCCGCTGACCCACGGCCCTGGGTCCAGATCGTGCCAAAGCGCAATCAGGGCTAGAATGGCCCACAGGATCATGGCGGCGATATTGATTGCTCGGAGCCGTGTCACCCGCATCGGATGGAGGAACTTGAATGGTGCGAAGGTCAGCGCTGCCAGGAGGACGATCGTCACCCCAGCCAGCAGCGGTGTGGGCTTGAGCAGGAAAAGGTAAAATGCGGCCGCGTTCCAAAGCGCTGGAAAACCGCGGAAGTAGTTGTCTGCGGTCTTCATGTCTCGGTCGGCGAAATAGAGCGCGCCACTGACGACAATGACGATCCCGGCGGGTAGCGCAAGCGGTTGCGGCAGCAACCCCCCGGAAACGATCGCATAGGCCGGAACGAATACGTAGGTGACGAAATCCACCACCAGGTCGAGCACGTCGCCCGACCAGCGCGGGAGCGTTTCTGCGACCTCGAGCCGACGCGCGATCGTTCCGTCGACCCCGTCGACGATAAGTGCGATGCCGAGGCACATGAACATGGCCGGCCACTCGCCCCGCACCGCGTAGATCAGGGCGGCGAGCGCGAGCGCCGCGCCGCTGGCTGTGAAGATGTGCACCGCGAACGCGCGGGCTGGGGGAAACGACGGCAAGGCATCCCTCGATCAGCATGCGGGACCGGTCGCCAACCGGTTTGATCGCCTGAGCATGTACCCGCGCATTCCATCATACGATCATGCGGTCGGTTGTCATGGCCCCGACGGCGAAGATCGGGTAGCACGAAAGTCCTGTAGTTACAGGTGCGTCAAATTGGGCGAGATTACCGGAACCTGTTCGCGGCGGCGGCGATCAGGGCTGCTGTTCGAGGAGGACGAGAAGCAGGTGAGTGATCTGACCACCGAAGTGGCTGTTGTCGGCGGAGGTCCTGCGGGCCTGACCGCAGCGATCGCACTCGCGTCGGCCGGTGTCGAAACCGTATTGATCGCGAAGAGCCGCTCTGCGCCAGATCACCGCACCACCGCTCTTCTAGCAAGTTCGGTGCGCGCGCTCGACACACTCGGCGTCTGGGACCAATGCCGCGAACATGCCGCGCCGTTGCGCGTCCTGCGGATCGTCGATGATACCGTGCGGCTGTTACGGTCGCCCGAAGTTCGATTTGTTGCAGGCGAGATCGGGCTCGATGCTTTCGGCTGCAACATCGAGAACCGGTTTCTCACCGCAGCGCTTGCAGCGCGCGCCGATGCGCTTGGAGCATTGACGCGCATCGAGGACGACGCCACTGCGGTCGGGATCCACGATGAGGGGGTCACTATCAGGTGCAGTGGCAGCGCGGTATTGACGCGCCTCGCGATCGGCGCTGAGGGGCGCCGTTCGTTATGCCGGGCCGCCGCCGGCATCGAAGCTCGCAGCCGAACCTACCGTCAGACTGCGCTCACCTTCAACCTCGGCCACAGCCGTCCACATCACGACGCGTCCACCGAATTTCACACCGAGACGGGTCCGTTCACACTGGTGCCGCTGCCCGGACAACGCTCGAGCCTGGTGTTCGTAGTTGATCCCGGCGACGTCCCTCGCCTCTCGACGTTTTCGGACCTGCAAATGGCGGCCGAGATCGAGCGCCGCTCCCATTCTATACTGGGCAAGATTACCGTCGAGCCCGGTCGCGGTCTCTTTCAACTGGGGGTCCAGACCACGGCACGTCTGGGAGCCGGACGCGTGGTCCTGATCGGGGAAGCGGCGCACGTAATTCCCCCGATCGGGGCGCAGGGTCTCAATCTCGGTTTGCGCGATGCCGCGACCATAGGCGAACTCGTCGTGTCCGCCCATCGCACCGGTGACGACGTCGGGGGAGTGGCGGCTCGATATGAGCATATGCGCCGCGCGGACGTCGCCAGCCGCGCCTTGGCCGTCGATCTCCTCAACCGCAGTCTGCTTTCGGATTTTCTGCCGTTGCAAGGCGCTCGCGGGTTCGGACTTTTTCTGATGAAACGCATGGGCCCGTTGCGCCGGGTGATCATGAGTGAGGGCGTCGCGCCGGCGGCATCCATGCCGCGGCTTATGCGGGGAGAAGCGCTATCGTAAGGCCGGCATTCCCGAACAGGTATGCGGGCGACCTTTCACCAAGCCGGCGTGGAGGTCGCGACGTTCTTCGCGCTCAGCCGATGTCCTTCTGCAGCCGCAAGTCAATGAAAAAGCCGAACTGGCAGTTGCTGGGTCTTTACCAGCCACATGACGGTCGTCAGCGTTGCTACCGAGATGAGGGTTCCGAACAGGACCGCGCTCGATGCCTGTTCGACCCATACGTCGTACTGTCGTGCGAAAACGAAGACGTTCAGCGCGGGTGGCAACGCCGCCATCAGCACCGCGGTATAGACCCAGATCTCGGCGAAGGGACCAAGCAGCGACAGCAACGTGAAGGCCAATGTCGGATGAACAATGAGCTTTGCCATGATCGTCAGCGGCACGTCCCACGGCATCTTATTGAGCGGACGCAGCGCCACGGTGACGCCGAGCGTGAACAGGGCTGCTGGCGCAGCCGCATTTTGCAGGAACTGCATCAAGCGATCGAGAGCGACCGGAGGCTCGTAGTGCACGGCGGCCGACAGTACCCCCAACATAGTGGCAACCATCAGCGGATGCAGCATGACCCGCTTGATGACGTCGATTACGTCCGCGGCGAAGCTCCTTTTCTCCCTGCCCGCAAGCGTCATCAGGAACGGCACGAGTGAAAACAATAGGATGTTGTCGAAACAAAAGATGAGCGCGACCGGGGCCGTGGCTTCGGACCCGAGCGTCGCAAGAGCAAGACCCGGTCCCATATAGCCGATATTGCCGTAACCGCCGGCCAGTCCCGCGATGGTCGATTCCGCCACCTGGCCGCGTCGGATCATCATGCCGATGGCGAACGAAAGCGAGAATGCACAAAAGGTCGCGAGCATCGTGCCGACGATGAACCGCGGATTGGCCAGTTGTTCCAGCGGCGTCTGCGCGACGATCCGATAGAACAAAGCGGGTAACGCCACATAAAGGATGAAGAAGTCCATCCAGGCGAGCCCGGAATCCGGAATCGCCTTGAATTTTCCGCAGCCGAATCCGAGGAAGATCAAGCCAAAGAATGGCAGCGCCAAATTGATGACGTCGAGCATGCGGGGGGCCTAACGGCTGCCCTTGAATTGGTCAATCTTTCCGCCGGTGAACGCAAAAGCGGCTTGGCCAAGCTCAGGCGTTCCCCGTACCGTAGGGGGAAGCCGGGCGTCGTGCTTGGAAGCGGAAAATTGGGACGGCCATGAAGCTCCCGCGCAACTTCTTCAAGCCACTCGCGATCGGCGCGCCGGCCCCGCTGCGCGACCTTCCGGTCAAGCTGGAACGCATGATCCACTTCGTCCCGCCGCACATCGAGAAGGTACGCGCCAAGGTGCCGGAGCTGATCGCGCAGGTCGACGTGGTGCTTGGCAACCTCGAGGATGCGATTCCGGCCGATGCCAAGACCGCGGCGCGCGCCGGTTTCATCGCCATGGCCCAGGCCAACGACTTCGGGGCGACCGGCCTGTGGACACGCGTCAACGCGCTCAATTCACCATGGCTTCTCGATGACATGCTCGAGATCGTGGCTGCGGTCGGATCAAAACTCGATGTGGTCATGCTGCCGAAGGTAGAGGGACCGTGGGACATCCACTACCTCGACCAACTTCTCGCCCAGCTGGAAGCGAGACATGCGGTCACCAAGCCCATCCTGATCCATGCCATCCTGGAGACCGCCGAGGGCGTCGACAATGTTGCCTACATCGCGACGGCATCGCCCCGGATGCATGGCATCAGCCTAGGCCCAGCAGATCTTGCCGCGTCACGCGCGATGAAGACGACGCGGGTCGGCGGAGGGCATCCGGATTACGTCGTGCTTGAGGATGCGCAGGGCGCTGAGAAGCGCAAGAAAGTTCAACAAGATCTGTGGCATTACACAATCGCGAAGATGGTTGATGCCTGCGCGGCGGCAGGCATCAAGCCGTTCTACGGCCCGTTCGGCGACTTTTCCGATCTGCCGGCCTGCGAGGCGCAATTCCGCAACGCCTTCCTCATGGGCTGCGCCGGCGCCTGGACGCTGCATCCGAGCCAAGTGCCGATCGCCAAACGCGTGTTCTCGCCCGATCCGGCAGAGGTCGCTTTCGCCAAGAAAATCATCGAGGCCATGCCCGACGGCACCGGTGCGGTCATGATCGACGGCAAGATGCAGGACGATGCCACTTGGAAGCAGGCCAAAGTGGTTGTCGATCTCGCCCGCCTGGTTGCGGCCAAGGATCCGGAGGTGGCGGCGCGTTACAGCCTTTGACCCTCTGGCGTATGCCGCAATCCTGGACTATGTCGGTCTGAGCATGGGTAAAATGCGCAACGCCAAGTTCAAGATCGGCCAGGTCGTTCGTCACCGCCTGTTTCCGTTTCGCGGTGTCGTGTTCGACATCGATCCGGAGTTCAACAATACCGAGGAGTGGTACCAGTCGATCCCAGCAGAGGTTCGGCCGCACAAGGATCAGCCGTTCTATCACTTGTTCGCGGAGAATGCGGAGAGTGAATACATCGCGTATGTGTCCGAGCAGAACCTCTTGCCCGACACCTCGGGCGAACCGGTGCGCCATCCTCAAGTCGCCGAGGTGTTCGAGCAGGACGAGAAAGGAAGCTACCGACCGCGCAACTCACTGCTGAATTGAGGCCCTGGGTTTTGGCGACGGTCTACTGAATGGTTCGTGCGGCTCGCGAGTACGAAGGGCGGAAGCGCCGGCGCCGATCCTGGTGATCTGGCGTGTCAACGTGGCGGCGCTGTTTGCTGGCCCTCAAGCTTCTTGCGCGCCTCCTCGCCGCGTTTCTCCAACTCCTCCTGCAACCGTTTGTTCTGGTCCGCGACGGCCTTGGGATCGCTCGGCGGTCCATCGAATGCCTTGGCGAAGTCGGCAAGCGGCAGCGGAATGCTGAGAGGTTGGCCAGTGTCGTTCAAACCCTGCACGTGCATCGTTTGGCCTGTCTTCATCGCGCCGATCAGGTCATTGCTGACCTCGTAATCGGACATGCAACCGCCTGGCACGCACATGACGTATGGGGCACCCATGGGCTGGCCCTGGTCGATAATGATGCGCGTCCCGGGCTGCAGCGCCACGCCGAGCGGTACGGTGACGCGCAGGACCTTTTTGTCCTCCCCTTCCGGGGCGATCACGACCGCACCAACGACCGGCTCGCCGGACTCCAAACGTCCACCCTTACCGGTGAAGCAGACCTGCTTGGGGTTGGGCTCGGGGCTCGTCTGGCAGACCTTGGTCCACGGGGCGTAGAGGAGCTGCGGTGGCTCTCGTTGTGACTGCTGATCGGCCGGAGCGGGCGCCGCCTTCTCTGGCGCTTTCGGCTGCGCCTTGGGTTGCGCCTTCGGCTGCGCCTTGGGAGCGGGTTGCTGCGCCAGGGCGTGAGGCGCGGGTGCAATCGCGGCAAGGCCGGCGACGGTCACCATGACAAATGCACGGCGGAGCACCTGCGCACCTAGCGGTCCTGAATACTTCATTTGAATGCTCATTGCGGTTTTCGACGACGCCGCGGCGAGGACTCCAAATGCCTACCATTCCAAGACGGGCACGCCCAGGGGCACAGCTTCGCGCCGGCGCTCGGATGGCGCCAGCAAAGGGGGGTGGTCGACTAGGTCATGCAGGGACGCCAAGCCGCGCAGGCGAAGGCACCTATGCGCGGGGAAGACGTGCCAGGCGATTCTGGAGTTGCTTGCGCCGTTATCGCGTTGGAGCGGCCTGCTGGCCCTCGAGCTTCTTGCGCGCCTCCTCGGCCCGCTTCTGAAGTTCGTCCTGCAACTGCTTTTGCTGTTCCTCGAACTTCTTGGGGTCGGTCGGTGGACCGTCATAGGCCTTGGCGAAATCCGTGAGCGGGACCACCAGGCTGATGGGTTGGCCGGCGCCGTTGATGCCTTGGATGACGAGCCCCTGCCCTTTCTTCAACTTGCCAATCAGTTCGCCACTCGCTTCGTAATCGGCCATGCAGCCGTTGTTGAAGCAGATGACATAAGGCCCTGTCATTGGCTGACCGCTGTCGACGATCACCCGGGTGCCGGGCTGGATCGACATCCCCAGGGGCAAGGTGACACGGAGAACCTTCTTGGGCTCATTTTCCGGCTCGATCAGCACGGCTGCCACCACCGGCATCCCCGATTCGACCCTTCCGTCCTTGCCGGTGAAACAAACCTGCTTGGCGTTCGCCTCCTGGCCCTTCAGGCAGAACTTGGTCCAGGGCGAAAAGATGAGCTGCGGCTGATCGCCGGCCTGCGCCTGCGGCTGCCCTTGCGGCGCCGGGGCCTCTGCTGGCTTCTGCGCGGGTGCAGCCTTGGGCGCCGCCTTCGGCGCTGCTTTGGGGGCGGCAGGTGCGGCGGGTGCGGGCGGGGGTGCCTGGGCCAGGGCGCCGGAGCCGATCAGTGCGGTGAGCATCGTGGTCGCCGCGGCAACGGCGAACGCGCGTGCGGCCGGCCGGGCCGGCGCAATAACCAACCGATGATCCATCGAAAGATCCTCTTGCTTACCGCTCTGCTAGCGCCCGCGCCGGAACGGTTGCCCCATACTCCGAGGCTGGTGTCGGCATCAAATGCGGCAGGAGCGTGACGCGCGCACCCGCCCGATAGCGCATTTGCCCCTTCAAGTCATAACGCCGCCGTGTTGTAGGATGAAATTGCGGCGATATGCGGCCGCCCTTCGTGCATCCCTAAACGGCCCCGGCTTGGTCCCTTCCTGTGGAAATAGCTGTCCCGACTTCAAGGTGTCACGTATCACCGGGCTGACCGTGCGCGATTCCATGCGAGTTCGATTTCACCTCCTCGTCGGTCGGCTGATGCAAATCCGTCCGCAGACGTGGAGCGCCCTTTTTTCGGGCCTGATGCTTTGGAACGGCTGCAATTTCGTGGCCCCTGCGCAAGCGTCGGAAGGGCGGCACGCGCTGGCAATGCACGGCGAACCGGCGTTGCCCGAGGATTTCTCCCACCTGCCCTATGTTGATCCGGCGGCGCCGAAGGGCGGGCGCCTGATCCAGGGTGTGCTCGGAACCTTCGACAGCCTCAATCCCTTTATCGTGAGAGGGATCGCGCCGCAGTCGATCCGCGGGTACGTAGTCGAAAGCCTGATGACCCGCGGCTACGACGAGCCGTTCACGCTCTACGGGTTGCTCGCCCGCAAAGTAGAGACCGACCCTCAACGCAGCTTCGTCACCTTCCATCTCGACCCAGCGGCGAAATTCTCCGACGGCAAGCCGGTCACTGCCGAAGATGTCCTGTTCTCCTGGCAGTTGTTGCGTGACAAAGGCCGCCCGAACCATCGCATCTATTATGCCAAGGTTGCCAAAGCCGAAGCGATCGGCGACCGCGCGGTCCGCTTCGATCTCGCCGGCAGCGATGATCGCGAGCTGCCGCTTATTCTCGGGCTGATGCCGGTGTTGGCCCGGCACGCGGTCAACCCTGCGACCTTCGAGGAGACCTCATTCCAGGTGCCGCTGGGCAGCGGTCCCTATGTCGTGAGCCAAGTCGACCCCGGAAAAAGCGTCACCCTCAAACGCGATCCGAACTATTGGGGGCGTGACCTTCCGATCAACCGCGGCCTCTGGAACTTCGATGAGATCCGCTTTGATTATTACCGCGAGGCCAATTCATACTTGGAAGCGTTCAAACGCGGCCTCTATGACATACGCAATGAACAGGACCCGGGACGCTGGCAGGTAGCGTATGATTTTCCGGCTGCGCGCGACGGACGCGTAATCAAGGAGGCGCTGCCGACCGGGATGCCGAAGACGAGCACATTCTTCGTGTTCAACACGCGCCGTGCGATATTCTCCGATATTCGCGTGCGCGAGGCGATTTCACTGCTGTTCGATTTCGAGTGGATCAATCACAGCTACTTCTTTGACCTTTACCGGCGCACTGCCGGGTATTTCGATGGCTCGGAGCTGTCGTCTCGCGGCCGACCTGCCGATGAACGGGAGAGAGCCTTGCTGGCTCCCTTCGCCGACGCCGTTCGCGCCGACGTGCTCGACGGCACGTGGTCGCCCCCGGCCAGCGACGGCTCCGGGCGGGATCGCCGCACGCTCAAACGCGCGCTCGATCTGTTCGCGTCCGCGGGCTACGAACTGCGCGGTACCGAACTCGTCCAACGCGCAACCGGGCGCGCATTCACATTCGAGATCATGGTCACCGCACGCGACGAGGAGCGGCTCGCGCTGTTGTTCTCGCAAAGCCTGAAACGGGCCGGGATTACCGCGCGCGTACGCGTCGTCGACGCGGTTCAGTACGAAGGTCGACGCCTTGCCTATGATTTCGACATGATCGAGAACCGGTGGGACCAGTCGCTCTCACCGGGCAACGAGCAGGCGTTCTATTGGGGATCGGCGGCCGCCGGGCAGCCCGGCACCCGCAACTATATGGGGGTCAAGAGTCCCGCCGTGGACGCGATGATCGCCGCGCTGCTTAAGGCGAAAAGCCGCGAAGATTTTGTCGCCGCAGTGCGCGCACTCGATCGGGTGCTGATTTCCGGCTTCTACGTGATTCCGTTGTTTCATCTTCCGGCGCAGTGGGTGGCGCGTTGGGAAACCATCGGGCGGCCCACGACCACCTCGCTCTATGGCTATCTTCCAGAGACGTGGTGGCGTAAGACAAAAAACCCATGACATGACCGCTTGGGATCTGGGCGTCTTGGGGCTGCGGCATGCGGCAGCATGCGCCGGGGGACTTCAGCACGCCGCGGAAGCTGACCTGGAAGCCGCAACGCCCCCTAAGGTCGCCGCAGAGGCAGGATATCCTCGCCTTGTTGACGGGCCATTAATCGCCATCGGCTAAAGTGTTGGGTCCGTCCCGCACAGTTGGTTCGCGTCATGGCGCTCATAGGTCCGATGGTGGTGGTCGCCGAAAGCTCGGCGGCCGATTTGCTCGATGTGCTCGGCAAAGCCGGCGCTTTTCCCACCGTCGAAACACGCTGGGCCGATGCCCCGGCCACGATTGCCGAGATCCAGCCCGTGGCGCTCGCCATCGCCGATCCGGATGGCAGCCCGTCCCCCCTGCACGTGCACGCGGTGATCCATTGCATCGAAACGCGCGGTGGGCCGGTCACGCCGGTGATTGCGCTGGTCGAGCGGGATTGCTCCCCCGCAATACCGAGCGCGCTGGCAATTGGGATGGACGATTCCACCGATCGGCTGATTGCCCGTCTGCGTTCGGCGCTACGAATCCGCGCGCTGCATGCGACTGTTTTGCGGCAGGCGCGCAGCGCGGGCGCGAAGAATGGGATCCCGGCATTCATCCCGCCTGATCTGCTCGAGGATGCAACCGTGCTTTGCGTCGGACGCGGCGGATTCTATCCCGCGCTTTCATCCGCAATCGGCGACCGCGTCGGGCTGATTGGGGTGCTGAGCATCGAGACTGCCGCGCGCTATCTCAACGCTCGCGACGTCGACGGCGTAGTCATCGGCGAAGGCCTGGGCCCCCGCGTAGTCGAAGAGCTCTTGACCCTGCTCGCCGAGGACGTCCGGTTTCGCGACCTGCCGATAGGCGTGCTGGACAATGCCGCTGTGGATGACGAGCGGCTCCCCAATCTGCTCCGGGTCGATTCCAATCCCGTGGGCCTGGTCGAGCGTCTCCTTCCGTTCGTGCGCCTGCAGGCATTCGAGAGTCAGCTCAAGCGCGTGCTGAAATCGCTCGAGACCGAGGGCGTCATCGATCCTGATACCGGCCTGCTTAACGCGGCGGCGTTCTGGCGTGATCTCGATCGCGCCGTTCAGGCGACCGAACATACTGGCAAGGCGCTGTCGGTCGCACGCTTCACTTTCGAGGGCGTTTCCGATCACCGCGTCCAACTCGACGCCGCCCGGCTGTTCAGTCGGCTCTTGCGCACCGTCGATTTCGCTTGCCGTGAGCAGGATGGATCGATCCTCGCGGCCTTCACCGAGACCGATCTGCGCAGCGTACATGTGGTTGCGCGCCGGATTGCAAGCGTGCTGATGCGGACCATGGTCTCGTCTGATCGCAGTCGCCACACCATCAAGCCGATGATCACCCTCGCCGCGCTCAAGCCTAGCGATAATCTCAGCACCTTGGTGGCGCGGATAGGCGCAAGTTCCCAGGTTGCCGCCGAATAATAGCGGGCGTAGTCTGGCAGGCTCTCGAAAGGGGCCCGGCCATGACTTCAGCGTTGCCGATCGACATGGTGTCCGATGTCGTTTGTCCGTGGTGCCTCATCGGCAAGCGCCGGTTGGAAAAGGCGATCGCGCTTCTGCCCGACGTCCCGGTCATGGTGCGCTTTCGCCCATATTTTCTCAATCCGTGGGTGCCGCGCGCGGGCATCAGCCGCGAGGAGTATCTCACCACCAAGTTTGGCTCGCCCGAGCGCTATCGGACTATCGCGCAACGCGTGGCGCAAGCCGCCGCAGCCGAGGGGTTGACCTACGCGCTCGATGACATCAAGCGGCAGCCCAACACGATTGATTGCCATCGCCTGATCCTGTGGGCCGACGAAATCGGCAATGCAGCGGCAATGAAGCAGCGCCTGATGGACCTCTATTTCACGGAGGGCGGTGATCTCACCGATCCCGAGGTACTGATCCAGGCAGCGGGCCAATGCGGGCTCAATAGCGATCTAGTGCGCCGGCGCCTTGCGACTGACGACGATGAAGAGCGAGTCGAGCGGGATGCCAATTCTGCCAAAGGCGCGGGCATCGACGGCGTACCCTGCTTTATCTTCGGTGATCGAGTGGCTGTGCAGGGCGCACAGGCGCCAGAACATCTCGCGCAGGCGATTCAACGCGCGGCCAACGATTACGCCAAGGGCGAGGCCGCGGAATAAAAGCAGCGTGGCCGGGATCGTCGGCGGGTCGACTTCCCGCCGCACCATCGCCCTTCGGCGCAAGACGACCTGACGGTCAGAACATCTGCCCCCGCACGAAGCGCACCGCCAGCACGAGAATGGCGCTCGCGGCGATCCACGAGCTCAAGATCCGCCCCCCGAGGCGGGCCCAGTTCCACTCCCGCACGCGCGTAAGATAGTTCGTCCCGGTCACAATGATTGCAAGCGTGAGACTGGCACCAAGTCCGGTGCCGACCAGCGTTGCGGTCGCGACCGCGATCGATATCGTCTCGGGCGGGGAATCCAAAGCCAGCGCAACGCCCGCGATGACGGCGAGTAGCGCGCAAGCGAGCGTTGGCAGCGGACGGGCGATTGCAGCCGAGACTCCGCTCGCGAATGTCGTGGCATGCAGAACGTCCGCGGCGGATGTCTGTCCGACCCCGAACGCGATGGCCGTCAGGCCAACGGCCGCGCCAGCGACGAACGCGGCCCAAGACACGTGGCGCGTGCGTGCTGTTTGCTGGCCAATGAGCAGGCCTAGAGCCAGCAGCGCGAGCACATGTGCGGGCAGTGCCAGCGGGTGCAACAAGCCCGCGACAAAGCCGCTCATCCGAACCCGCTCAGGAAGGCTACGCCGGCCAGCGCGATGGCGCCTCCGGCCGTGCGCACGGCGATCCGGCCGGCGGGCCACCGCGCGAGCAGGCCGACGGCGATGCCGGTGAGGTGAAGCAATCCCGTTGCGACCACGAAGCCGACGGAATAGGCGACGATGTCCGCTCCGGGCGGGAGCTCTACGCCATGGGCATGGCCATGGAAGATCGCGAACGCGCTGACGAGCACTGCCGCAACCCACAACGGCGGCCGTGCCGCCAGCGCCACCATCGTGCCGAGCACGACGGCGGATAACGCGATGGCAGTTTCGACACCGGGCAGCGGGATCCCGAGAATTCCGATCACGCCTCCGAACGCCATAACCAACGGAAAGACGATCGGCAGGAGCCAGATCGCGGGTGCACCGAGGAAGGCGCCCCACAGGCCGACCGCCACCATTGCGACCACGTGGTCCGGCCCGAACAGGGGATGGGCGAAGCCGCCGACGAACCCCCCAGCGCTGCTGCCGGTATGCGCCAATGCGGGCGTGGCAAGCAGCAGCACAGATGCCGCCGCAGCCGCAACAGCGCGCCACCGATTTATCGTGAGGAATAGCCCCGAGCGCGGCTGTGCCGTGTGATCCACGGGTGTTCGTCCTGCCTTCAAGCAGCCTTTGCTGGTTGCGCGAGCGTCACCAAACTGCGCAGGATGGCCGAGGTGCCGCGCAGCCGCGCCTTTGGATCTTCCCAATCGTCGAAGAATACAACTTTCATGTCGGGCCGTACGCGAGCCGCCGAGCCCTGCTCGCGGATGAACGCGACGAGGCGGTCAGGATCGGCAAAGATATTGTCGCGGAACGACACCACGGCGCCTTTCGGTCCGGTCTCGATCTTCTCCACGTTGGCTTGGCGGCAAAGCGATTTGATCGCAACGATCTGCAGCAGGTGCTCGACTTCCTCGGGTAGAGGCCCAAAACGATCGACCAACTCGGCTCCAAACGCCTCGATCTCGCGCTCATCCTCGATTTCGGCAAGGCGGCGATAAAGCCCAAGACGCACCGGCAGGTCGGCCACGTAATCCTCGGGGATCATCACGGGCGTCCCGATGGTGATCTGCGGCGACCACTTGTCTGCGACTGGCGCAGTGATACCGGCCTTGAGACCCGCGACCGCCTCCTCGAGCATCTGTTGATAGAGTTCGAAGCCAACCTCCTTGATGTGACCGGACTGCTCTTCCCCCAGGAGATTGCCGGCCCCCCGAATATCGAGGTCATGAGAGGCAAGCTGGAAACCGGCGCCAAGCGTATCGAGCGATTGCAGCACCGTCAGCCGACGCTCCGCCTGAGGTGTGATCTTGCCCACGGCGGGCAACGTGAACAGCGAATAGGCGCGCACCTTGGAGCGTCCCACGCGACCGCGCAGCTGATAGAGCTGGGACAGCCCGAAGCGGTCGGCGCGATGTACGATCAAAGTGTTAGCGGTCGGGATGTCGAGACCGGACTCGATGATCGTAGTCGACAAGAGCATATCGTATTTGCCGTCGTAGAATGCGGACATGATGTCTTCGAGGACGGTCGAAGGCATCTGGCCATGGGCGACCGCGACACGCACCTCGGGAACGTGCTTGTCGAGGAAATCCTTGGCGCCTGCGAGATCCTCAATGCGAGGACAGACATAGAACGCCTGGCCGCCGCGGTAGCGCTCGCGCAAGAGCGCCTCTCGCACGATCAGGGGATCGAACGGCGCCACGAATGTGCGCACGGCGAGCCGATCGATCGGCGGGGAAGCGATGATCGAAAGATCGCGGACGCCGGAGAGCGCAAGCTGCAAGGTGCGCGGGATCGGAGTTGCAGTGAGCGTGATGACGTGCACCTCGGCCCGGAACTGCTTGAGCCTTTCCTTGTGCGTGACGCCGAAATGCTGCTCCTCGTCCACGATCAGGAGGCCGAGATCGTTGAACTTGATCGTCTTGCCGAGCAGCGCATGGGTGCCGACGACGATATCGATATCCCCTTCTGCGATGCCCTTCTTTACGCGCGCCAGGTCCTTGCCGGTCACGAGCCGCGAGGCCTGCGCGATCTTCACCGGAAAGCCGTGGAAGCGCTCGGTAAAAGTCTTCGTGTGTTGGCGGGCCAGAAGTGTAGTGGGCACGATCACCGCGACTTGCTTGCCGCTCATCGCGGCGACGAAGGCCGCGCGCAACGCCACTTCGGTCTTGCCGAATCCGACGTCGCCGCAGATCAGCCGGTCCATGGGACGGCCGGAGGCGAGTTCACCCAGGACCACGTCGATCGCTGCTTGCTGGTCGTCGGTTTCCTCGTAGGGAAAGCCGGCGCAGAATTCGTCGTAGGCCCCATGCTCCACGCTCAGGCGCGGCGCCTCACGCAACTGCCGTTCGGCGGCGATCTTGATCAACTCGTTGGCGATCTCGCGAATGCGGCTTTTCATGCGCGCCTTGCGCGCCTGCCAAGCGCCGCCGCCAAGCCGGTCGAGCTCGACGTGGGTCTCTTCCGACCCGTAGCGGGAGAGCAATTCGATGTTCTCGACCGGCAGGAACAGCTTGTCGCCGCCGGCATAGTGGAGCTCAAGGCAATCGTGCGGCGCGCCGGCGGCTTCGATTGCGCGCAGGCCCACGAAGCGGCCTATCCCATGATCGACATGCACGACCAGGTCACCGGCCGCGAGGCTCGTCACCTCGGCGATGAAGTTTTCCGCCCGGTGTGACCCACGGCGTGGACGCACCAGGCGGTCGCCCAGAATGTCCTGCTCGCCGATGACGGCGGCCTCAACAGTCTCGAAGCCGCTTTCGAGCCCGAGCACCGCGAGCGCGACCTGCGGCTTGGGCAGTGCCAGCGTTTCCTGCCAGGACCCGACCGGCGTCAGGTTGGCGAGCGCGTGGTCGGCGAGGACGTGGCTTATGCGCTCGCGCGCGCCTTCGCTCCACAGCGCGATGATGACGCGTTTGCCGCTGGCATGCAGCGTCGTGACATGTTTGGTCACGGCTTCGAACACGTTGCCGCCAGGCTCGGCACGTTCGGCGGCGAAGTTGCGTCCTTGTTTGGTGCCGGCGTCGATCACCGGCCGCTGCCCTTCCGGGACCGAAAACGGCGTGAGCAGCGCCGATGCCACCTTCCCGAGCCTATCGCGCCAGTCGGCCTCGCTGAGATAGAGCCGGTCCGGAGGCAGCGGCTTGTAAGGAGGACCCGATCCGCGTTGCGTGAGCGCGTGCTTCCGGGCGTCGTAATAGTCCTTGATCTGGCCCAGCCGCTCGCGCGCGGCGTCCTCCGCGAGCGGCTCCAGTACGACCGGCGAACCTGGAACGTAGTCCAACAGCGTGTCGAGCCGATCGTGAAAAAGCGGCAGCCAGTGCTCCATTCCGGGATGACGGCGGCCTTCACTCACCGCGTGATAAAGGAGGTCGTCGGGCACGGGGGCACCAAACGCTTCCACATAGCCCGTCCGGAAGCGGCGGATGGCCTCGGTCGTCAGCTGGAATTCAGCTACCGGCACGAGATCGAGCGCGCGCAACTGATTCGTCGTGCGCTGGCTTTCGGGATCGAAGCTGCGGATTGTTTCCAGCGTGTCGCCAAAGAAATCGAGCCGTACCGGCTCGGCCATACCCGGCGGGTAGAGATCGATGATACCGCCACGCAACGCGTAATCGCCGGGCTCGCGCACCGTCGATGCCCGCACAAACCCATTGAGCTCGAGCCAGCCCGTAATGCTGTCCATCGCGAGCATATTGCCGGGCGTGACCGAAAGCGCTTGCCTCGCAACAAAGTCGCGTGCCGGCACGCGCTGGAGGATGGCGTTGACGGTGGTGAGCAGGAGTGATGGGCGACCGCGGCCCTGGACGCGCACCAGCCGTGACAGCGCGGTCATGCGTTGGGCAACGAATCCGGCATGCGGCGAGACCCGGTCATAGGGCAGGCAGTCCCAGGCAGGAAACTGCTCGACGACCAGGTCAGGGGCATAGAAGCCGAGCGCCCGCGCGAGGGCTGCCATGCGTGGCCCGTCGCGGCACACAACAACAACACTGGTCGCCGGCGCGTTAGCGCGGGCGGCGACTGAACGGGCGAGATCTGAAACGACCAACCCCTCGGCGCCGTCCGCGACGCCCGCGAGCGTGAGCGGGCGGCCGGGGACCAGGAGCTCGGCGGGACTGCGCGCCATGCCTATCTCGTACGCTCGCGCCGATGATTGAAATCACGCATCCGGCGGAACAGCGCGGTGTCGTGGTCCGCCGGCACGGAGGCTTCGCCCGTGACCCAAGCCAGGAGTTCGCGGTCCGGCACCTCCATGAGCTGCTCGAAGTCGGCGAGTTCCTCCTGCGTCAACTGTGCGACGGTGGCATCGGCGAAGCCGCCCATGATCAAATCCATTTCCCGCATCCCGCGATGCCAGGAACGGAACAAAAGCTTGCGCCGGCGGACATCCAGTCCTTCGCTCGAACGTGTCGTGCCGGTCATCCGGTTCCTCATCGCTTGCCTGCGCGCGGCAATATCGGCGCCGAGTCGCCATTCCCCTCACGCAGTCATCAGGGCTGGATAGGCAACTTCGGGCCACGTCGTTAGATGCCGATTGCCCGAGCCAGCCAACCGCCCGGCGACGCTGATATAGCGAGACGAAAGCCGAATGTCAGGAGCCGAGATTGGTTTCGATTGGCTTGGTTTTGCTGGGTGGGGCGACACGAACGCGGGGAAATGATCGACGTGAGGGTGGCTCCCGCCGGGACCGATCCAATACTGTCCGGATCCCCCGCGCCACTGCGCTCAACCGCATTGCCTATCCGGTGCTGCCGCGCGAGCATTGGGGCACGAAAGTCGGGATGCTCATGCGGCCGAGCCTGCTCAATCCGTTCTTTGCCCTGATTACGACGCTCCCTGGCGTCGGGTCTCAGCTCGAGAAGCTCTACCGCCGGCTGTTCGGCCGGGGGGCGGAGGCGCGTGTCGTCGATCTCCTGTTTCACCTCCCGACTGGCGCGATCGATCGCCGGGCGCGGCCAAAATTGCGCGACGTCGTGCCCGACACCGTGGTCACTGTCGCGGTCACCGTCGATCGGCACCGGCCGCCGCCGCCACACCGGCCGCGCGCGCCCTATCAGATCTACACCAGCGATGAGACCGGCGATCTCATTCTGACGTTCTTCAACGCACGCAAGGACTACCTGCAGAAGCTGCTGCCGGTCGGGGAGCGTCGATACGTGTCGGGCACGATCGAGCTCTACGACCAAATGCTCCAGATGGTGCACCCCGACCGTGTCGTCGCGGAGACAGATCTGGCGAAGCTTCCACTGGTCGAGCCGGTATACGCGCTGACCGAGGGGCTCAGCCTCAATCAGGTGCGCAGAGCCGCCGACGCCGCGCTCGAACGTGTCCGGACATTGCCCGAGTGGCAGGACCCGAGCTGGGTGGCGCGTGAGCGCTTTCCGGCCTTCGCCGAGGCGCTGCGGGTCCTGCACCGACCGGCGGAACCCGCCGAACTGTCGCCGGAAGGTCTGGCCTGGTCGCGGCTGGCCTACGACGAATTCCTGGCGGGACAACTGGCCCTCGCGTTGGTGCGCGCCCATCTGCGGCGCCCCGCCGGGCGCGCGACCGCTGGTACCGGGCACATCAGGAAAAAGCTCATCGAGACGCTGCCCTACTCGTTTACGCACTCACAGACGCGCACCGTAGGAGAGATTGTCGCCGATCTGGCCAAGCCCGAACGCATGCTGCGGCTGCTGCAGGGAGACGTGGGATCAGGCAAGACTGTCGTGGCCTTGCTTGCGGCCGCGGCCGTGATTGAAGGCGGCCGCCAGGCGGCGTTGATGGCCCCGACTGAACTCTTGGCGCGGCAGCATTTCAAGACCATCGCGCCGCTCGCGGCGGCGGCCGGGATCAATGTCGCCGTCCTGACCGGTCGCGAGCGCGGCCGCGAGCGCAAGGATATCCTTGAAAAGCTCATCCTCGGCGACACCCATGTGCTCATCGGCACCCATGCGCTGTTCCAGGAGGAGGTCGAATTTCGCGATCTCGCGCTCGCCGTGGTCGACGAACAGCATAGGTTCGGTGTGCACCAGCGGCTCGCGCTGGCCAGGAAAGGCGAAGCGGTCGACGTGCTGGTGATGACAGCGACACCGATCCCGCGCACGCTTGTGCTGACCTATTTCGGCGACATGGATATGTCCGAACTGCGGGAGAAGCCCGCCGGGCGCAAGCCGATCGACACGCGAACGATCCCACTCGGCCGGCTCGAGGAGGTGGTCGCCGCTGCCGGGCGGGCGCTCGCCGAGGGCCGCCGCGTCTATTGGGTATGTCCCCTGGTCGAGGTTACCGAGAACACCGATCTCGCTGCCGCGGAAGAGCGTTTCGCCGCGCTGAAGGAGCGCTTCGGAACGATGGTCGATCTTGTGCACGGCCGCATGAAAGGCGCGGACAAAGACCGCGCCATGGAGCGCTTCGCCGCCGGGGAAACGCGCCTCCTTGTGGCCACCACCGTCATCGAAGTGGGCGTCGACGTGCCCGAGGCGACGGTCATGGTGATCGAGCACGCCGAGCGCTTCGGGCTCGCCCAACTCCATCAGTTGCGCGGGCGCATCGGACGGGGCGCCGAGCATTCGACCTGTCTCCTGCTCTACAAGGGGCCGCTCGGGCAAACCGCCAAGGCGCGGCTCAACATCATGCGGGAAACCGAAGACGGCTTCCGCATTGCCGAGGAAGATCTCAAGTTGCGAGGCGAAGGCGACGTGCTCGGTACGCGGCAGTCGGGCTTGCCGGGCTTCCGCATCGCCCGCATCGAGGTGCATGGCAAGCTGATCGGCGCTGCACGTGACGACGCCGCGCTGGTCCTGGCTCAGGACCCCACGCTCGCTTCGCCACGGGGGCAGGCGCTACGTCATCTGCTCTACCTGTTCGAGCGTGACGAGGCGATCAGGTTGATCCGGGCAGGCTAAGATCACTTCGCCGGGGCAGCGGTGCGGTTCGATTGCGCGGCTTGCGCGATGCGAGCAGTCTCGGCGAGGGCGGCCAGCTTCTTCTGCTGGTCGGCGACGCCCGGCTGCACCATGCCAGCCGACATCAGGAGCGTCATCGCAGCTTCGACCGTAATGTCGAGATCGACTACGTCCCGACGCGGCACATAGAAGAAAAAGCCCGTGGTCGGATTGGGCGTGCAGGGCAGGAAAGCCGCGACGTGCTCCGTAGCCGGGAGCCGCGCCGCCACGTCGGCGCTTGCCGGATTCGATAGGAATACGAGCGACCACATGCCGGGTGAAGGAAACTCGACCAGACCGACCCTGCGGAAGCTCGAACCGCCGTTGGCAAACAGCGTCTCGAAAATCTGTTTCAGGCTCTTGTAGATCGGCCGCACCACCGGCATGCGGTTGAGAATGTTCTCGCCAGCTTCGACGAGCTTGCGACCCACGAAATTGGCGGTCAGGAATCCGAGCAGGGTCAGCGCAGTGAGCGCAATGATGAGGCCGGTGCCTGGAATTTTCACCGGCAGATAGGTATCCGGCCGATAGGCAATTGGAATAAAGGGCCGCACCAGATCGTCGACCCAGTTGATGAACCACCAGGTGAGACTGATAGTGATGTAGGCCGGCCCCACCAGGACGAGGCCGGTCAGAAAATAGTTGCGCAGCCGGACCACCATACCGTGATGGATCGACACCGGCTTGGCCGGGTCGGACGGCGGATCGTCGGGCGGCACCGGCGGCACGATGCCGGGATTGCGATCAAACTCGTTCATGCGACAAAGGTCTTCTCAATACCAACTCGGCCGGAGAGACTACCCCGCCTGCACGCGCCGCGACGATATACATTAGAGTCGCGGCCGATCACTCGACCGTGACCGACTTGGCCAGGCTGCGCGGCTGGTCGACGTCTTTACCCATCAGGGCGGCCGTATGATACGCAATAAGTTGCACGGGGATGGCGTAGACTAATGGCGTCACTGTGGCGGGCATGGCCGGCAGCGTGAGCCTCGCCAGCGTATCCACATGCGCCTCCCTGGTTCCTTGAGGATCGCTGAGAAGAATGATCCTTCCTTCGCGAGCAGCGACTTCCTGCATGTTGGACAGGGTTTTTTCGAACACTCCGTCATATGGCGCGATGACGATCACCGGCATATTTTCGTCGATCAGCGCAATGGGTCCATGCTTGAGTTCCCCCGCGGCATAGCCCTCGGCGTGAATGTAGGAGATTTCCTTGAGCTTGAGGGCCCCTTCGAGCGCAAGCGGATAGCTGGTGCCGCGGCCGAGATAGAGCACGTCTCGGCTTTTCGCGAGGTCGCGCGCCAGATGCTCGATCTGCGGCTCGAGCGCGAGTGCTTCCACCATCAGGCGCGGCACCTCGATCAAGGCGTGGACGAGTTTCTTCTCGTCTTCCTGGGACAGCACCCCGCGCGCGCGGCCTGCCGCCACCGCAAGACACGCGAGCACCGCGAGTTGGCAGGTGAAAGCCTTGGTCGAGGCCACGCCGATTTCGGGGCCTGCGAGTGTCGGCATGACAGCATCGCTCTCGCGCGCGATGGTCGAGGTGAGCACATTAGCCACCGCGACCGTATGCTGCTTGTGCTCCTTGGCGTAGCGCAGCGTGGCCAGCGTGTCCGCGGTCTCGCCCGACTGCGACACGAAAATCGCCAGGCCACCGGGTTTGAGCGGAGCTTCGCGGTAGCGGAATTCGGACGCAACGTCGATCTCGACCGGTAGCCGCGCAAAGCGCTCGAACCAATATTTGCCAACCAGTCCGGCGTAGTAGGCGGTGCCGCAAGCCGCTATCGACACGCGCTCAAGCGCTTGAAAGTCGAAAGCCAGGTTAGCAGGCAGCCGCACGCGCTCGGCGGCCATGTCGAGATAGTGCGCCAGCGTATGACCAACGACCTCCGGTTGCTCGTGAATCTCCTTCGCCATGAAGTGACGGTAGTTGCCCTTGTCGACAAGGAAGGCGGTGGCCGAGGATTTGATCACGCCACGTTCGACCTTGCCGCCTTTGGCGTCGCGCACCTCGACACTGGTGCGGGTGAGCACGACCGCGTCGCCATCCTCGAGATAGGAGATTGAATCGGTAAAGGGTGCGAGAGCGATGGCGTCGGAACCGAGATACATTTCGCCGTCGCCGTAGCCGATCGCGAGCGGCGAACCCTTACGCGCGCCGATGAGAAGATTGTCTTCGCCGGTGAACAGGAAGGCGAGCGCAAATGCGCCGCGCAGCCGCGCCAGCGACGCTGTGACCGCCACCGCCGGCGAGGCCCCCTTCTTCATCTCTTCAGTCACGAGGTGAGCGATCACCTCCGTGTCGGTGTCGGAGTTGAATGTCGCCCCCTTCTTCTCGAGCTCATCACGCAACTCGCGGAAATTCTCGATAATGCCGTTGTGTACCACCGCTACCTGGTCGGTGGCGTGAGGATGGGCATTGCTTTCGGTGGGGCGGCCGTGGGTTGCCCAGCGGGTGTGGCCGATGCCGATGTTTCCCGCCAGGGGCTCGCGCGCGAGCTTGGCCTCGAGATTGCGCAGCTTGCCCTCGGCTCGCCGGCGGCCGAGTTGCCCGCCATCCAGAGTGGCGATGCCGGCAGAATCATAGCCCCGATATTCGAGCCGCTTGAGCGCATCGACCAGCGCGGCGGCGACCGGGTCACGGCCGAGAATGCCCACAATTCCGCACATGCGACCGGCCACTCCTAAGCTGATCGTGCGGATGCTACCCCGACGACGATGTATCGGCGGCGAATGCCGCAAGGGAAATCAATATAGTTCTCAACTTGTGACAAGGTAAGATCAGTGCGCTCGCGATCACGTCGCCGGCGTGCGCTTCTTGTTCGCTGACTTGAGATCACGCAAGCGCCGCGCCCAGCCCTCCTTGACGACCTGTTGTCCGCGTCCGATCGCGAGGGCGTCCGCCGGCACGTCGCGTGTGATCACAGAGCCTGAGCCGATATAGGCGCCCTCGCCGATCTTCACCGGCGCGACTAGCGCCGAGTTGGAGCCGATGAAGGCGTTTTTGCCGATCTCGGTGCGGTGCTTGGCGGTGCCGTCGTAATTGCAGGTGATAGTACCGGCGCCGACATTGGCGCCCGCCCCGACGGTGGCGTCGCCGATATAGCTCAGGTGATTCGCCTTGGCACCGGTCTCGATCAAGGCCTCCTTGATCTCGACGAAGTTGCCGATATGTACGTCATCCTGCAGGCGAGCACCGGGACGCAACCGAGCATAAGGCCCGACCACCGCGCCTTTGCCGACATGCGCGTGGTCGAGATGGGAAAAGGATCGGATCAGCGCGTTGTCCTCAACGGTGACGCCGCCTCCGAACACCACGAATGGCTCCACCACCACGTCGCGGCCGAACGTGGTGTCCGACGACAAGAAAACCGTTTCGGGCGCGACCAGGGTGACGCCGGCCTCCATCGCCGCTTGGCGCAGCCGTTGCTGCAGCGCGGCTTCGGTCTCCGCGAGCTGTGCGTTGGTGTTGATTCCGCGCACGTCGTCCTCCTCGGTCTCGATGACGACCGCCTTGCGGCCCATGGAATGGGCGATGGCGATGGCATCGGTGAGATAATATTCGCCTTTGCGGTTGTCGTTACCGATCTGCTCGAGGATGGGCAGAGCGCATGGACCGGCAAACGCCATCAGACCACCATTGCAAAGCTCGATGGCGCGCTCCGCCGGTGACGCATCGAGTTCCTCGCGAATGGCGACAAGTTCGTCGCCGTCAACCACGAGGCGGCCATAACCGGTGGCGTTCCTCGGCCGAAAGCCCAGCACCACGACGGCTGCGCCTTTGGCGAGGGCTTCCCGAATTCGAAGCAAGGTTTGCGGCCGGATGAGCGGCGTGTCGCCGAAAATCACAAGAACGTCGTCAGGAGTACGCGCGATTGCGTCCCTTGCCGCCAGCACGGCGTGGGCGGTCCCGCGGCGTTCCGCCTGCACGAAGATCTCGACGCCCCGCAGCACCCGCTTGGCTTCAGTCGCGACGGTATCGCTGTTCGGGCCGACCACGACCGCCGCCGCGCTGCCGCCGGCTTTGGAGACGGCGTCGAGCACATGGGCAAGCAACGATTGGCCGGCGATCCTGTGTAGCACCTTCGGACGCGCCGAACGCATGCGGGTGCCCTCGCCGGCCGCAAGCACGATGGCAAGGCAGGTGCGTTCACTTACCAAGGGCTGCTCTCCGGGGCGCATCGGGCGCCCGGCGCCCTCATATCCGAGTGCGCCGCAACGGAAAAGGCGGAATGCGCGAGCAAGCCTTGGGAAAAATCCTCCCGATCCCTCCCGGGACAGCAGCGTCGCGGAATTGTCAGCCTTGCGGCCCCGGGCGGGGGAAGGGCCCCCTCGGCCCTACCGAGGGCTACTGATTGTCCCGGTAGAAACCGCGCGGCATAGTGCGCCAGCCATGCAATCCCGGCTCTTCCTGCCCACCGCCCGCCAGACCAACTGGCTGCTGCTCGTCGGTCTGCTCTCGCTCGGCGAGGCGCTTTATCTGCGTTATCTCGCGATTGAATATGCGCAAGTCTCGTTGGCCTGCCAAGGCGGCCTCGGCACCTGGCTATGCGCAACGTTCAGGCTCGCCATTGGGCTGTACAACCACTCGGTGTTTGGCTGGGTCGCGCTCGGTGTGGCCGCGCTCAATCTGGTCCGGCCATCGGTTGTGCTGGTATTGATCGCGCTGCCGGCCACCGCATTCGGACTGGTCCTGCACAATGCCGATCTTGCTGGCTTGGCCGCCGCGCTGTTGATCCTCAGCCTGGCACGTCCCGCGCCTGCACCAGAGTAAGAGCCAGCGCGAGCAAAGCGGCCACAAACCACAGCGCCTCCCAATTCGCGAAACTCTCGTTACCCACGATGTAGACGGCTGACACGGCCAAAGTGACCGCCATTGCCTTCTCGGCCGCCGGTACGTTCGAATGCCGTTTCCACGTCGCCAGCACGAGCAGTGGAACCGCAGCACCGGTGAGCGGCGCAAACGGAAAGTCCCGGTAGCGGCCATCGAATACCAAGCCGAGCGCCGCCTGCGCCGAAAGCACCACAGTCACGAGCAGAATGAGGCCGAGGGAAAGCGGTATCGCCCGGCGCGGGCGCTGCTCCGCGCGACCCAGGATCTGGGCGAAAGCTGGCGGCCTTGCGCCCGACGCCAGCGCGGCAGCGCTCACCAGCGGCGCCATCAGCGCGACGGCGGTCCAGGCGAGGGAGCGGAGCCAGTCGCCAAGGGTTAGGCTTTCGAGCGGTACGTTCTCGATCGTCCAACCAATCGTGGCACCGGAGGCAATGGCCATTGCCGCGATACGCAGCCAGCCGGTGGCGCTTGCCACCCCCCCGATGCCACGGCGCTTCGCGAGCGCGACACCAAAAACGAGGGCGGCGAGCCCCACGCCGCCCGCAGCCTGCCAGCGCCAGTGCGGATGGTTGGAAACCGCGCCACCCCAGACGAATTTGGGCTGCCGGCGGTAGGCGTCATAGATGCCCCAATGACCGCCGACGGTGCCTTCGAGCTGGCGCTTCCAGGGCTGATCATAGGCCTCGATCAGGTTCACCTGATAATTCTCGCGCCGGGCGTGCGCCAGCACCTCGTGCATAACGCGCGCCTGGTTGACCGGCGATGGCAAGGCACCCTCGCGCATGCGGCCGGCGCTCGGCCAGCCGAATTCGCCCACCAGGATGTCCTTGTCGGGAAAGGCAGCGACCATCTGCCTGCGGATGGCATCGACGTGCCCCGACGCGTCGCGCGCCGGGATGGGGAAGTCCTCCCAGTAGGGCAGGATATGGATGCTGATGAAATCGACGGCCGCGGCCACCTCGCGGTGACGCAACCAGAATTCCCACACGTCGGCATAGGTCACCGGCATCGAGACCTGCGCCTTGACCTCACGGATGATGCGAACCAATTCAGGCCCGGACATCTCGCCCCGCAACAAGACTTCGTTTCCGACGATGACGGCGACGATCACGTCTGGAAAACGCTTCGCCAGCCCGATCGCAGTCTCCACCTGGTAACGGCTGCGATCCGGCCGATTCGACAGCCACAGACCCTGCAACACCTTCATACCGTGACGTTTGGCGATTTCCGGGATCTGGTCGAGCCCGTGATCGATCGAGTAGGTCCTTACGCAGTCGGTGATGTGTTTGAGTTGGGCCAGATCCTCGTCGATCTGCCGCGGATCGATGGGAACATCCGGCCCGAACGGGTTCTGGTCCCCTCGGAACGGGGCATACGAGATGCAATAAAGCTTTCCTCCCGACGCTAGCGGGGACGGGGGCATCTGGACCATGGATCCCAGCCATCCCCACACCGCCACGATCGCTGCAGCGGCAATCGCGAAAAGCGCACCTGCAACGCCCATTGCGGCTAGTCCCACCCAACCCGGAACGCCTCGCTTATCGTGCTCCAACGACGGTGCCAAGCGTCGGCCCCGGCGGCGTGCGGCGATTTTTTCGCCTGCCTTCCCTTTCCCATCTTGGCGTCACGTCACGCGGCTGCTTTAATCATTGTGCAGTACCTCTGCGGCGTTCGCCGCAATGCTGACCGAATGGGTCCGCATGTGAAGGAACCAACCGGCCGGCAAGGCCCGTAAATCCAGAGCAACCATGCCCCGTTCCAGTCTGCGTCTCCTCACCGCCGGCCTTAGCGTGGCGATGTTGTTTGTTGCATCCCCGACATTTGCCCAGAGCACGGACCAAAAGCCGGCCGAGAAGCCGCCGGCGAGCGATGCCAAGGACGCGCAAAAGAAGATCGACGAGTTTGCCGAGGCCGAGAAACTGTTGGGCGGCCCTGCCGCCAACCCGGAGTGCCTGTGGCTGGGCCGGCGAGTGGTCAGCCTGCTCTGGCGCGACGATCTCGATACCGCCTTCCGTCATCTCGACCTGTACGACCGCTTCGGCTGCCCGGCCGGCCATATCCAGGCGACCTTCCGTTGCCTCGTCCGGCAGGGAAACATCGATCCGAAGGCTCCGGACACGCTCAACGGGCGGGTGCATTCCTGTTGGATCAATCCGACCGCGGAGACGCAGGGGACGGCGGCGGCGCCCAGCGGCACGACCAATCGCTAACCTGTACAAATGTTCAGCCAGACCTGCACTAAGCTGTACAGACGTTCAGAATGACTGTTTAGATTTTTGCGGAACGTTTTTCTTGTAGTGTTGTTGATTTCCTTGAAACGGCCATGACTGATGGCTACTTGCTAAATCACCTCACGCTAAGGTACGCTATCGACGACCTTGGTTGAACCTAGGGGACAGGTTCGGGTCTCTGTCTTCTGCCCCGCGTGGTAGTTGTCCTATGCGCTCCGTCGCTGCTGTGGTGGCGCTCGTCGTCTGCGTGCATGCCGGCTTGTGGAGTCTTCTCCAACGGCAACAGGCGGTCGCCAATATCGACGCTCCGCTCGCGAGCGTTTCCTATTCGCCCTATGCTCGGTCACAGCATCCGGACTACGGCGACCGCCCGACGCCGGAGCAGATCCGCGCCGACCTCAAGATCCTCAGCCCGTACACCAACACCATTCGTACCTATAGCTCGACTGGTGGCGTTGAGCTCGTGCCGGCAATTGCTGCGGAATTCGGACTTAAGGTTACGCTCGGCATTTGGATCGACAAGAATGAAGACCGCAACGAGCGGGAAATCCAGGCCGCGCTCGCGCTCGCTCGCCGCTACAGCAATATCAATGCGATCGTGGTCGGCAACGAGACGATGCTGCGCGCGGACAAGTCGGTTGACGACCTGATCGGGATCATTCGGCGGGTCAAGCGCCAGAGCCCGGTGCCGGTGACGACTGGCGAAACCTTCGACGTGTGGCTGGGGATCACTGACCCCAAAAAACCGGAGGAGGCAGAAAGTAAAGCGGAGGCGGCAACGAAGCTGGCCTCGGCGGTGGATTTCATCGCTGCCCACATCCTTCCTTATTGGGGCGGCATCCCTGCCGACCAGGCGGTTGAGCAAACCATCGTCACCTACAATCAGCTCCGCGCGAGGCATCCCGGCAAGCGTATCGTCATCGCCGAATTCGGTTGGCCGAGCGGTGGCTACAACATGCATGCCGCTGATCCGGGGCGCATCGAGCAGGCGGCTGTGCTGCGCGATTTCGTCTCGCGTGCCGAGGCTTATGGCATCGACTACAACATCGTCGAAGCATTCGACCAGCCGTGGAAGACCAACGAAGGCGGCGTCGGCATGTATTGGGGCATGTTCGATGCCTCGCGGCACGCCAAGTTCAGCTGGGTCGGGCTTGTGCATGATCCGGACCATTGGAAGCTTGCTGGTCTCGCCGTTCTGCTTGGCCTGCTGCTGTCGCTTCCGATCCTGGCGCGCAGCAGCGTCAGGTTCGGTGAGGCTGTCACGCTTGCGATCGCGGCCAACGTCGTCGGCGCCTGGTTTGCGACAATCTTTGCCTTTTGGCAGACCCACTATTTCGTGCTCGGCGCCGCTTTCGCGCTCGTGCTCGGTATGGTCCTGCTCATACCGCTGGTTGCGATCGCGCTCGCGCGCATCGAAGAGATCGCGGCGATCGCCTTCGGATCCGGGCCGCGCCGTCTTATCGCGGCGCCCCTCCCTGCGCCCGACGGTTTCGCACCGAAGGTTTCGATCCATGTTCCGGCCCATCGTGAGCCGCCGGACATGCTCAAGGCGACCCTCGATGCGGTCGCCCGGCTCGATTATCCGAACTTCGAATGCGTTGTCGTCATTAATAACACGCCCGACCCGACGTTTTGGCGCCCGGTCGAGGATCATTGCCGCGCGCTCGGGGAACGTTTCAAGTTCATCAACGCGGATAATGTCGCCGGATACAAAGCGGGCGCGTTGCGGCTCGCGCTTGCACACACGGCGGCAGATGCCGAGGTCATCGGCGTCATCGATGCCGATTACACGGTGCGGCCGGACTGGCTGAAGGATCTGGTCCCTGCGTTCGCCGATCCGAAAGTTGGCATGGTCCAGGCGCCCCAGGATCATCGCGATGGTGAGCGCACCGTCATGCATCACGCCATGAACGGCGAATATGCCGGTTTCTTCGACATCGGCATGGTCCAGCGCAACGAGGCCAACGCCATTATCGTTCACGGCACCATGTGCCTGATCCGCCGTGCCGCGCTCGCCTCAGCCGGCGGCTGGTCGAGCGACACTATCGTCGAGGACTCCGATCTCGGGTTGCTGGTTCTCGAGCATGGCTGGCAGATCCATTACACCAACAGACGCTACGGGCATGGCCTCCTGCCCGACACTTTCGACGCTTTCAAGAAGCAACGGCATCGTTGGGCCTATGGCGGCTTCCAGATCCTGCGGAAGCACTGGCGCCATCTACTGCCCGGCGCCCCGGGGCTGACGCGCGAGCAGAAGCGCGAATTTGGCGTGGGCTGGCTCAACTGGCTGGGCGCGGAAGCGATCGGAGTGGTGGTCGCGATTCTCAATCTGCTCTGGGTGCCGGTCGTCGCCTTCGCTGGCATCGCCATTCCGGACAAGATCCTCACGCTGCCGATTCTCGCGGCTTTCGTGGTGACGTTCGTCCATTTTGTCGCGCTCTATCGGATGCGAGTGGCCATTCCGTTCGGTCAGATGATGGCCGCGGTGGTAGCCGCCATGTCGGTGCAGTGGACGGTCGCCCGCGCCGTCGGTTACGGCATATGGAAGGAAAGCCTTCCGTTCATGCGCACCGCCAAGGGCGGGGCAACATCGAAGGGGCCAGACTTTCCAGCCTTTTGGGAGGCGGTGCTGGCCGCGTTGCTGTTGATCGGCGCCGTGATCGTAGTGGCTACGAACTACAAGCAAATCCATGAGATCAACATTTTTGCGCTGGTGCTCGTGGTCCAGAGCCTGCCGTTCCTCGCTGCGGTGGCAATTGGCGCCCTTGAGGCCTCGCGCTTCAACAGCTTCGCCTTCTGGCACGGTATCAGGGCGAGGGTCGCCCTGCCTGGCCGCGCCGTCGTTGCCAAGGCGCCGACTGATCAGAAGTCGGTGGTCAGCAATCAGTAAGCGGATCGGGCACATGCCGATCGCCGCCTGCCGACCGCTACCCTGGCAAGGCTGTTTCCACGAGCTTTACCCAATATGAGGTCCCGACCGGGATCGTCTCGTCATTGAAGTCATAGGCGGGGTGATGCAGGCCGGCGCTGTCGCCGTTTCCCACAAAGATGAAAGCGCCGGGACGCGCCTCCAACATGAATGAGAAGTCTTCTGCGCCCATGACCGGCGGGAAGCGATCGTCGACCCGATCCTGTCCGACCACTTGGGCCGCAACCGTGGCCGCGAACGCCGCCTGCTTATCGTGGTTCCGGGTTACGGGATAATCGCGCTTGTAGGTGAGCTTCGCTGTGGCGCCGTAAAGCCGCGCCGTTCCGGTCACGACTTCGTTCAGACGTTTTTCCAGAATGTCGCGGACCTCGGGAGTGAGGCTGCGCGCCGTGCCTCGCAGGAGCGCTGTCTGCGGGATCACGTTGTCGGTGGAGCCCGCCTGAAACACACAGATCGAGATCACCGCCGCATGCAGTGGATCGACGTTGCGCGATACAATCGACTGGATCTGATTGATGATCTGCGCGCCCACCAGCACCGTGTCGACGGAGATATGCGGCCGCGCGGCGTGCCCGCCGCGGCCCTCGATCTCGATGGTGAGGCGGTCGGCGGCTGCCATCAGGGGGCCCGGCCGGAGTCCGAACTGTCCGACCGGAAGGCCCGGATAATTGTGCATGCCGTAGACTTCCTCGATGCGGAAACGCTCCATCAGCCCGTCCTTGACCATGGCTTTGCCGCCGGCACCCCCCTCCTCGGCCGGCTGGAAGATCACGACTGCGGTGCCGGCGAAGTTGCGGGTTTCGGTGAGATAGCGCGCCGCGCCGAGCAGCATTGCGGTATGACCATCATGGCCGCAGGCATGCATCTTGCCCGGCACCGTCGATCGATATGGGAGATCGTTTGCCTCCTCGATGGGCAATGCGTCCATGTCGGCGCGCAGTCCGATGACCCGTCCGCCAACGTCCCGCTTGCTGCCGCGGATCACCCCCACCACGCCGGTACGCCCGATGCCGGTCACCACCTCGTCGCAGCCGAAGCTCTTGAGCTTCTCGGCGACGGAGGCCGCGGTGCGATGCACGTCGTAAAGCAGCTCGGGATGGGCGTGGATGTCGTGCCGCCAAGCGGTGATCTCGCCATGCAGGTCGGCAATGCGGTTGACGATCGGCATCAGATCAGCTCCCTCACACAGCAGGGTCGACCCCAGCCCCTCGTCAAACATAGGTCGATCGTCACGGCTTGGACAGGCCAAACCTGCGGCGGCAGGTTGGCCTATTGACCCCGCACGAGGCCGCCCGTACACACCCGCGGACCGAGCCCGTAGCTCAGCCGGTAGAGCACGTGACTTTTAATCATGGGGTCGCGGGTTCGAGTCCCGCCGGGCTCGCCATCCCTAAAATGTTCTTTCTTGTTATCAACGGCTTGCCTCCAAAATTGTCCAGCAAGATACCCGTGCTGGACAAAGATTTGTTCACCATCCGCTCTCAACGAGCTTCTTCATCGCCTCGCGCGCCATGCGCTTGCGGTCGGCTGCCTTCGTGTAACGCTGTACTTCCGCGAGCGTGGCGTGCCCGGTGATCGCTGCGATCTGATTTGCACTGCGTCCGATCTCAGCCAGACGACGAGCGCATCCCTTGCGTAATCCATGCGCCGACACGTCGGGACACTCGGCGGCATCGCACAATTCGCGAAACCAATTTCCGAAGCCGGGCGCGGTGTACGGCTTGCCGAAGCTAGTGACCAAGAATGTCTTGACGCCCACTGTCGGCGTCGCGTCGATGATCTCGCGCAGTTTGGGATGTACCGGAATTTCGAGGTGAGCTTCATCGCCGCCTTCGGTCTTGCGCTGATTGATGGCCAGCACGCCGGTGTGAATGTCTTGACGTCCCATTCGCACGACGTCGCTGCGGCGCTGGCCGGTGTACAGCAGGAGCGCGAAGGCGAGCCGCGCTCTGCTGCCAATCGGGTGCTTGGTTTCGAAACGCTCGATTTCGCCCTCACTCCACGTCTTGTAGCCGGTGGTCTTCACCCGTTCGCGGGTGACGCTGAGCGTCGGGTCATCGGGCACCCTGCCCTCTTTGAGTGCCCACCGGAACATGGCGCGAAGCGTGTTCAAGAAATTGCGCTGGGCGAACGGGGTACTAGCCTTCTCATTGACGATCTGCTGCATGTGCTCGCGCGTGAGCAGCATGGTGCGTTGGCCGTTCGCTCCGATGCGGAACACCGGCTTGTCGCCGTGTACTTCGCGGAAATTCTCGAGGATGTTGCGGCGCGACCGCTGTGTCTCGGCTGCCCCGGTCTTGAATGGCGAGGTGGAAAGTGGGTCGAGATAGGCTGCGACCAGAGCGTTGACGGTCCCGGCGGCGGTGCGGTTCGCGCCGATGTTGGTGGCCTGCGCCTTCACGCCATGGAGCGCAGCGGCGTATTGCACCATGAAATCGGGCGACCAAGGAATTCCCGTCAGGTAAACCGAGAACCCATTCTTGCGAAAGCGGACGCGCCGCTTCCCATCCTCGCGGTCCAAATTCCAGCCGCAGTGCTTAGGAAGGCCGCTCTTCGTCCGCAGCATAGACCTTGTCCCAGGGGTTGGCGGCGTTGCTATCGGGCGGCGTGCCCTCGCCCTTGCTCACTGTGATGGTGTAGCGGCCGGTCCGGGGTCCAGCGTGACTTTGCCGCCGCCGGCCACGCGAACGGCCTTGGTGATGCGGGTGACCTCTCGCTCGCGGAAGCGGGCGAGGCCCCGTGGCTTGCGTTGGTCGGACATGACGCGTTCCCTGTGCCTGCGCGCAGGTGTCATTTTTCGACTAAGGCGCGCATCTGCATTCAATTCGGCTCATTTAGCACGTTCTGCACCCAAATTCAATAAGTGATTGATTTCATTCGTTTATCCACACCGTGTGGACTACACCGAAAAAAATCATATCGCTTTCGGCACTTGCTAATACCAACGCGTGCCGCAGCTCGGCAGCGACCCGCCGCAGACTGATAAAGTTCTAACACCCCTTGATAATCCTCGCGCTACCGCTCCGGCCGGTCGCCGGACTGGCTCAAGTTCAAGAACCCGGCCGCACCGGCGGTCAGGCGTGAGGCGGAGGAAGATTGGGGAGGATGAGCGACGACACCGATAGCACCATCCACCAGATTGAGTTCGAGTTGGAGAAGGCCGAACACGGCATGGCGTTGCCCTATGACGCCGAGCGCGTGCGCGATCTGCACCGTGCCTGATCTGGTGCCACAGCCGACGCCATTCACCCGGTGCGCCCGCCGGCTGGGTTGACCAATGTTACGAAGTTGACGAAGTTGCATGCAAGCCATATGTTGCTCAGCATGTCGAGCCTGTCCAAAAATGTTTCGAAAACCGTTGCCGATAAATCCGGTGGGCGA
>Ga0207708_10000254_pt1 | contig 42011 bp, 54 predicted proteins | sample KBSK5101metaG_FD_184340 | JGI IMG/M metagenome (GOLD analysis project Ga0207708, IMG submission 184340) | Corn, switchgrass and miscanthus rhizosphere microbial communities from Kellogg Biological Station, Michigan, USA - KBS K5-10-1 metaG... | ecosystem: Host-associated > Plants > Roots >... | reverse complement strand
GACAAGAAGTCGCGCGAGCAATTTGAAATTCGCACGCACAAGCGGCTGATGGACATTCTCGATCCGACGCCGCAGACGGTTGATGCGCTGATGAAGCTGGATTTACCGGCGGGCGTTGACGTTGAGATTAAGGCCTTTGGCAGGCAATAGGTCATATAAGTCCTATCGGACCTATTTACAGGATTGAAGACATGATTAACGGGATCATCGGAAGAAAAATCGGCATGACGCAGATCTTTGCGGCAGACGGCTCGGTTACGCCAGTGACGGTAATCAAAGCTGGTCCATGTGTCGTGGTGCAAAAGAAATCTGCTTCAGGCCCGGACGGTTACGATGCCGTGCAGCTCGGTCTGGTGGACGACAAGCCGCCGAAGTTAAAGAACGTTTCCAAGCCGATGCGCGGACACTTCGAGAAGACGGGTGGCGGTATTCCGCCGACGCGGATCTTGAAAGAGTTTCGTTTACTCGAGTCTGGCGACGGCACAAACGTTGGCGACAAGGTGCTCTGCGATCAGTTTGCCGATGGCGAAATGGTTGAGGTGATTGGCCAGTCAAAAGGCCGCGGTTTCGCGGGCACGATCAAGCGTCACCACTTCAATCGTGGTCCCGAGTCGCATGGTTCTATGAATGTTCGCGCGCCAGGTTCGATCGGCGCTTCGGCTTATCCCTCCCGCGTTGTCAAGGGAACCCGATCGTCAGGTCATATGGGCGACGTTCGCCGCACTATCAAAGGTCTGACAGTGGCACGGGTTGATGCCGAGAACAATATTTTGATGATTCGCGGCGCGGTGCCTGGAGCTAACGGCAGCGTAGTGGTTGTTCGCAAAGCGATGAAGAAGACGAAGTAGGAGTTGGTTATGCCGACAGTAAAGGTGCGCAACATACAGAATGAAGAAGTTGGCGAGGTCGAACTGTCTGACGCTGTTTTTGGCGCGCCGCTGAATGAGGGGTTGATTCACGCGGCCGTGCGGAATTTCATGGCCAACGCGCGTCAGGGCACTTCCGCTACCAAGACTCGTGGCGACGTCTCCGGCGCCGGACGAAAACTCTGGAAACAGAAGGGCACCGGCCGCGCGCGTATCGCGTCGCTGCGTTCGCCACTCTGGAAAGGCGGCGGCAACGCGCATGGACCACAGCCACGCGACTGGTCCTACAACATGCCGCGCAAGATGCGCCAGGGCGCGCTGCGTTCCGCGCTTTCGGAGCGCATGCGTGAAGGAAGCGTTTTTGTGGTCGATAGCTGGAGTTTCGATAAGCCGAAGACCAAAGACTTTGCCGAGTCGCTGACGCGTCTGGGTCTCGATGGCAAGACGTTGATCGTTGACTCGCTTGATAACGACAACCTGATGCTGTCGGCGCGTAACCTGCGCCGCGCGAAAGTGGTCAACAGCTTCGGCCTGAACATCTACGATCTGCTTTATCACGATCGCCTGGTCCTTTCGCGCGCGGCGGCAACGGAGCTCGAACAGTTACTTGGCAATAGTAAGGAGGCGGCGTAAACGATGAGAACAGTTTGGGACATCATCAAGTCGCCGGTAATTACCGAGAAGGCGCTGGCTGCCAAGGAAGAGACACAGGACACGCAGCAGTTGCTGACTTTCCGTGTCGATCGACGCGCGACCAAGCCCGAGATCAGGTCGGCAGTGGAGAGCATCTTCCAGGTGAAGGTGGACCACATCCGCACGATCAACTACATGGGCAAGATGGCGCGACGCGGGCGGTTCGAAGGCCGCAAGCCCTCGTGGAAAAAGGCATACGTAACTCTCAAGCAAGGCGAGAAGCCGGTTGATTACGGCGAAGCAATCTAGGCCACGGATTACACGGATTAGAAGAAGATGGGCATCAAGAAACTAACACCGACATCGGCAGCGCGACGTTATCAAACGTATCTGACGCGCGACGAGTTGACGCTCGGAGCGGTTCCCGAAAAGTCTCTGCTCGAGCCGAAGAAGCGAATTTCCGGACGCAACAACGATGGTCGCATTACGGTGCGACGTCGTGGCGGCGGTCACAAGCGCTTTTACCGGATTGTTGACTTCAAGAGAGACAAAGAAGGCGTGCCCGGACGCGTGACGCAGATCGAATACGATCCGAATCGTTCGGCTCACATCGCGTTGATTACTTATCTCGACGGCGAGAAGCGCTACATCATCGCGCCGACGGGCCTGGAAGTCGGCAAGACGATCATGAGCGGCGCCGATGCCGACATTCTGCCGGGCAATACGCTGCCGCTGATCAATATCCCGCTCGGAACGCAGATTCACAATATCGAACTGCGACCCGGCAAGGGCGGGCAAATGGCGCGTTCCGCGGGCACGTTCGCGCAGCTCGTGGCCAAGGAGGGCGAGTACGCACAGTTGCGTATGCCGTCCGGTGAAGTGCGACGCGTGCCGCTCGTGTGCAGGGCGACAGTGGGCCAGGTCGGAAATATCGAGCACGAGAACGTGTCGCTGGGTAAAGCCGGCCGGTCGCGTTGGAAAGGTTTGCGCCCGAAGGTTCGTGGCGTGGCGATGAACCCGGTGGACCACCCGCACGGTGGCGGTGAAGGCAAGACGTCGGGTGGAAGAAACCCGGTGACGCCATGGGGCCAGCCGACACGCGGCTACAAGACGCGCAGCAACAAGCGCACGCAGAAGATGATCCTGAAGGATCGCAGGACGAAGTAAATACGAATCCATCCACAGATTACACAGAGATTAACTAAATAATCTGCGTAATCTGTGGATGCAGTGGATGCAGTGGATGCAGTGGGAGGCTTATGGCTCGTTCAGTTAAAAAGGGACCGTTTATCGATAAGGGCATCGTGAAGGCTGTTGAGAAGGCCCGCTCGGGTGGACAGCGTCCGCCGGTGATCAAGACCTGGTCGCGCCGCTCGACGATTACGCCCGACATGGTTGGACTCACGTTCGGCGTCCACAACGGCAAACGTCATCTGCCGATCTACGTAACGGAAAACATGGTGGGCCACAAGCTCGGCGAGTTTGCGCCGACGCGAACGTTCAAGGGCCACTCGGGCACGAAAGTAGAAAAGGCAAGCAAGGTCGCATCAGCGCCGCCGGCTAAATAGAGGATTCAAAGATGGAAGCAACAGCGAGTGCAAGATATTTGCGAGGGTCGGCGCAGAAGGCCCGGCTGGTCGTGGATATGATTCGCGGTAAAGACGTCAACCAGGCGCTGGCTATCTTGCGGTTTACCAAGAAGCGGGCAGCCTCCCATATCTTGAAGTGCATGCAATCGGCAATGGCCAATGCCAACGAGGCCGCCGAGAAGGCAAACGTTTCGATCGATCCGGACGAGCTGTGGGTGAGAACAGCGTTCGTCGATCGTGGACCAACAAAGAACCGTCGTCGTGTTCGACCGGCGCCGCAGGGACGCGCGTATCGTGAGCAGCGACACTTCTGTCACGTCACGATTTCGCTGAGTAACGACGCGCGACCGGCAGCGAAGGGCGCGAAGCCGGAAGGAACTACGGAAGCAAAGCCGGCAAAGCTGGCTGAGAGTAAAGGTCGCAAGCGTGGTGGCGCTGCGGCGGCGCCGCGTGCGAAACGCGCGGTGAAGAAGGAAGAGTCCGAAGCCGCTGCCGAAAAGCCGGCAACGAAGAAGGCTTCGAAGAAGAAGGCCCAGGACAAAGAGGCCAGCGAAGAGTAAACAAGCATCACTGGAGAAGATTGTGGGTCAAAAAGTTCATCCATACGGTTTTCGACTCGGCTACAACAAAGACTGGCACTCGCACTGGTTTGCCAAGCGACAGTTTGGCGAGTTCCTGCTTGAAGATCTCAAGTTGAAACGCGATCTCAAGCAGCGCTTTGCCGGCGCGGGCGTGTCGCACGTCGACATCGAGCGGGCCGCGAACCGGCTGAAGATCATCATCTACACCTCGCGACCGGGCATCATCATCGGACGCAAGGGCGCGGAGATCGACAAGCTGAAGAGCGATCTGTCTTCGAAGACCGGCCGCGAAGTGCTGGTGTCGATCCAGGAGATCCACAAGCCCGAGCTGAACGCGCAACTACAGGCCGAGAAGATCGCCGCGCAGCTTGAGAAGCGCATCGCGTTTCGACGCGCAATGAGAAAGGCAGTGGAAGAGTCGCTGCGGTTTGGAGCGCAGGGGATCAAGGTGAAGGTCAGTGGTCGTTTGAATGGCGCTGAGATCGCTCGCAGTGAGTGGCACTTGCAGGGACAGCTTCCGCTGCACACTCTGCGCGCCGATATCGATTACGGTCTCGCTGAAGCGCGGACGACGTTTGGTCAGATCGGAGTCAAGGTTTGGATCTATCGCGGCGAGATTCTCGATCCGAAAGCGGCGATGGCACGCGGCACCGGTTCGGATCCAATTAACGAGACTCGCACCGGCGAACGTGAACGACGCCCGCGCACGAGACGCGAGCGCGAGGGTGGATCGGACGGACGTAGACCAAGGACAGAAAATCAGTAGCCACAAAAAGGCACATAAGGCTCAAAAATGATTTTTGTGTTTTTGTGCTTCTTTGTGGCGGGAATAGAGTAAACGCTATGTTGATGCCGAAGAAAGTTAAGCACCGGAAGCAGATGCGCGGACGCATGACCGGCGTGGCCACGCGTGGGAGCGAGATCAGCTTCGGTGAGTATGGGCTCAAGAGTCTGGAGCCGGCGTGGATTACCGATCGCCAGATCGAGGCTGCTCGTATCGCGATGACGCGCCACATCAAGCGCGGCGGCAAAGTCTGGATTCGAATGTTTCCCGACAAGCCGGTGACGAAGAAGCCCGCGGAAACACGTATGGGCAAAGGCAAGGGCGCTCCTGAGTACTGGGTGGCCGTCGTCAAGCCGGGTCGAATCCTTTACGAGATCGAGGGTGTTGACGAGACGACAGCGCGCGATGCGATGCGACTCGCGGCGCAGAAGCTTCCGATCAAGACCAAGTTTGTGACCCGCGCCGATCAGGAAGGAGGCGCGATCTAGCAATGAAACGACGCGAGGAAATCGACAAGTATCGCGATATGGGTAAGGACGAGCTGCGCGCTGAAGCGGCGCGCCTGCGCGAATCACTTTTCCGTTTGAACTTTAAGCTGGCCCTCGGTGAAGTTGACGCAGTCAAGCGCATTCGCCAGGAGAAGAAGGCGCTCGCACGAATCGAGACGATCTCGAAACAGCGCTAGAAGAGAGAAGCATGGCAGAGAATCAAGAAAATATTGAAAGCGCAAACGCCGCCGCAGCACCGGTAGTCGCCAAGTCCCGCGCGAATCGTTCGCAGAAGGTTGGCACTGTGGCTTCCGACAAGATGACGAAGACTGTGGTAGTGCGAGTGGACCGGCTGGTCCGGCATCCCAAGTATCGTCGTTACGTGCGCCGCACGTCGAAGTTTATGGCCCACGACGAACTGGGCGCGACGGTTGGCGACAAGGTGCGGATTGTGGAAACGCGTCCACTTTCGGCGCGTAAGCGTTGGCGCGTGATTGAGATAGTTCAGAAAGCTGCGAAGTAAGCTTCGCCGCGAGAGCTGGAGGTAACGACAGTGATCCAGATGCAAACCTCCCTGGAGGTTGCTGACAATTCGGGGGCGCGTCGCGTGGAGATGATTATGCCGATTGGCGGCTCCACCGGAAAGATTGCGAGCCTGGGAGATCGAATCAAGGTGACGGTCAAGGAGGCCTCTCCCGACGGCACGATTAAAAAGGGGACCGTTCAGGATGCGGTGATTGTGCGTACGCGTAAGGAAGTGCGCCGTGCTGACGGCACGTACGTGAGATTCGATCAGAACGCCGCCGTGTTGATTAAAGAAGATGGCACGCCGATTGGCACACGCGTTTTTGGACCAGTGGCGCGCGAGCTGCGCGATAAGAACTTCATGAAGATTGTTTCGCTCGCGCCGGAGGTGATTTAACAGATGGCAGGAACAAAGCGCTCGAGGATCAAGAAGAACGATCAGGTGGCGATTATTGCCGGGCGCGACAAGGGCAGACGTGGACGCGTGCTGGAAGTGTTGCCGGCCAAGGGCAAAGTCAAAGTTGAAGGCGCGGGCATGATCAAGCGCCACCAGAAAGCGAATCCGCAGGCGAATCGCGGCGGCGGTATTGTCGATAAGGAATCGTTTATCGACATCTCGAACGTGCAGTTGATCGATCCGCAGTCAGGCAAGCCCACGCGCGTGCGGTATGAGAAAGAGAACGACGGTTCGAAGACGCGAGTCGCGGCTTCCAGTGGTCACGCAATAGGACGCTAAAGAGGGATCGGAAATGGCTGCAAGGTTAAAAGAGCGATATCAAAAGGACATAGCGCCGCAGATTGCGAAAGAGTTTGGCATCAGCAATCCGATGGCCGTGCCGCGTATCGAAAAAGTTGTAATCAACATGGGCATGGGCGAGGCTATTGCCAACGCGAAGATACTCGACACGGCTGCCGACGAGCTGCGCGCGATAACCGGTCAGAAGCCGGTGATCACGAAAGCGAAGAAGTCGATCGCTTCGTTCAAGTTGAGGCAGGGAATGCCGATCGGTGTGGTGGTGACGCTGCGTGGCGATCGCATGTATGAGTTTCTCGATCGTTTGGTGTCGGTGGCACTGCCGCGCGTGCGCGACTTCCGTGGTGTTTCGCCGAAGGCTTTTGACGGTCGCGGTAACTACACGATCGGAATTCGCGAGCAACTGATCTTCCCGGAGATCGATTTCAACAAGGTCGACAAGCTGCGCGGAATGAACATCTCGATCGTGACCACCGCGCGAAATGACGAACAGGCACGGGCGCTTCTGAAGGGCCTGGGTATGCCGTTTAGAACTTAACCGCCGATTACACGGATTGAATTTAAAGCTATGGCGAAGAAATCATTAATTGCGAAGGCGGCACGCAAACCGAAGTTTTCGGTGCGCGCTTACACTCGATGCAAACGCTGCGGACGGCCGCGAGGTTACTTGCGGAAGTTCAACCTGTGCCGCATCTGTTTTCGTGAGTTGGCGCTACAGGGACAGATCCCTGGCGTGGTTAAGTCGAGCTGGTAATTGACAACCAACGGAGTTACTTCATGACTGATCCTATTGCCGATATGTTGACGCGAATCCGCAACGCCATTGCGGCGAAGCATTCGCGAGTTGATATTCCGGCTTCAAAGCTCAAACTTGAGATTGCCCGCATTCTGAAGGAAGAGGGCTACATCAACAACTTCGTCATCAAGGGCGAAGGGCTGAAGCGCACCGTGCGCATCTTCCTGCGTTACGACGCGCGCGGCACGTCTTCGATTACGCACCTCCAGCGTGTGTCGACTCCCGGACGGCGCGTGTATGTCGGTTCGAGTGAGATTCCTAAAGTGCTCGGCGGCTATGGCATCAATATCGTCTCGACGTCGCGCGGGTTGATGAGCGGCAAGGCCGCGCGTCGCGAAAACATCGGCGGCGAACTGTTGGCGCAGATTTACTAATTCGGCCAATACGGAAATAAAAAATGTCACGAATTGGAAAAAAGGTTATCGCGGTGCCGAAAGACGTGACGGTCACCGTTCACGAACGCGAACTCGAAGTCAAAGGACCAAAGGGTACGCTGAAGACTCCGATTCCCAACGGGATCAGTTTCAAGCTCGAAGGCGAGGAGTTAAAAGCCGAGCGCACCTCGGATGATCAGGCTGCGCTGCACGGGCTCGCTCGCGCTCTGGCAAACAACGCCATCGTTGGTGTGACGGCGGGCTTCAGCAAACAGATGGATGTGGTCGGAGTTGGTTACAAAGCCGACGTCCAGGGCAAGAAGATCGTCTTCTCGCTTGGTTACTCGCATCCGATCGAGTTTCCCTTGCCGCCTGAAGTCGAGGCGAAGGCTGAGCGTCTGACGACCAAGGGCAGCATTCAGCAGTATCAAACAACTTTGACGCTGACGAGTATCGACAAGCAGAAGCTGGGCCAGGTGGCGGCCGAGATGCACAAGCTGCGCAAGCCGGATGCTTACAAGGGCAAAGGCGTGCGCTATGCGGATGTGCCGATCAAGTTGAAACCCGGGAAAACCGGCAAATAGTCAGGCAAATAGGTCAGGCAAGCAGCTATGGCAAACACGAATAGAGCAGAAATACGAACCGCGATTCATCAGCGGATTCGCCGTAAAGTCAGGGGCAACACGGAGCGGCCCCGGCTCGCGATCTATCGCAGTCTGAATCACATCTACGCGCAGGTGATCGACGATCGCAAGGGACAGACGATCGTGTCCGCTTCAACTACTGAGAAAGACTTGCGCGGCAATGGCGGCGGCAATCTGGACGCAGCACGACGCGTCGGTCAAACGATCGCCGAGCGTGCGCTCGCAAAAGGTATCGAGCAGGTCGTCTTCGATCGCGGCGGCTATCTCTATCACGGTCGCATCAAGGCGTTGACCGATGCCGCGCGCGCCGCGGGCTTGAACAAGAACGAAGCGGTTGCGGAACCGGAAGCGGAAGCAGCGCCGGCGGCGGAACCCGAGCAGCCAACAGCGAAGAAGTCAAAGAAGAAGAAACAAGAATAGACTATGAGACAACCCAAGCAACGCATTCCCGCGCAAGGGCTCGATTTGAAAGATCAGGTGATCTCCATCAATCGCGTGACTAAGGTCGTCAAGGGCGGCAAGAACCTCTCGTTCGCGGCGCTCGTAGTGGTGGGCGACGAAGGTGGCCACGTCGGTTTTGGCACCGGCAAGGCGCGTGAAGTGCCCCTGGCGATCAAAAAGGGAGTCGAAGCCGCGAAGAAGAATCTGATTCGCGTGCCTTTAATCAACAACACTTTGCCGCACCAGTTGATTGGTGAGTACGGTGCGGGTCGTGTGTTGGTCAAGCCCGCTTCTGAAGGCACGGGTGTTATCGCCGGCGGCGCAGTGCGTGCGGTGATGCAGGCGGTGGGTGTTAAAGACGTGCGCACGAAGGTTCTGGGTTCGACCAATCCACACAACGTCGTGCGCGCGACATTCGACGCATTGTTGCGCATGAAGGATCCGATGGAACTGGCTCGCTTGCGTGGCAAGCAAGTTGAGGAGATGTAAAGTTATGCCGCGTAAAGCCGCTAACCAGGAAACAACCACAGGCAAGATTCGCATCGAGTACTATCGCAGCTTTATTGCCGCGCCGAAGACGCACAAGACGATCGTGCGCAGTCTCGGTTTGCGAAAGCTCAACCAGGTCGTCGAGCGTCCGGATACCGACTCGATGCGCGGCACGGTAGCGAAAGTGCCGCACTTGTTGCGCATAGTTGAATAGGGCCACAAAAAGGCACAAAAGGCTCAAAATGATTTGTGTTTTATGTGCCTTTTTGTGGCTAGTTGAAGGAGTTTGAGAATGGCTATCAGTCTGAACAGCCTTAAGCCGGCAAAGGGTTCGACCCACAAGAAGAAACGTGTCGGACGTGGACCAGGCTCGGGTTTGGGCAAGACCGCGGGTCGCGGTGAGAAGGGACAGAAGTCTCGCTCGGGTTATTCGCGCAAGATCGGTTTTGAAGGCGGCCAGATGCCTTTGCACCGCCGCTTGCCGAAGCGCGGTTTCACTAACATCTTCAAGAAGCAATGGGTGGAGATCAGTCTCGGCGCTCTCGAGCAGCATTTCAATGCCGACGAAGAGATCACTCCCGAGGTGCTGCACGATCGCGGTTTGATCAAGAAGGCGAAGCACGACGTGGTTGTGCTGGGCAACGGCGAAGTTTCAAAACCGCTGCGTGTTTCGGCGCACCGGTTCACAAAAAGTGCTCGGCAAAAAATCGAGCAGGCTGGCGGAGCAGTGGTGGAGATTGGCGGCTAGGTCTTAAAATAGTCGCCCGGAGGGCAGTATGGAGAAGTTTCTCGCCGCAGTTCGCAATATGTTCAATGTGCCGGATCTACGCCGGCGCATTTTCTTTACCCTGGGCCTGCTCGCCGTCTATCGTCTTGGCGCACACATCGGTGCTCCGGGTATCAACAAAACACGTCTGGATGAAGTCTGGCGCGACGTCGCCGGAACTCTCCTCGGCGTGCTCGATCTTTTCTCCGGTGGAAACTTCCGCACCATCTCCGTTTTTGCACTCGGCGTTACTCCTTACATTACCGCATCGATTATTTTGCAGCTCATGACTGTCGTCTCGCCGCAACTGAAAAAGTTGCAGGAAGAGGGCGAGATGGGCCGGCAGAAGATCAACCAGTGGACTCGTTATCTGACTGTTGCGCTCGCTGCGATTCAGACTTCGTTCGTGGCCCACTGGCTACAGGTCAACGGCGTGGGCGCACCGGGTTGGGGCTTCCGGCTCAGCACGGTGCTCACACTCACGACCGGAACGATGTTCGTGATGTGGCTGGGCGAACAGATTACTGAACGCGGTATCGGCAATGGAATCTCTCTGCTGATCTTCGCGGGTATCGTGATCGGTCTGCCCCGCGGTGTGCAGCAGGTGTCGGAGCGTCTGACCGGTGGCGACACGATGGCGATCCTCGGTGTCTTTGGCATGCTGGTCGCCCTGATCTTGATTATCGCGTTCATCGTTTTTGTCGAGGCGGCGCGCAGGAAGATTCCGGTCAGTTATGCGAAACGACACGTCGGCCGCCAGGTGGTTGGCGGCCAACAAACGACGATGCCGTTGAAGATCAACATGGGCGGCGTAATCCCCGTGATCTTCGCTTCGTCTGTTTTATCGATGCCGCAAAGTGTGTTTGCTGCGTTTCCGCCTGATCCGGCAAATCCAAATACGTGGTGGGCGACGATCTGGCGTGGCTTCCAGCTATTCCATCCGGGCAATCCGTATTACGAGCTGATCTTCCTGTCGCTCATCATCTTCTTTACGTTCTTCTACGTTTCGATCGTCTTCAACGTCGAAGAAGTCGCGGACAACCTGCGTAAGCATGGCGGATTCATGCCCGGCATTCGTCCGGGCCGAGCCACTGCCGAATATCTCAATACGATCCTGACGCGTCTGACTACCGTCGGCGCCGTCTATCTTGCGCTGGTAGCTTTCGTGCCGCAGTTCATGTTGAGCGGATTCCAGGTAGCGAGACTGCCGCTGATTGGCCCAACGCTCGACGCGTTTGTCAGCACCACTCCAGGTCTTTCATGGATTCCGACGGGTATGGGTTATCAGTTCTACTTCGGCGGCACGTCGCTGCTGATCCTGGTCGGCGTGGCGATGGATACAGTGGCGCAGATCGAGGCGCAACTGGTGATGCGCAACTACGAAGGTTTCCTGGGTGGCGGAGGACGTTTGCGAGGACGGCGATCGTAATTCCGTATGGCAAAGATCATAGTGTTGATGGGTGCGCCTGGTGCCGGAAAGGGCACGCAGGCGCGCTTGCTTCAGGAACGGTTGCATTTGCCTCAGATCTCCACCGGGGATATCTTTCGCTCGCTTAAAACTGCCCACACTCCTTTGGCGCAGGAAGTTAGAGACATAATGGCGCGGGGACAACTGGTTCCCGACGAATTGACAATCAGAGTCGTCAAAGAACGGACGGCACAGGACGACTGCAAAAACGGCTACATACTCGACGGTTTTCCGCGCACTCCGGCGCAGGCACGCAGCCTGGAACAACTCGCGGCCGAACAGCAGAACGATATCATCGCGGTGCTGATCGACGTGGCGCTGGAACTACTCGAGAAGCGCATGACGGGCCGGCGCAGTTGCCCCGTTTGCAATGAGATCTACAATATCTATTTCAAGCCGCCGCGTGAGGACAACGTTTGTGACCTGCATCCGGAAGCAACGTTGATACAGCGCGCCGATGACAATTCGGAGACGGTGCGCGCGCGACTCACGACCTACGAAGAGCAAACGCGACCTTTAGTCGAGTACTATAAAGCAGCGGGTTTGCTGCACACGGTTGACGGCACGCGCGAGCCCGAAGCGATTTACGAGGACATCGTAAGAGTTTTGCCGCAGATACACGCAGGTTCACGCGGATGATCATAGGCAAGTCAAAACGAGAACTGGACAAGATGCGCGCTGCCGGTCGTCTGGCTGGACTGGTCCTGTCGCACCTGCGAACCCTCGTCAAGCCTGGTGTGACGACGATCGAGATCGATCGTGCCGCGGAGAAGATGATTCGCGATGCCGGCGCTTTGCCGACGTTCAAGGGCTACAACGGTTTCCCGTATTCGATCTGCGCTTCCGTCAATGAGCAGGTCGTGCACGGCTTTCCTTCGAATTACGTCTTGAAGGAAGGCGATATTTTCTCAATTGATTGCGGGGCGACGCTCGAGGGTTTTGTCGGCGACACAGCGACCACAGTTCCGGTCGGCAAAGTCGATGAAGACCGGCTCAAGCTGATTCGCGTGACGGAAGAATGTCTCGAGCGCGCTATCGAGCAGTGTCGCGCCGGCAAACATCTCGGTGACATCGGTTGGGCAGTGCAGCAACATGCAGAGGCTAATGGCTACTCAATCGTGCGCGATTACGTCGGTCACGGGATCGGCCGGCGGATGCACGAAGACCCGCAGATTCCGAATTATGGCCGGCCCGGACTGGGTCCGAAGATCAAGGTGGGTTACGTTTTTGCGGTCGAGCCGATGGTCAACCAGGGTACTCATTTCACGAAGGTTTTGTCGGACGGCTGGACAGTTGTGACCATGGATGGAAAGCCCAGCGCCCATACCGAGCACACGATTGCCATTACGGAGGACGGGCCGGAAGTGCTCACGCTGGTTTCCTCAGGGGCGCCCCTGGAACACGCAACAGTTTAGCCGCGAAAACCTGCGGCTAAATCCAACTGCTGCCGCGGCTTGGCAAATTTGAGAGGCGCGTGCTACTATTTGCGGTTTGTCGGCAGCGTCAAACTTCCAATCTGAGAGGATATGGCGAAGGAAGAGGCGATAGAAGTCATGGCAAAGGTGCTGGAGACTTTGCCTAACGCTATGTTTCGGGTTGAGTTGGAAGACAGCCAGCATCAGGTGCTTGCGCACATATCGGGAAAGATGCGCAAGCATTTTATTCGCATTCTTCCGGGTGACAGGGTTTTAGTGGAGCTTTCGCCGTACGATCTCAATCGCGGCCGTATTACATATCGCTATAAATAGTTAACGAGGTTTAGTTATGAAAGTCCGTGCGTCAGTGAAAAAGATGTGCGACAAGTGCAAGGTCATCCATCGCAAAGGCGTGGTGCGTGTGATCTGTGTCAACCCCAAGCATAAACAGAGACAAGGATAGCTGAGAAATACCATGGCACGTGTAGCAGGAGTCGATTTACCGCCCAACAAGAGAGCCGAGGTTGGTCTCACTTATATTTATGGTATTGGCCGCTCGCGCTCGAGTTCCGTACTCAAGGAAGCGGGTGTCAATCTCGACACGCGCGTGAGAGATCTGAGTGAAGACGAGTTGAGTCGCATTCGTAACATTCTGGAAGTGCAGGGTGAGATCGAAGGCGATCTGCGCAAGCGCGTCCAAATGGATATCAAGCGTTTGATGGATATCGGTTGCTATCGCGGCTTGCGACATCGTCGTGCGTTACCGGTTCGTGGCCAGCGAACACACACGAACGCTCGTACGCGTAAAGGACCACGACGCGCCACCATCGCCAAGAAGAAGGCGCCCGGCAAGAAGTAGTTTTGATTGTTTCACTGAAAAGTTATGGCTAAAGCAGGCGGAAAAAAGAAGGTCTTTCGCAAGAAAGAGAAGAAGAATGTTCCCAATGGTATCGTGCACATCGCGGCGTCGTTCAATAACACGATGATCTCGATTACGGATCTCGAAGGGAACCTGATCGCGCAGTCGTCAGCCGGTGCGCGTGGCTTTCGTGGTTCGCGTAAGGGAACTCCGTTCGCAGCGCAACAGGCAGCGTACGAAGCTGCGAAGAAAGCTCATGAAGCCGGCATGCACCAATGTGAGGTGCGTGTGAAAGGACCAGGCGGCGGTCGTGAGTCGGCGATCAGAGCGATCGCAAATGCGGGCATCAGAGTGATGACCATTCGCGATACGACGCCGATTCCGCACAACGGTTGTAGACCGCCGAAGCGGCGCCGAGTTTAGCCACGGATCACACGGATATTAAGTCCGATTTATTAACCCAAAGGATGAAGGGTTAGCGCTCAGGCGCAACCTGTAAACTTTTCCGTCTAAGGATAGACTGGAGGCATTTAATTGGCTAGGTATAGAGATGCAGTGTGTCGCCTTTGCCGTCGCGAAGGCGCAAAGCTATTTTTGAAGGGCGACCGTTGTTACAAACCCGCTTGCCCGATTGAAAAACGTGGTACGCAACCGCCCGGTCAGCATGGTAACTCGCTGCGTCGCGGCAAAGCGCTGGTTGGCTACGGTCAACAGTTGCGCGAGAAACAGAAAGTCAAGCGCATCTACTTCATCCTCGAGGGCCAGTTCCGAAACTACTTCGAACGTGCTGCCCGGATGAAAGGGATCACCGGCGAGAACCTTTTGTTCCTGCTCGAGCGACGATTGGATAATGCGGTTTACCGCGCCGGATTCTCTACTTCACGACGCCAGGCGCGTCAGTTGGTGAATCACGGCCACATTGTGGTGAACGGTCGCAAAGTAGATATCCCCTCTTATCAGGTAAAACCCGGCGACACGATCAGTGTGAGAGACGCAAGCAGAAAGAACTCTCACATCGAAGGCGCGTGGCAAACTGCGTCTGGTCGTGGTCGCCCGTCATGGATCACCGCTGATAGCGGCGGCGACATGACTGCGCGCGTGGCCAGCTCGCCCGTGCGCGACGACATCGATCGCTTAATCAACGAGCAGCTAATTGTCGAACTTTATAGCAAGTAGTTAACCCTGACCGGCGGTGGTGCGACCCAGTCGCCCGCTGCTGGTCCGCTGCATTATTAGGACCTGAACACTATGGCAATGGATCAAAATAATCTTTGGACAGGATTTCAAATGCCGCGCCGTTTGGCGGCAGACACGGAGACCCTGACGGAACGTTATGGCCGCTTCTCAGCGCAGCCATTCGAGCGAGGGTTTGGAACTACCGTCGGTAATTCCCTGCGCCGTGCGCTCCTTTCGTCAATCGAAGGAGCGGCCATCACCGCCGTCAAGATCGAAGGCGTGGAGCACGAGTTTTCATCAATCAAGGGAGTGGTGGAAGACGCCACTGACGTTATTCTCAATCTCAAACAAGTACCATTCAAGCTGCACAGCAGCGAGCCGAAGACGCTGAGAATTTCCAAGGAAGAAGCAGGCGAAGTCACTGCGGCGGATATTGAAGGCGATGCTGACGTCGAGATTCTCGATCCGTCGGTGCACATCGCGACCGTCAGTGAAGGTGGTTCGCTTAAAGTTGAAATGCGCTTGAAGCGCGGTCGCGGTTACGTTTCCGCGGATCGAAACTTTGACGAGGATCTGTCGCTGGGTTACATCCCGATCGACTCGGTCCATACTCCCGTCAAGAAAGTTAATTACAACGTCGAAGCTGCCCGTTTGGGTCAGAACACTGAGTTTGACAAACTCACCATCGAGGTTTGGACCGATGGTTCGGTGAAACCGGAAGACTCGATCGGACTCGCGGCAAAGTTGATCAAAGACCACATGTCGATCTTTATCAACTTCGAAGAAGATACGGACGACTTTGCTTATGCGAAGATGGAGCGTCCGCCGCTGCCGCGTAACGATCAGTTGGACCGCTCGGTCGATGAGTTGGAACTGTCGGTACGTTCTTACAACTGTCTCAAGAACGCCGACATCCGGACCATTCGCGACCTCGTCCAACGTACCGAGCGCGAGATGCTGGCCACGAAGAACTTCGGCAAGAAGTCGTTGAATGAGATCAAAGAGATCCTGAATGGTATGGGTCTCGACTTCGGTATGGAGTTTGACGAGCAGGGTAATCCGATTCCGGGAACCGGGGGCCGTGATACTGCCGATCTTTCCGATTTCGAAGGCGACGAGGACGCGTAGTTTAGAGTCATGCGACACTTAAAGGCACATCGAAAACTCGGTCGCACCAGTGAGCATCGCCACTCGATGCTGCGCAACCTGGCGACCTCTCTGATTAACTCGCGCGAGGAGCGCATCGTCACCACTTTGCCGAAGGCGAAGGAATTGCGACCGTTTGTCGAACGCGCCATCACTTTGTCGCGGCGTGCGCGCAGCTTCGCGGATGAAGGCTCCGACGCGCGCGCACTGCACCTGCGACGTCAGGCTGCGGGCTTTTTTCACGCCGGTAACACGGCCATGAGCGAAATCACCGGCAAGCGCGGGCAGTTTCGACCCGAGCGTACGGCAGGTGTTTCGGCTCTAAAGCGTCTCTTTAACGATCTTGGAGAACGTTACAAGGACCGGCCCGGCGGTTATACACGCATCCTGAAGCTTGGTACTCGCGACGGTGATCGCGCCGAGTTGGCCATCATCGAGCTGGTTGATAATCCTCGTGAAGTTGAGGCTGCTGAAGCGGCAAAGAAGCGGTCCGCAAAAGCATCCGGCTCCAAAAAGAAGAAGAAGAAAAGCGAGCCGGCCGCCGCCGAGACTGAAGATAACGAGGAGTAGGGATTTTCTCCCGCAAAGGCGCAAAGCCGCAAAGTGAATGCTTTGCGTCTTTGCGCCTTTGCGGGAAACCAAATGTCAGCACCCAAAGAACAGAGTGAAACCCCAAACCGGCGCGCTCGTGCCGCGCAACGGCCCGCAGCTTCGGTGAATATGGAAGAGCTGCGCGAGCTGATCGCGCTGCTGCGCGAGAACGGGCTCGCGGAGCTGGAGCTCGAGAACGAAGGATTTCGTGTTCGCTTGCGTCGTGAATCGGCTGTGGGAGCGTCCTACGTTGCTGACGTTCCACCTGTTCCGGCGCCTGCTCCTGTTCCTGCTGCTCCTGCGCTGCCACCAGCGACTGGACCAACGCATCCCGGCACTCACGCGTCAACAGAAGCTTCCCAGGATCAGGATCTGCACATCATTCCGTCGCCAATCGTCGGCACGTTTTATCGTTCTCCGTCACCGTCGGCGGATGCGTTTGTGAAGATCGGCAGTAACGTTGAGCCGGAATCGGTCGTCTGCATAATCGAGGCCATGAAACTCATGAACGAGATTCAGGCTGAGGCGAGCGGTGAAGTAGTCAAGATTTATGTTGAGAATGGCCAGCCGGTAGAATACGGCCAGCCGCTTTTTGGAATAAAGCCACAATAAGGCACACAGAAGATCACAAAAGGCACAAGCGAGCCGTTTTGTGCCTTTTGTGCTTTTTTGTGGCAAGTGATCTATGGCATTCAATCCGCGCAAGTTCAAAAAGATCCTGATCGCGAATCGTGGTGAGATCGCGTGTCGTATCATCTGGACTTGCAAGGAGATGGGTATCAAGACCGTCGCTGTTCATAGCGACGTCGACCGCGATTCACTGCACGTCCGTTTCGCTGACGAAGCTGCCTGTATTGGACCAGCGCCCTCCGCGCAGAGTTATCTCAACATTCCCGCCATCATCAGCACCGCTGAGATCTTCAACGTCGATGCCATTCATCCGGGCTACGGGTTCCTGGCTGAGTCACCGTACTTCGCTGAGATCTGTGAAGCGTGCAACATCAAGTTTATTGGACCACCGGCGAATGTCATTCGTTTGATGGGCGACAAGATCGAAGCGCGGCGCGCGATGCACGAGGCGGGTTTGCCAATCGTGCCCGGTAGTTCAGGCCAAGTGACTTCTGAAGAAGAAGGCAGAAAAATCGCGCGCGAGATCGGGTATCCCGTTATCGTCAAAGCTTCGGCCGGTGGTGGTGGACGCGGCATGCGCATCGTTCGTTCCGAACAGGAACTTGGGAAAGCACTCGAGACCGCGTCAACTGAAGCTGCCGCGGCCTTTAACGATGGCAGCGTCTATATCGAACGCTATATCGAGCAGCCGCGGCACATCGAGATACAGGTGCTCGCGGATGAGTATGGCGAGTGTATTCACCTTGGTGAACGTGAGTGCTCCATTCAACGCCGGCATCAGAAGTTGATGGAAGAAGCACCGTCGACGGTGTTGACTCCCGAGATGCGCAAGCGCATGGGTGACGCGGCGGTGGCGGCGTGTAAGAAGCTGGGTTACTCGAGCGCGGGCACGTGTGAGTTTCTGTTGGATGTGCATGGCAACTTCTACTTCATGGAGATGAACACGCGCATACAGGTCGAGCATCCGGTCACGGAGATGGTGACGCTCGCCGACATTGTTCGTAACCAGATCCGGATCGCTGAAGGCGAACCGCTGGGTTACGCACAGGATGATTTGCTGATCGTGGGCCATGCGATTGAATGTCGCATCAATGCGGAGAATCCAGAAACGTTCGCTCCGTCGCCGGGCACGATCTCCGCGTTCAACCTGCCGGGCGGTCCCGGTGTTCGTGTCGATACGTTTGTCTATTCCGGTTACCAGGTGACGCCGTTCTACGATTCGTTGATTGCGAAGGTGATCGTACACGCGCGCACGCGTGAACTCGCCATCGCGCGTATGAAGCGGGCGCTGGAGGCGATGGTTATCGAGGGGATCAAGACCACGGTTCCACTGCACCTGAAGATCATGGACGACCCGCGATTCCGGGCCGGCGATATCGGCACCGACTTCATGGAATATTTTCTGGCGCGCAACGGTAAAAAAGCCGCAGCACCATAGGTCGTATTTGCGAATTTGGGCGTGATTGCCCTATAATGTCCGACTTTTCTATGACGACCTGAGTCGTCTGAGAGGTAAGAAGAAGATGTCACACGCAGTTATTAGAGCCGGTGGAAAACAGTTCCTGGTGGAAGAAGGGCAGACGGTTCGTGTGCCCTCGATGGCGGCCGATCCCGGAAGCTCAATCGAGCTGGAGGGACTGCTGAGCTCAGGAAGCGGCGACGGAAAAATCTCGGCTACAGTTGTTGCTCACGGCAAAGACCAGAAGATCGTGGTCTTCAAAAAGAAGCGTCGCAAACAGTACAAACGCACGCGTGGTCACCGCCAGGGCTACACCGAACTAAAGATTGATTCGATTGGGTAAAGACAATGGCACACAAAAAGGGCGTCGGTTCATCTCGTAATGGTCGCGACTCACAGTCGCAGCGTCTGGGTCTGAAGAAATTTGGCGGTGAGAAAGTGCTCGGCGGCAACATCATCGCACGCCAGCGTGGCACCAAATGGAAGCCCGGCAACAACGTCGGCCGCGGCAAGGATGATACGTTGTTTGCCTTGATCGACGGCATCGTCAAGTTTGAAGACAAAGGTCGAAGCGGGAAGTTCGTTAGCGTTTATCCATTGGAGCAGGCTGCTGCTTAGTAAAATTTTCGTGCAAGTTCGCGACGCCTGAGCGCCAAGTACTGCGCGCCCCGGCGTCGCTTTCAATTTTGGATGTTTATTGATCGCGCCAAGATTCACGTTCAGGGGGGTGACGGAGGTAACGGTGTTACAGCTTTCCGGCGCGAGAAGTTTGTGCCGCGTGGTGGTCCATCGGGTGGCGACGGAGGTCGCGGCGGCGACGTCATTTTAACTGCCGATGCTTCGCTGAACACATTGCTGCACCTGCGTTATAACCCGCGGCACATCGCCGGTCGTGGTTTGCATGGCGAAGGTTCGAATCGTTCGGGGCACAATGGCGCTGACTTGATTGTGCGCGTGCCGGTTGGCACACAGATCTTTGACGCTGCAACAGGCGATCTTCTTCACGACCTCAGTCAAGACGGCGACCGCTGGGTGGCCGCGCGTGGTGGCCGTGGTGGTTTTGGAAACGCTCACTTCACGACCTCGACGAACCGTGCGCCTCGCTACCATCAAAGCGGAAGTAAGGGAGAAGAGCTGGAGCTTCAGTTGGAACTGAAGCTGCTCGCGGATGTCGGTCTGGTGGGTTTTCCCAATGCGGGTAAGTCGACGTTTATCTCGACTGTGTCCGCAGCGCGTCCGAAGATCGCAGACTATCCGTTCACAACTTTAGAGCCACATCTGGGTGTAGTCGACCTCGGTGATTTTCGCACCTTCGTAATCGCCGATATACCGGGGCTGATTGAGGGAGCGCACACCGGCGCGGGCCTGGGCGATCGGTTTTTGCGACATATCGAGCGGACGAAGTTGTTATTGCACCTCGTCGATGTTTCGTCTGTATCAGGACGTGATGCGGTTGGCGACTACGAAACTGTCAATCGCGAGCTCGCGTCGTACAACCAGGACCTGGCGATGCGACCGCAGTTCGTAGTGGCGACGAAGATCGATGCGCTCGACGAACCGGAACGTCTTGAGTCGTTGAAGCAGCGAGCGCAGCAGGATGGCAAACCGTTTTTTGCGATCTCTTCCGCGACTGGCGCCGGCGTTCGCGAGCTCGTGAATGCAATCGCGACGAAGCTCGAGGAATTGAACGCTGATCTGAAGTTGCAACTGCTATCCACAGATTACACAGATTCTGTTAATCAGTCTGTGTAATCTGTGGATACCTGACTGTAAGAGATGTGCGCTCAAACGCGGATAGCATTGTATGGTGGCACGTTCGATCCGGTTCACACAGGGCATCTGGAGATTGCGCGTCGCGTCTCTGAGCTGTTTGAGATTGAGAAGTTACTTTTCATCCCGGCACAGATGGCGCCGCACAAAATCGGGCGCCCTGTAACGGAGCCGATCCATCGCTATGCGATGCTGGCGCTGGCAACGCAGAACGATCCAAAGCTGTCGATTTCAACTTTCGAACTCGACGCGCCGGATCGGCGGTACACCGTCGATACGATCGAATACTTCCAGCGTTTGTTCGGTAATGCGTACGAGCTCTTTTTCATCATGGGTGCGGATTCGTGGTCAGAGATCACGACCTGGCGCGAATGGGAACGTTTGTTGACGATGACGAATCATATCGTCGTCACGCGCCCGGGTTATGAACCTACCACTGCGCATGTTGGAACAATCGCGGGGCGAATCGTTGACTTGAGATCGGGCAAAGGGGCATTGGGCCAGAAGGGAATTTTCTTCACTGACGTGGTGTTCAATGATGTGTCGGCAACGAACATCAGGCGACTCGCGAGTGAGGGACGAACTGAAGAGTTGGAAAATCTGGTACCTGGTCCAGTGCTGGAATACATCAGGAAGTATGGGATTTATCGAGAACTGAATGAAGCAAAACTCAACAGTTAAGGAACAGTCGTTAAACCCGCAACCGAACGTGCGGTCTGCTGCTCAGTCTGAGGGCGGGGAAGGCCTCGATGAACGTGTGCTGACTGCACTTCACGCTGCGGGCGAGAAGAAGGCTTTGGAGCCGGTGGTTTTGGACTTGCGCGAGATCGCGAGCTTTACTGATTACTTCGTGATCGTGAGCGGCGCGAACGAGCGGCAGGTGCAGGCAATTTCAGACGAGGTTTACGAGACCCTGAAGAAGTTGGGCCACACGTCGGCGCGAGTCGAAGGTTACAAGACGGCCGAGTGGATTCTTTTGGACTACGGCGATTTCGTCGTGCATGTGTTTGAGCAGAAGGCAAGAAAGTTCTACGACCTCGAACGTCTCTGGCGTGAATCGAAGCGAGTGGAACTGCCGGCGGAGTTCAGCGCTGACAGCGCCAGTTCTTTGAGAAGAGAATCGTGATCGAACTCTTTGCGCGCTCGCCGAAAATGCGCGAGGCAGTCAGTCTCGCGGAGCGCGTAAGTGCCACTGATACAAACGTTTTGATTACGGGTGAGTCGGGAGCGGGCAAGGATCTGCTCGCAACTTTTATTCACTCGAAATCACGTCGCGCGTTACAACCTTTCATCAAGATCGATTGCGCCACCTTGCCGGCCGACTTGCTTGAAGCAGAGCTCTTTGGTTACGAGCGCGGTGCGTTTACCGGCGCTGTTGAAGCCCGGGCCGGACGCTTCGAAGCAGCGCAAAAGGGGACGATCGTACTCGACGAGATTGCGCATCTTTCGACCGATGCACAGGCGAAGTTGCTGCGCGTGATCGAGCGGCGCGAGTTTGAGCGGCTGGGTGGGCGCAAGATGATAAAGCTCGACGCGCGTCTGCTTGCCCTGACGAATGTGGATCTCGATGCGGCGGTGAAGGCGGGTCGCTTCAGAGAAGACCTTTTTTATCGTTTGAACGTAATAAACATTCGCGTGCCGCCGTTACGTGAACGGAAGCAGGATGTTCCTGCTTTGATTCAGCACTTCGTGAAGCAGTACGCGGCGAAGCACGCGCGGAAAGTTGATCGCGTTTCACCGCCGGCGCTGGCGTTGTTGAAGGCGTATGACTATCCGGGAAACGCGCGTGAGCTCGCGAACGCCATCGAGCGCGCAATCATCGTTGCCACGGGCCGAGTGATTGACGAGCACGACTTGCCTGCCGGATTGAGTGCTGCGGTCGCGGCGCAGCGACAGAAGGAGCAGCCGCCCAGTCTGGCCGAGATGGAAGCGACTTACATCGCCGAAGTTCTGTCAGCCACGCGGGGAAACAAGACTGAGTGCGCGCGCATACTCGGAATCAGCCGCAAGAATCTCTACGAGAAGATCGCGCGCTACGAGTTATAGATGAAATAGTAATGCGCTTTCGAATTATTTGGATGGGAAAGACTCGGGATGCGAGACTGCGCGCGCTGATTGATGATTATGCGGAACGGCTGGCGCACTTTGTACGTTGTGAAGTGACTGAGCTGCGCGAACTTGGCCGCACTGACAAGACGGGCATCGATAAGGAGACGAAGCGCATCTCAGACGCTCTCCGTCCCGGCGGAATTACGGTGTTGCTGGATGCGGAGGGCACGGAGTGGACCTCCCAACAGTTGGCCGCTCAGGTGCGAGGTTGGGAAGGAAGTGGGATCAAGGAGGTCGCGTTCGTCATCGGGGGACCTAACGGTCTGGCAGACGATTTCAAATCCCGCGCCGACAAGCGTTGGTCTTTATCGCGGTTGACACTGACGCACGAGATGGCGAGGGTGCTGTTATTTGAGCAGTTATATCGAGCGTACACGATCATTCATGGCCTGCCGTATCAGAAATGATCGAAGCGGGCGGTTCATATCAAGTAGGGTGGAGGATTAGACAAATAATGGATAAGAGGCGAACGAAAGTCTTCCGAGACAAATTATTGGACCGTCGTGAGGGTCTCGTCGGTCAGGTTCAGGCGGCGGAGCTTTACAGTCGCGAGCGCGATGCGGAAGCGACGCAGGATCCAGCCGACATGGCCGCGAACGCTTACACCAAGGAACTGCTGGTGTCGATGTCTGACAACGATCGGCAGTTGCTCAATTTGATCGACGAAGCGCTCGAGCGGATTGAAACGTCCGGTTACGGAAAGTGTGTTCATTGCGGTGAAGCTCTGCCGGAAAAGCGCCTCGACGCCGTTCCGTGGGCGCGGCATTGCGTCCGTTGTCAGGATCTTCAGGAGCGCGGGCTCCTCGGCGACGATGAAGAATAAATCCGCGCTGAACGGTTTAGATAATTAGCGGCCTCCTCGAACTCGGGGAGGCCGCTTCGTTTGTGCTACAAAAGGCACAAAGGCATACAAGATGTTCCTCACGCACTTCTATGATGCTTTGTTGGCGGTTGCGTATCCGCAGAGTTGCGCGATCTGTGGGGGCAGTGTTGAAAGTCGGAAGTTTGGTGTGGCGTGTGAGGGGTGTTGGACTCGAACACGCGTCTTCAACGGCACTGAGATACTGTGTTGGAAGTGTGGATTTCTGCATGACCTGGATGAGTTGCCGGTATCAATCCGCACGGACGAGGTGAGGTGCCGGCGTTGTGAGATGCAGGACTTCCGTGCCGCCCGCGCGGTTGGACCATACGAAGATGCGTTGCGTGAATCTGTGTTGCAATTGAAGCGACAGCCTCACGTTGCGCCGCAGCTAGAAGCGCTCCTGATTGCGGCGGCGAAGCGCGAGCCGTTGAGTTTGAGCACAAGGATCATACCGGTGCCGCTGCACCCGAGCCGGCAGCGATCGAGAGGATTTAATCAGGCGGCGGTCATCGCTGAGGTGTTATCGAAAGGGCTACGGTTGCCACTGGATGAAGTCAGTCTGGTGCGTGTCTCTGCCACGGAGAAATATCGGGCCGGACTCGACGCCAAAGGCCGGCGCGACACCGTCGCCGGAGCTTTCGAGGTCCGCCATCCGAGACTTATTGAAAATGAGACCATCCTCCTCGTTGACGACGTATTCACCACCGGCGCCACCGTCTCCGCCTGCGCGGCAGCCCTCCTGGCCGCCGGAGCCCAAAACGTCTTCGTCCTAACAATTTCAAGGCGTTAACCCCCCTATAGCAACATCTTTTTGACACTCTCTTCCGCGCTCGCGTAATATCAGACCTAAGATGAACGGCAGGGTTTTAGTCCTGAATACTTCTTTCGAGCCTATTAACGTGTGCACGGAGAGGCGCGCGGTGGTCATGATCTTTAAAGGCGTGGCGCGGGTGGAGGAGCACAATGGCCACATGCTCCATTCGCAGAAACTCTCGATCCATGCGCCGTCGGTCATTCGTCTTACGGAATATATTCACATTCCTTTTGAACGTCGCTCGCTCTCGCGAAAGAATATTCTGCTGCGCGACCATTCCACCTGCCAGTATTGCGGCACCCAGTATCCGCCCTCGGAATTAACTCTCGATCATGTGCTGCCACGCTCGCGCGGAGGGGAGTCCGCGTGGGATAATCTGGTTGCCTGCTGCAAACGCTGCAATCATCGTAAGGGTAACCGGACTCCGGAAGAATCCGGGATGCACTTGCTGCGCAGGCCTCGTGGGTTCTCATTACACGTAAACCGGCAAATCATGCGTTACTTAGGCAGAGCTGACGAGACTTGGAGAAAATACCTGTTTTACGAATCAGATAGTCGAGACTAACCGGAGCCAATCCGGCTGGCCCCTAGGAAAGAGGAAGTTATGACTCAGACAATGTTCGCGATCGCGGGTCTCGGACCCACCGAGACAGTACTCATCGTCCTCGTGATCTTTTTACTTTTCGGCGCCACGCGCCTGCCGCAACTTGCCAAAGCCCTCGGCCAAAGCAAGAAAGCATTTCGTGAGGGCATCGAAGAGGGAGAACGGGACGAGCGCAAGGAGATCAAGGAGTAGTGTTTGTCCGGACGGCTCGCGCTGGTTTCTCCCACCGCACGCTTCAGTGACTATGAGCCTTTCGTCCGACGACCAGAGTCGCTTTCACGGAAAGCGCAAACTCTGCCTCATGTCTCTCTTCGTTGATTAATCGAGAGATCTCGCTAAACAATCCGACCCTCTTATCGTCAGGTACGAGGGCCAGCCAATCGTGTATCAGAAACTCTGCGACCAGCGGCGAGTTCAAAAACTGTTCGCCCGATTCGAAGTCAAACTCCTCGATGCGCGTCCACGATTCAATGTCTGTCAGTCCTTCGTCTTCCGCTAACTGCTCGATGTCGGAAACGGCGGGCAGCTCGGTAATCAACTGTTCGACGTCGGATTCATGATCGATCAGACCGTTGTTGTGCAGCGCTTCCCAGTAGATCGAAAAGAACTCACCGAAGCTCGAATAAGTTGGCAGCGTCAGTGCGATCGTCGCGCCGGGCGCTGCGACGCGGACGAGCTCGGAAAACATTTTTCGCACTCGTTGGCGCGAGACGAGTGAAGCATTGCCGATAACCAGATCGAAGCGGTTGTCTTTCAGATCAAGGTGGTCAAACTGAGCGGTATCAAAAGTGATCTGTTCGTTGGTTGCAGTTGCCTTGGCGCGGGCCAGTTCCATGCACTCGGGATTCTCGTCGACGCAAAGTAGGTTGACTTTATCTCCGGCGCGTTCGTGCAACGCCATTGCATGTCCGCCGGTGCCGGCTGCGACGTAGAGCGCCTCGCCTTCCGCGGGCAGCTTTACGTGCTCGTCGATCAATTCGGCAAAGCGTTCGCCCCAATCGGGCGCGATGAACAAGTCGTGCAAGAATGCGAGTTCCTTGTCCGACTTTCTATTAGTGCTCACTATCAATGTCCTCACCCTGTGTTTGTGCTAACTCTGTCTCTGAAAAATACTTTCGGCCGCGCAGTTGTTCGGGTAAACACTCCATCTCTTCCTTAGCGGCTGGATCACTATGAACGTAACGATAGTCTTTGCCGTAACCGATGTGCTTCATCAACGGCGTGACTGCGTTTCGCAAGTGCAGCGGCACCGGCTCGCGCGAAGTTTCTTCCGCATCGGTCGCGGCTCGAAAATAAGCACTCTTGACTGCGTTCGACTTAGGTGCGCGTGCGAGATAGATCGTCGCTTGTGAAAGTGGAAAGAGTCCTTCAGGCAAACCGATTAACTCCACGATGTCGGCTGCTGCTGCTGCCTGGACCATCGCCTGCGGATCCGCGAGACCGATGTCTTCCGAAGCGAGGATGCAGAGGCGGCGCGCGATGTAAATGGGATCGGCGCCGCCCTCGATCATTCGTGCGAGCCAGTAGAGCGACGCATCGACATCTGAATTTCGCAACGACTTAATAAGCGCGGAGACCAGGTTGTAATGTTCTTCGCCGCCTTTGTCATAGGCGTAGTGCGCGCGGCCGAGCGCTTCGATGACGGTTTGTTCACTGACGATTCTGACGCCGTTTTCATCGGGAGTAGTTGATTCAACAGCGGCGTCCAGAGCAGTGAGCGCGACGCGGGCGTCGCCACTCGCGGAGTGTGAGATTCTCTCCAGCAGTTGATCTGAGACGTCAGGGTTGAAACTTGCGAGTCCGCGTTCTTCGTCTGCGAGTGCGTTCTGAAGAATCGTCTTTATTTCGTCGTCCGAAAGCTGGTTGAGTACCAGCACGCGCGAGCGCGACAGTAACGCGCCCGTCACTTCAAACGACGGGTTTTCGGTCGTCGCGCCGATGAGTGTGACAGTGCCGTTTTCTACAGCGTGCAGGAGTGCATCCTGCTGCGACTTGTTGAAGCGGTGGATCTCGTCGATGAAGAGCACGGTGCGTTTGCCGTAACGCTTTTCCGCCTTGGCTTGTTGAATCGCTTCACGCAGATCCTTAACGCCTGAGAAGACCGCGGACAGCGCGATGAAGCGCATGCCACTGCTGCTTGCCAGTAGTCGAGCGAGGGTAGTCTTGCCCGTGCCGGGTGCGCCCCAGAGGATCAAAGAGGGCAGCGCGCCGCCGCCTGCGAGTAGTCGTCGTAGAATGCGGCCTTCGCCTACGAGGTGTGCCTGGCCGACGAACTCCTCGAGTGAGCGTGGTCGCATGCGTTCGGCCAGGGGAGTGCCTGCGACGCCCGCCGGAGCGGGCTCCGGAGCGTCGTCACTAAACAGGCTTCTTGAATTCCATCGGTCCATGGCGTTAAAAATATGTATAATTATCGCCGAAAAGAATTAAACGCGCGACCGGCGACACTTTAATCCAAAACGGCCGATTTTTGGGGCAAAGTATCCAGAATCTTCATTGGAACGCGGTCGTGAGAATCTGCGTATAGTTGGCTGCGGACGGTAGAACCTGAGCTTTTAGGAGCCGCGAAACGATTGGAGAGCTAACGATGAAAGACGCAAGAAACATTATGAGAATCATGCTAATGATTCTTCTGGGTGTGTTTGTTTTCTTTGTTGTCCTGCCACTGGCGTTAAAGGTGGTGGGAATTACATTGGGCATCATAATTACTCTGGCAGTGCTATTGATCAAGGTGGCAGTAACCCTGGCAATTGGTTATCTGATTCTTGTCGGTATTCGTGCCCTGCTACGCTAACTTGTTCGGCGGGCAATCGTGAGTCAGCTCCTTCTCTCGGTTGCCCGCTTAGTGTTTTCGGCCTTCCTCTCACATTCCCAGTTGACCCCAATTATACGCACATGAGATCATGCCCTCGATTTTTCACCTCACCTGAAGGATGGAAGTACGATGACACCAGAACAACGACTTGATCGAGTAGAACGCATATTAGTCCTTTTCGTTAATGCAGGACGGCAGGTCCGAGGGGACTACCGTCAACAATCGAAGGAACAGAATGAGAAGATTAATATTCTCATTCAGACTCAGATGGAAACTGAAGAGATAATGAAGGGTTTAGCTGCCAGTCGGGCAGAGACCGAAGAGATAATGAAGCGTTTGGCTGTAAGTCAAACCGAACTGACTGAGTCACAAAAGCGCACCGACAAAGCGTTGCGCGCTTTCATTAATAGTCATCGGAAGAGCGAAAACGGCAAATCGTAAAAGCTTAGCCACGAGAAGGCACAAAAGGCACAAAGAAGAGGAAAATCTTCCTTTGTGCCTTTTGTGCTTTTTTGTGGCTAAACGTTGAAACGGAAATGGACCACATCGCCCTCTTGCATGATGTAGTCTTTGCCTTCCAGTCGTAACAAGCCTTTCTCACGGGCGGTGGCGTAGGAGCCGGCCGACATCAGTTCGTCATAGCTCACAATCTCCGCACGAATGAAACCGCGTTCGATGTCCGAATGAATCGTGCCCGCCGCTGTCTGTGCGCGTGTGCCTTGAGGAATAGTCCAGGCCCGAACTTCCTTCTCGCCGGCCGTCAAGAACGACATCAGGCCGAGCAGGTGATAGGCACTCTTGATTAGTTGATCGACGCCACTCGTACTCACATTCAAACTGTTCAGATAGTCAACACGCTCGTCCGGCGGAAGCGCTACGAGATCCGCCTCGAGTTGCGCACAAATCACGACACATTCCGCCGCTTCTTTCACAGCGACGTCACGCACAGCCTGCACCATCGGATTGCTATCAATGTCCGTGAGCGCCGCCTCATCGACATTGGCCGCGTAGATCGTCGGCTTCGTTGTCAGAAGAAAAAAGTTACGGGCTACAGCGCGCTCATCGTCAGTTAGCGTAACCGTTCTCGCCGATCGTCCCGCTTCCAGCGCCGGCTGAATCTTGTCGAGCACGTCCAACTCCTGGCGCGCGACCTTGTCGCCACTCTTCAGATTCTTCTGCGCCTTCTCGCGTCGACGTTCGACGGTCGCAAGATCCGCTAAAGCAAGCTCGATCTGAATCGTCTCAATGTCGCGAAGTGGATCGACTTTGCCTTCGACGTGCACGATGTTTTCGTCTTCAAAACAACGAACCACCTGGACCACCGTATCCGTTTCCCGAATGTTGGCGAGAAACTGGTTGCCCAAACCCTCACCCTTTGAAGCTCCGCGCACCAGACCCGCGATGTCGAGAAACTCAACCGTCGCCGGCACGATCTTCTCGGTTTTGACGATCCGAGCGAGCGGCTCCAAACGTTCGTCAGGCACTGAAACCACACCGACGTTCGGTTCGATCGTCGCGAAAGGATAGTTTGCCGCGAGCGCTGATGATTGCGCGGTGAGCGCGTTGAATAAGGTCGACTTGCCCACATTGGGCAGCCCTACGATACCTGCTCTTAACATTGTCTTAGTGAAAGAAAAGCATGTTTCCCGCAAAGGCGCAAAGGCGCGAAGTATGTATAATCCGTCAGTCGATGATTACGTCCTTATTACTGGCGTTACTAGTCACATTCAGCGGCACCGTTGCAACTTACCTCTACGATGAAAACGCATCGTTGGGCGCAAGGCTCTGCGCTGGGGCTGCCCTCGGATTAGCTGCACTCGGATTGGTCAGTTTTGTGATCGCTTCTTTCATCGGACTGAGCGGCATCGCAATTCTTTTCAGCACCGTGATCTGCTGTAGTCCACTCGCGCTACTCACGGATCAAGTCATCTTAAATCGACTTAGATCCGATCTCGACCGAGTCTTGATCTTTACCCGTCAACTGACGCGCCCGGACCCGAGCGCTATTGGCTACTTTCTTTTCTACGCTGCCACCGCTCTGATTCTTTGGAAAGTTTTTGACCGGGCAGTTATCGAGGACAGCACCGGCCTGAGCACCGGACTACTGAACAACTTCGGCGACCTTCCTTTTCACCTCGGCGTAATCACCAGCTTTGCATTCGGCAATAATTTTCCGCCGGAAGATCCCACTTACGCCGGCGTTCGATTCACTTATCCGTTTATCTCCGACTTCGTCTCCGCTGTCTTCGTCCGCTGTGGGGCCGATTTGCGCGAGTCGATGTTCATTGAAAACTACATCCTCGGACTCGCGTTTGTCGGTTTGATTCACCGTTGGGCGCTCGTGATGCTACGCGACAAACTGGCAGCCATCATCACGCCTTTAATCGTCCTCTTGAATGGAGGCATGGGCTGGACGCTACTGTTTTCAAAAGCCGGAACAAACGAAGGCGGCCTGTTCGGCGTGCTCATGGATCTGCCGCCGTCGTTCACGGTCATTCCCGAAACCACGTGGCGCTGGGGGAATGCCATCTCAGCGTTGCTCGTGCCGCAACGCGGTTTTCTCATGGGGCTGCCGCTCGCTACGATTGCTTTTACACAGTGGTGGATCGCCAACGATAAAATGAGCCGCGGATTTACGCCGGTGAACGCGGATCCAAAACCTAAGAAAAAGGCGCGAGCCGTCGAGCGGCAGAAGAATGTCTGGTATGAAGAGACGGCGACTCGTTTTTCTCTCAACACCCGTCGCATGATTGCGGCCGGCGTCGCGGCAGGATTACTGCCGTTGGTCCATGCGCACAGTTTTGTAGTGGTCATGGCGATGGCCGGGTGTCTGGCGCTGATTCAACGTTGCTGGCGGGAGTGGTTTGCGTTTTTTGCCACCGCGTCTGTGATTGCGATCCCGCAACTACTCTGGTCCACCATACACAGCTCAGTGAATGCGGGAAGTTTCTTTGCGTGGGAAGTGGGTTGGGATCACGGCAACGAGAATCCGATCTTCTTTTGGCTGAGAAACACAGGCATCTTCATCCCGCTGATTTTTGCCGCGATTCTTAACCGTGGGGAAGGTTACCTGGTCCCGAAACGGTTGTTGCTTTTTTACCTGCCGTTCACTTTGTGCTTTATTGTTCCAAACGTCCTGAAGATGGCGCCGTGGATCTGGGACAACATCAAAGTGCTTTACTACTGGTGGCTCGCATCAGCGCCGCTCGTTGCTCTGCTGCTCGCAAGACTCTGGCGCCAGAGTGCAATTCGCAAAGTCATCGCGGTGCTGCTTCTTGTTTGCGTCACACTTGCCGGCGCACTCGACGTGGCCGGCATCGCTATGCGCTCGATTAAGTACCAGGTTTTTGACGCTGCTGGTTTAAAATTTGCCGAACTCGTGAAGTCACAGACGGCGCCGCGCGCGTTGATCGTGCACGCGCCGGTACACAACACTCCCGTGTTTCTGACGGGCCGTCGCTCACTGATGGGCTACCCGGGCCACATCTGGACTCACGGACTCGAGTTCGTGCAGCGCGAGAGCGAGATCAGGCGCATCTATCTCGGCTCACCTGACGCCGAGCAGTTGATCAGGAATTACCATATTGAGTATGCGGTAGTTGGACCACAGGAAGATATTGTTACTCACGCGAACGAACAGTTCTTCAGTCGCTTTGAGAAGGTTGGAGAAGTTGGTGGCTACAAACTCTTCAAGATCAAGTAGCAGTAAAAAAGCACGCGCCCAACAGGCGGTAGCAATCCCGAGTCGTGAGCAGGTAACAACGACGAGCGAGGAGAGTCTCCCCCAGAACACCTGGCGAATCGGCGTCATCGTTATCTTCCTGATCGCCGCCGGCCTTCGCCTGTACGATTTGAACCTAGTACCACTGCATCACGACGAAGGCGTCAACGGGAATTTTCTGGTTCGGCTGGTTCGCGAGGGAGCCTACCAGTACGATCCCGCGAATTATCATGGCCCAACTCTTTACTACTTCGCGTCGCTGATTCCCTGGACCGTCAAACTGCTCTTTGGTTCTTCAGGTCGCGATACCTACGGCCTCACGACGTTCAACATCAGGCTGGTCACGGTGCTCTTCGGTTTGGGAACGATTGGCCTCGTGTTTATGCTGCGCCGGCGTTTGGGAACGGTCGCGACGCTGGCCGCGGGCCTGATGCTGGCTGTCTCTCCGGGCGCTGTTTATCTCTCGCGCTACTTCATCCACGAGTCGCTGTTTGTTTTCTTCACGTTGGGAATCGTTGTGGCGGGCGTGAAGCTTTATGACGAACGCAATCCTGCGTACCTGATACCCGCAGCCGCTTCGGCAGCGCTTCTGTTTGCGACCAAAGAGACGGCGATGATCTCCGCGGGTGTTTTGATCATTGCCCTCGCGTTGACGCTGCTCTACATGCGTTTCAACCGCAAAGTGATGCCCCGATCAAGCACGAGGCGAGGCAGGGATTCAGAAGGGTTCAGCGGCTTCATCGAGGAATTAGGTGGCACGACAAACGTTATTTTCCAACTCGGTCTCGCAGCGATAGTTTTCGTGACGCTCTACCTCCTCTTTTATTCGTCGTTTTTCACCAACTCAAAAGGCATAGGCGATTCGCTGCAAACGTTTAATGTGTGGACAAAGACGGGACAACAGGCACACGTGCATCCGGCGTGGATGTATCTCATCTGGCTGAAGCGAATTGAAGCGCCACTGCTCTTACTCGGAGCGATCGGCGCGGTGATCGTCGTTTTGAAACCCCGGAACTCGCTCGCACTGTTCTGTGCATTGTGGGCGTTTGGATTGATTGCTGCATATTCGTTGATCCCATACAAGACGCCGTGGCTGGTACTAAATTTCATTGTGCCGTTGGCGCTGATTGCGGGGTACGCAATCCAGGCGATCTACGAGATGGACCACGGGCAGTTAAGACTTGTCGGTGTGATCTTCCTGGTTGCAGTCGGCGTCGCGACTTACCAGTCGATCGATTTGAACTTCGTCAACTACGACAATGACAATGAGAAGTATGTCTATGTCTATGCTCACACGACGCGAGAGATGCTCGATCTGGTAAATCAGGTGGAGCAGATCGCGAAGGAAAACAGTGGGCCAACGACGGGGATATCCATTATTAGTCCTGACTACTGGCCGCTGCCCTGGTATTTTCGAAACTTCACCCGAGTCGGTTACTTCGGGCGCATGGCGGCGTCTTCGGAGCCAATCATCATCGCGAACGAGAATCAGAAAGAGGAAGTGGAGCAAGGTTTCGGGGAGGTTTACCGGCAGGTCGAGTCCAAGTCGCCCGGCGGGAGCTTTCAATTGCGGCCCGGTGTGAATCTGCTGCTGTACGTCCGGCGGCCGGGGTCGATTCAGAATCCTTAAGAAGAGTTTCACGCAAAGGCGCAAAGGTTACGCAAAGACGCAAAGTAAATCCTCATTCTTCTTTGCGTCTTTGCGTAACCTTTGCGCCTTTGCGTGAAACTTCTCCCTCACTGCTTAACTTTCTTCGTGCCTTCACTTAACCGACCCTCACTTTAAGTTGTGGTTGACATTCTAAGCGACTCCAACTTATAGTGGCTCACCCGTACGAAGTGCCTCTGAGGCCTGGCCCAAACAAGAGCTATTTAGCGAATGTTCAAACTCCAACGCCTGGAAATCACCGGCTTTAAATCCTTCGCCGACTACACCGAAATAATCTTCACTGGAGACGGAATCACCGCCATCGTTGGTCCTAACGGCTGCGGCAAGAGCAACGTTGCCGACGCCATCGCCTGGGTCCTCGGCGAGCAGCGCGTTAAGCACCTGCGCGGCGGCGAGATGAAAGACGTCATTTTCCAGGGCTCACGCAACCGGCAGCCGAGCGGCATGGCGGAAGTTGTCATGCACATGGTGCGCGACGAAGTGCTGGAGTCGGAACCTGACATCGAAGACATCGATTCCACACTCGAACAGATCGACGATCGACTCGTTAATATCGACGAAATTATTCCTCAGGAAACTACTCCTGCAGAAGAAGCTGTCGTGGAAGTAACTGCGAGCGAAACCGAACCGGCAGAAACAACAACGCCAGAATCAACTCCGCAACCGAAGATTACGCACAAGCGACATTGGCGCCGTCGTAATCTGGCCCTGGAATTCGCGCCCGGCGAAGCGGTTTCAGTCACGCGGCGTCTATATCGATCGGGCGAGAGTGAGTATCTGCTCAACGGCAAGATCTGCCGGCTGCGTGATATCCAGGATCTCTTTTCGGGAACGGGTCTGGCAGGCGGTCACTACGCCATCATCGAACAGGGTCGCATCGGGCAGATTCTCTCCGCCAAACCGATGGACCGCCGCACGATCATCGAAGAGGCGGCAGGCATTACGAAGTTTCGCGTGCGTCAGCGAGCGACGGAAGCTCGGCTCGACTCAGCCCGTTCGAACCTCTCGCGAATCTCAGACATCGTTGCGGAAATCGATCGACAGGTAAACAGCCTGCGCCGGCAGGCGGCAAAGGCACGTCGCTACGGCGTGCTGCGCGAAGAATTGCGCGAGTTGCTGCGTCACGTTTACGTCGCCGAAGATCGCAAGCTCGCCACCGTTCTCGAAGAAACGAATACAAAGCTAGCTGAGATCACCGAACTCGAACTCGGCATCGCTGACGATCTGAGTAAACGAGAAGAAGACGCGCGCGCAGCCACACAGGAAGCGCGCAATCTTGAAGATGGGTTAACAACTGCGCGCGCCGCTGCCGCCGAGGCAGTGCTTCGACGCGATCGACAGGCCCGTGAGTGCGTCTATCAGCAGGAGCAGTTGAATGAGATCGAAAAGCGCAAGGGCGAAGTCACTGCCGAAATAGAGGCGTTGACCGCGCGGCTGGTGTTGATCGAAGCCGAATGTCGCCGCTTGCAACACGAAGACGCAAAGCTGCGTGAGGAAGCCGATCAGAGCGCGTTGTTGTTGCGCACTGCTGAAGACTCGTACGCCGAAAAGCTTTCGAAAGCGAACGCTGCCGAAATTGAGATCGAAAGCGCTCGCGCGGAACTGCTTTCGCAGACGGCCATCGCCGAAAGAGTGCGCGAGATCGCGCGCCAGCTCGAAGCCACGCTCGGACGTTTGTCACAACAGGCGGACGGCCTGGCGCGTGAAGGCGATCGTGCCGCAAGCCAGCACGCTGAAAGAAAACTGGAAGCCGAGCGCTTCGTGCGTGAACTCGGCGATTCGCGTGCCCGAGTCGCAAAACTTCAGGCCGAACGCGAAACAGCGGTCGACGCCGTGGTTCGCGGTCACGAAGCGGTCAGCGACACTGAAGCGGAGTTGACGCGTGTGCGCGATGAGTATTCACGCGCGAGTCATCGGCTCGAGAGTTTGAAGGAGTTGGACCAGCGCCGTGCTTACTATTCCCCAGCGGTGCAACTCATTTTTTCCCCAGGGGAAACTCCTCGTGGTTTTCATTTCATCGGCACGCTTGCTGACGCGTTGAACGTTGACGCGAAGTGGGAACGTGCGGTTGAAGGCGTGCTCGGATCTTCGTTGCAGGCGATCGTGGTGCCGACGCCTGACGACGCGGTTCGCGCCGCTCAGTGGCTGCGCGAGAACAACGGCGGTCGTGCCAGTTTCCTCGTAGCCGGATTACATGGCGGCAGTGACGAAGTCGAGACTGAAACAGTTACCGCACTCGCGTGCCGGCTTGAAGAACGCCCGGCGCTCTCGCTCGGCCTAATCGACGGAATCGGCGAAGACCTGCGCATCTGCGATCTGCTCGGCGCGCCGCAGCAACTCGTCACCGTTCTCAAACGCACCTTGCCGCAGAAAGTAAACGCGCGTATTGCCGCGAATCTCGAAGACGCGATGGTCAAGTCAATCGCAACCGGCGAGATGTACGTGACGCTGAACGGCGACTGGATCGCGAGTGGGCAGTTCGTAAACGCCGGCGACGCGCGTGATGTTGAAGAAGGCGCGGGACTACTCGCTTTCAAACGTGAATTGCGTGAGCTCGAAACACGCGCTGAGGTTCTGTCTCGCGAAGTTGATGCCGCTGCGAAGTCTGCAAAAGACACTCGCACTCGTCTCGTTGAGTTGGAAGATTCCGTCGTCCTGTTGAACGAAGCAATCGGTCGCGAGGAACGCGACGCTCTCGCTCGCGAACACACGACCACCAACTTGCAGCAGGAAGTCGAACGCACCGAACGTCACATGCGTGTGGTCGGACAGGATTCGCAACGTGTCGAAGCAGAACGACTCGAAGTCGAGAACCGCCGAGCAGAGGCATTGTTAGAAGCTGAAGCTGCCGAGCAGGCAAGGGAAGCCGCTGCTGACCGCGTGATCAGAGCCTCGGCATTGTTGACTGACCTGAGAAGGGAAGCCGAAGTCGAGAGCGAGTCGCTTGCGGGCCAACGCGCCGCCGCCGCTGCTGCGGCAGAGCGTCGCCGCGCGACGACTGCTGAGCTTCGTCGCATCGAAGGCGAACTCGCTGACTTCGCCGCGCGCGTCGATCGATACCGAATGGATCTCGCAGAGATGGGCGGCCGCACTGAAGAACTAAAACTCTCAATCGCGGATCTTGAACTCGCCGCCAGCACAGTGGAGAGCGATCGCGCACGCGAAGAAGAGCAGATCGCGGATCTCTCAAACCGCTTGCAGGAAGCACGACGACAGGCTGATGAATTCTCGGCTGAGTTGTCCGAATTGAATCGCAAAGCCGCGGAAGTGCGTGACGCTCGCGGTACACTCGAAGTGCAGCGCGCCGAGGCACAAGCACGGCAAACGTTTGTTCACGAAAACTGCCAGACAGAACTGGGGCAGTCGTTGGAAGATCTCGCTCGTGAACTGACGTTCCCCGAAGAATTCGATCTCGAGACCAGCCATGCCCGCGTCGAAGAACTGCGTACCAAGCTGGAAGGCTTTGGCGGCGTGAACATGATGGCGCTCGAAGAGCTTGCCGAAGCCGAAGAGCGTCTGTTGTTCCTGACAGTTCAACGACAGGACATCATTGAAGGCATCTCAGCCACTGAAGAGGCGTTGCGCGAGATCAAACGTCGCTCGCGTGAACGCTTCCGCAATGCGTTCGAACAGATCAACAAAAACTTCAGCGTGTTATTCCAGGAGTTGTTTGGCGGTGGACGCGGCGAGATGAACCTGATCGATGCCGATGACGTGCTCGAGTCGGGCATCGATGTGGTCGCACAGCCACCGGGCAAACGTCTTCAAAACGTGCTGCTACTCTCCGGCGGCGAGAAGGCCATGGCTGCGCTTGCCCTCGTCCTCGGTATCTTCCATTACCGGCCCGCGCCGTTCTGTCTGCTCGACGAGGTTGACGCTCCACTTGACGAAGCGAACGTGGGACGCTTTACTGATAAGGTCGTTCAGATGTCCGAGGACACGCAGTTCATCGTGATCACGCACAACAAACGAACGATGGAGATGGCGCGCGCGCTTTACGGCGTAACCATGGAGGAGGCAGGTGTCTCGAAGCTCGTGTCGGTAAAGTTTGAGTGAATAAACGAAAGTCATTGCTGCAAGGGCTCCCCGCCGCGCTGATGGTTTTTAGCGCGGCGATTTCCATTTACGCCCAAAATCAGGGTGGCGCGAAACATAATGCGCGCCCGCAACAGAGTGCCGCCGCTGCTGTCACTGGGGAGACTAAGACTGATGCGGTGAAGTACTCGTATGAGTTTTCGCAGCCGAAGTTTTACATCAAACACATCGTGCTCGAACACGATGCAAACGGACGCGGCACGGTTACTTTCGAACGTTTGAACGAAGACACTCCGGTAACTGAGCCGATCGCGCTTTCCCCGGACGCCCTCGCGCGCATCAGCGCGGCTTGGCAGTCGCTACAGTTTCTCGACTCGAACACTGACTATCAATCGAGTAAGCAGTTTCCTCATCTCGGCACCATGCGCATCGGTATGGAGCGTGGCGAACAAAAGCGTGTGGCTGAGTTTAATTGGACCAACAACCGGGATGCAGAGACACTCGTGAATGAGTATCGCAAGGCGGCGGACCAGGCGATCTGGATTTTTGACATCGCGATCGCGCGTGAGAATCAACCGTTGAATGCTCCGAAGCTGATGGAAGCGATGGAGTCGATGTTGAAGCGCAATGCGGTTTCCGATCCGCAACAGTTGCTCAAGCTGCTTCAGGAAATCAGCACTGACGAACACGTTCCGCTCATTGCCCGCAATCACGCCCTGCGTTTGATCAAGCAAATTCAGAAATAGCTCATGAACCGCACTAAGGAGCTGCTCATAATTGACGCCTGGAAACCGCTGGACAAGGAAGTGGTGGGCGCGTCTGAACTCGAATCGATTCGCGAGACAATCGTCAATCGATTCGGAACGGACGTGAGTCCAGCGTCGATTGCGCGCGCGCTTGCTGATCACGGCGCGAGGCTCGGACATCCGGAGATTCTTCAGGCCGATGTACGCTGGCGCGAAGGTAACCTCTTTTTCACGCCGGAAGACCTTACGTTCGGGACACTCGAAGGCGCGACCGCTTTGATGGACAAGATCGAGAGGCTGCGCCGGCAACTGGAAACCGAAAAGCCGAAGCTGGAGCAACTGTACCAGCAGGTGCGGCAGTTCAAGAGTGAACTCGAGTCAGTACCAACCAGCCTCGGCCAGGAACTCGCGCAATGGTTAACGATTTGGCTTCAGAATCCGCAGATCTTTGCGGAATGGCTGGAGTTGCGGCGGGCTACGGTGGAGTTTCGCGCGCAGTTTGGTTCAGCCGCAGATTTTCGCGGATGAACGCAGATCTGATCTGCGTTCATCCGCGAAAATCTGCGGCTGAACTCTTTCTTCAATATTCTGGAACTTTCGCCCGTCCGGGCGCGAATACCAGTGACCGCATGAATCCTAAAAGCGACCTCAACGATTGCGACTTATTACGGTCGATGCTGGCCGGAGACGAGGAGGCACTGGCGCTTCTCTATCGTCGCCGCCAGGCCGCAGTCTACCGGTTCGCTCTGCAGATGAGCGGGTCGAAGGCGATCGCCGAGGACGTCACGCAGGAAGTCTTTTTGTTCCTGATGCGCCAGGCCCATGTTTTCGATCCCGCGCGGGGATCGGTTGGGGCTTTTCTGCTCGGAGTGGCGCGCAATCTCGTGCTGCGTCGTCTGCGCGTTGAACATCTGCTCGCGCCCCTCGGCGACGACACGGACGAAGATGTCCCCATGTTGCACGCGACGGTGGACTTCTGTCCGCTTGACGATCTGACGCGAGCCGAAACGATTGAGTCAGTGCGAAAAGCAGTTTTGAGTTTGCCCCCGAAGTATCGCGAGGTCGTGGTGTTGTGTGAGCTCCAGGATGTTTCTTACGTCGAAACGGCGGAGATACTGGGTTGCGCAATTGGAACAGTGCGATCGCGTCTACACCGGGCGCGGGCTTTGCTGCTGGAAAAGTTACGACCGGCAGCGGAGGCTGAGGAAACGGGTGCAGCGACTGAGAGGTGTTTCGCATGAACTGTCAAGATGAAGAGAAGTTGACCCGCGCGTTGAAAGCGCTGGCTGCGGAGATGGAGCCGCTCGGTGCGCCCGACGCTATTGAACTGAAGTTGCTCGAGGCTTTTCGTAAACAGAAGGTGGTTACGCCGTTTGTGCCGAGACGCGCGAGTTCCCGTTACTGGCTCGCGGCTGCGATTGCGGCGATGTTGTTGATTGCGATTAGTGTTGTGGCATATCGCTTGAATCAGCGTGTGGATGATGGTCGCAAGTTGGCGAAACAGGAACAACCACAAAGCAAACCCGAAATTATTGTCGAGCCGGTGAAGCAGGAGCAGGTGGCGGGAGTTCAGGATCAGAAATCGTTGGCACAGGCTCCGAAGCCGAAACGAGTGCGTCATGTGAATGTGCGCCGGCCCGAAGACGTGCAACTGGCCAACCACGCGGAGATCGCGACGGATTTTATTCCGCTCAGTTCCATGACCGCCGTGAATCTTCAGGATGGCGGACAGATCGTGCGCGTTGAGTTACCGCGTTCAGCTCTCGCTAATTTCGGTTTGCCGGTCAACATGGATCGCTACAACGAAAAAGTTAAGGCCGACGTTTTATTCGGTGTCGATGGTTTGGCCCACGCTATACGTTTTGTTCAGTGATTGAAAGGGAAACGAAGATGAAAAGAGTATCAGGATTTTTGGCCGCCGCGAGTTTGCTGTCGCTGGCGTTTGCCACTGCCGCGTTTGCTCAACAGCCGGCGGAAGGCGTTGTAATCAAGCAGCAAAGAATTATTCAGGGACCGGAAGGCGGGCCGCCGCCGCCGTTCGATTCAAACTTCGTATTTGTCGCCTCGGAAAGTTTTGGCGGGAAGATCGTGAAGGGCGCTCCGTACTCGGCGGAGGCCGTCACCGAAACGATTCAAACACTCGCCGACGGCAATCGCATCATCAACCGCATTACGAGTTCAGTTTATCGCGACAGTGAAGGTCGCACGCGTCGCGAGCAAACGTTAAAAGCATTGGGTATCTTCGGTGGCGGCGAAGAGCCGTTGCAAACGATCTTCATCAACGATCCGGTCGCAGGCGTGACTTATGCGCTCGATAGTCGCTCGCATACCGCTCGCAAGAGTGTGCCCTTCAGATTCGAGTTGGAAGGGAAAGCTGGTATTGAAGGTGGGCAGCGATTTGAGTTCAAAGTTGCACCAGGAACAGCGGCAGCAGGGACAGCGAGAAGCGTGATCTTAACGGCGCCGGCCGGCGCTCCGCCGCCTGACGTGGATCACTTCACGCTGAGAACCGGCGTAGCCACCTATGCCTTCAAGACCGCGCCTGGAGCGAACAACCAGGTCAAGCAGGAACTAGGCAAGCAGACGATTGAAGGCATTGAAGCCGAAGGCACGCGCACGACGATCACGATTCCAGCGGGTGAGATTGGCAACGAACGGCCGATCGAGATTGTCACTGAGCGTTGGTATTCACCTGAGCTGCAGTTGGTGGTGATGAGTCGTCACAGCGACCCGCGCACGGGTGAAACTACCTACAAGCTGACAAACCTCAATCGCGCGGAGCCGGCGAAGTCGTTGTTCGAAGTACCGGCGGGCTACACGGTCAAGGAAGGTGCTGATTTTGGACCAGCCGTCGGCCCGCTGCGGCGCACCAGAAAACCGAATCCAGAAGAGTAGCCACAAAAAGGCACAAAAGGCACACAAAAAGGCGCCCGAATCCTTTTGGATTGGGCGCCTTCTTGTGTGCCTTGTGTGCCTTTTTGTGGCTATTCCTCTTCTTCGCCGCCTCTGATTCTGCCTTCAGCGCGTGACTGTTCCACGATCTTTTGGGCTAACTGACCGGGGACTGGATCGTAGTGCGAAAACTGCATGTGGAAGGAACCGCGCGCGGCGGTGATCGAGTTGAGTGTCGATTGATAATTCAACATCTCCGCCATCGGCACCTGTGCCTTGATCACCTGTTGCTTGCCAGTCGTCTCCATTCCCTGAACGCGACCACGACGAGAGTTCAGATCGCCCATGATGTCGCCCGCGTACTCCTGCGGCGCCGCGATCTCGACATCCATCACCGGCTCGAGCAACGACGGTTTAACTTTCTCCATCGCCGCACGAAAAGCCTTGCGACCAGCCGCGCGGAACGAGTGTTCGTCAGAGTCGACCGGGTGATACGAACCGTCAACCAACTGCACCTTGAAATCGACGAGTGGATAACCCGCAATCGCGCCCGCTTTGGCTGCCTCGATAATTCCTTTTTCAATCGCCGGCCGGAACTGCTGCGGCACTGAACCACCAAAGATCTTATCCTCAAAAACGAAACCACTACCGCGTGGCAACGGTTCAAACACGCACTTGCAATCGCCAAACTGTCCACGGCCGCCGGTCTGTTTCTTGTGCCGGCCCTGGACCTCCGCGCGGCTCGTGATAGTTTCCTTGTACGGAACCTTCGGCGGATGCAGCGTCACTTCCACGCTGTAGCGCTTCTTCAACTTCTCGACCACCGTCTCAACATGCAGTTGTCCTGAACCAGACAGCAGAAACTCCTTCGTCTGCGCATCGCGACTGAAGTGAAGCGACGGATCTTCTTCGAGAATCTTGTGCAACGCGACGCTGATCTTCTCTTCGTCCTGACGCGACTTCGGCTCGATTGCAAAAGCAATCGCAGCTTCAGGATACTCAACGGAGTCGTAAACGATAGGAGCCTGCTTGTCACAAAGCGTGTCGCCGGTTTGCGTCTCTTTCAGTTTTACACACGCGACGATATCGCCGGCGTGTGCTTCCCCAACTTTGTCGAGTTGTTTGCCCTGCATCGCGTGCAGCGCGCCGAGACGTTCCATGACTCCGCGAGTGGAGTTGAACGCGTTGGCATCAGTCTGAAGATGGCCACTGATGATCTTGAAAATGTTTATGCGGCCTGCGAACGGATCGGCGACGGTCCGGAAGCAGTAAGCCGAGAATGGTTCGCTATCACTGTACTTGCGTCCGATACGTTCCGCATCCGGACCTGCATCGACCGGTTTGCCCCACTCAGCTTCGTGGTGTGCAGGATCGGGTGCGAAATCTACGAGCCCGTTGAGCAATGCGCGCAAGCCGACCTGCGTGATACTCGAGACTGCGAACACCGGACACAGTTTGCTTTGTGCGATTGCGTTGTTGATGTTGGGAAGAATGTCTTCTTCG
>Ga0207708_10000253_pt1 | contig 42020 bp, 34 predicted proteins | sample KBSK5101metaG_FD_184340 | JGI IMG/M metagenome (GOLD analysis project Ga0207708, IMG submission 184340) | Corn, switchgrass and miscanthus rhizosphere microbial communities from Kellogg Biological Station, Michigan, USA - KBS K5-10-1 metaG... | ecosystem: Host-associated > Plants > Roots >... | reverse complement strand
GCCGTCGCGATCATCAAGCACGCCAACCCGTGCGGCATCGCGGTCGGCGCCGACGTGGCCGAGGCACACCGCAAGGCTCACGAGTGTGACCCGACGTCGGCGTTCGGAGGCGTGATCGCGACCAACGTGCCGGTGTCGGTGGAGATGGCGACCCAGGTGGCCGAGATCTTCACCGAGGTGCTGGTCGCGCCGTCGTACGACGAGGGAGCGGTGGAGGTGCTCCAGGCCAAGAAGAACATCCGGCTGCTCGTCTGCGCGCCGCTGCGGCGCGGCGGCAACGACCTGCGGCCGATCTCGGGCGGTCTGCTGCTCCAGGGGCGCGACGTGATCGACGCCGGAGGCGACGACCCCGCGTCCTGGACCCTCGCCAGCGGCGAGGCGCTCCCCGACGCCGAGCTGGCCGACCTGGCGTTCGCGTGGCGCGCCTGCCGTTCGGTGAAGTCCAACGCCATCCTGCTCGCCCGCGGCGGTGCCTCCGTAGGTGTCGGCATGGGCCAGGTCAACCGGGTGGACTCCTGCAAGCTGGCCGTCACCCGGGCCGGCGACCGCGCGAAGGGCTCGTTCGCCGCCTCCGACGCGTTCTTCCCGTTCCCCGACGGCACGCAGATCCTGATCGACGCCGGCGTCCGCGCGATCGTCCAGCCCGGCGGCTCCGTCCGCGACAACGAGGTGATCGAGGCCGCCACCACCGCCAGCGTCACCATGTACCTCACGGGCACCCGCCACTTCTTCCACTGACCGGTCGCGAGCGATCACGGACAGGCACCTGGCGGTGTCCAGACCGCGCGTCCCTAGGATGACGCCGTGACCGCACAGATCCTCGATGGCACCGCCACCCTCCGCACGATCAAGGCCGAGCTGACCGCACGCGTGGCCGCGCTCCGGGATCACGGTGTCACCCCCGGACTGGGCACGGTCCTGGTCGGCGACGATCCGGGCTCGCACTGGTACGTCGGCGCCAAGCACAAGGACTGCGCCGCGATCGGGATCACCTCGATCCGGCGCGACCTGCCGGCGTCGGCCAGCCAGGCCGAGGTGGAGGCGGTGATCGACGAGCTCAACGCCGACCCGGCCTGCTCCGGCTTCATCGTCCAGCAGCCGACCGGGCTCGACGAGTTCGCGCTGCTGTCCCGGGTCGACCCCGGCAAGGACGTCGACGGGCTGCACCCCTACAACCTCGGCAAGCTCGTGCTCGGCGAGGCCGGACCGCTGCCGTGCACGCCGGTCGGCATCATCGAGCTGCTCCGTCGCCACGGCGTCCCGATCGCGGGTGCAGAGGTCGTGGTGGTTGGCCGTGGGATCACGGTCGGCCGGCCGCTCGGGCTCCTGCTCACGCGTCGTACGGAGAACGCGACCGTGACCCTCTGCCACACCAGGACCCGCGACCTCGCCGCCCACGTGCGCTCGGCCGACATCGTGGTGGCCGCGGCAGGCGTGCCCGACATCATCACCGGCGAGATGGTCACGCCGGGCGCGGCCGTGCTCGACGTGGGTGTGTCCCGCGTCGACGGCAAGATCGCGGGTGACGTCGCCGCCTCGGTCGCCGAGGTGGCCGCATGGGTGTCCCCCAACCCCGGCGGTGTCGGCCCGATGACCCGCGCGATGCTGCTCTCCAACATCGTCGAGATCGCCGAGCGAAACAGCTCGATTCCGTTGCCCGCGTGACCCGGCTGCTGCCCCCGCTCCATCGGCCGAAGACCCTCGGCGGGGTGCTTTACTTCCTGGTCGTCGCCGCGACCCTGGTGGGGTTGCTCATCGTCGCCCTCTCCTCCTGGCGCCGCGGGGTCACCATCGTCGGTGCCGCCCTGCTGCTCTCGGCGCTGGCGCGCGCCTCGCTCGGGGAGTACGACGCCGGCATGCTGCGCGTGCGCCGCCGCTGGTTCGACGTGCTGCTGCTGACCGGGACCGGATTCGTTCTGATCTTCCTGGCCGCGACGATCCCGAACCAGCCGGGCCAGTGACCTTCAGGTTGGCTTCAGCCTCCGTCCGGGAGGTTGGGGGCATGAAGCACTCGAAGCGGATCCTGACCGGAGCACTAGTCGCCGTCGCGGCGGCGGGCGCGGTCGCCAGCGTCGCGGCCGTCACCGACGACGGGGACAACACCGTCACCGGGCGCGATGCCGACCTGGCCACCGCGGCAGCCCTGCGGCTCACCCACGGCGGCACCGCCAACTCCGTGGAGCGCGACTCCGAGAACGGCGCCACCTGGGAGGTCGAGGTCACCCGCACCGACGGCACCACTGTCGACGTGCGCCTCGACGAGAGCTTCCACGAGGTCGTCATCGAGGGCGACTCCGAGCAGGGCTGATCAGCCGGCGCGGGCCACCGTCCGCCGTACGACGTCGGCGACGGCCTGGGGCTCGCGCAGGCTCGGCAGGTGGTCGACCCCGGCCAGCCGCACCAGCTCCGCCCCCGGAATGCGGCCAGCCAGGTCGAGCGAACCCGTGACCATCGACGGGAGGTCGAGCTCGCCGATCATGACCGCGGTCGGCACCGCGATGTCACCGGCGCGCGACCACTGCTCCGGGTTGTCCTGCTCGAACCCGTCGTGACGCTCCTCGGCCGCCACCATCGCCACCAGCTGGTCGCGGATCGCGTCGTCGACCCCCGACGCACACCAGACCCGCCCGTAGAGCTCGACCATCCGGGCCTGGTCGCCCGACGACGCGACCTCCTCCCACTCCTGCTCGAGCTCGGGGGCGTCGTCCGGGTAGTCGTAGCCCTTGATGCCCGGGGCGAGCAGGGTCAGCGACAGCACCCGCTCGGGATGCTCGAGGGCCGCGGCGAGCGTGTTCTGACCACCCATGCTGTTGCCGACCAGGTGGGCACGCTCCAGCCCGACGTGGTCGAGTACCGCGAGCAGGTCAGCCATCGGCAGGAACTCCTCGCTGGACGGCGATGACCGGCCGAAGTCCCGGGCGTCGTACCGCACCAGGCGATGGTCCTCGAGCAGCGGCAGCACCGGGTCCCAGACCGAGGAGTCGTGGATGCCGGGGTGCACGAGGAGCACCGCCGGGCCGTCTCCACCGGAATCGTCCACCCAGAGCCGGTCGTTGCCGACCGTGAGCATCGTGTCCATCCGTGCACCGTAGAGCGCGGGTCGGGTGGGGGCGACCGGGTTTCTGGGTGGGGGTGAGGTTTCACCACGGTATGCAGCCGAACCCGCGCATCCCACGATGAGCACTTCGTGGGAAGCGCGGGTTCGTCGTGGGAGGCGGACGCCATTGTCCACAGGCGCGGGTGCACCTTGTTGCCCGAACCACGAACGTCGCTCATCCTCGCCGGATGGATCCGCTCACCGTCATCGCCGAACGGCACGGGGTCTTCCTGACCCGGGAGGCCTTGGCGCTCGGGTACGACGAGCGCAGCATCGCCCGCGCCGTTCGCGGCAGGCTGTGGCACCGGGTGCGTCGCGGCGCCTACGTGCCGTACGAGGTGTGGGCGAGCGCCGACGCCGAGGCGCGGCACCTGATCCGGGCCGCCGCCGTCCACCGGTCGTACGGCGACCGGGTGTGCTTCAGCCACGTGACCGCCGCGCTCCTGCACGGGATCGCGGTCTGGGGCGTCGATCTCGAGCGAGTCCACGTGACCCGGCTCGACGGCGGCGCGGGCCGCACCGAGCCCGACGTCGTGCACCACGAGGCGCAGTGCCTCGGCGACGACGACGTCGCCCGGCTCGACGGACGCCTGGTCACCACTCCGGCGCGCGCCGCGCTCGAGACCGGCATCCTCGGGTCGACCGAGTCGGCACTGGTCTCAGCGGACTCCTTGCTGTTCCAACGCCTGGGTTCGGTGCACGACCTGGGGTCCGCCTACGACGTGGTCCAGCACTGGCCGGGCACGCAGCATCTCCAGGTGGCGGTGCGGATGGCGGACCATCGCGCACAGTCGCCGGGCGAGTCGCGGTCGCGCTGGCTGTTCTTCGCCGAGGGCATCCCCGCTCCGGAGCTCCAGTTCGAGGTGTACGACGCGGCCGGCATGCTCGTGGGCACGACCGACTTCGCATGGCGCAGGCACCGACTGCTCGGTGAGTTCGACGGGCGCAGCAAGTACGGCCGGCTCCTGCGACCGGGCCAGACACCCGAAGAGGTCGTGTGGGCGGAGAAGCTGCGCGAAGACGCGCTGAGGCGTACGACAGGCTTCGGCATGGAGCGACTGGTCTGGGCCGACCTGGGCCGGCCGAGGAGCACCGCGGACCGGTTGCGGGCGATGCTGCGACGCGCCGCGTGACCTGACGGCCACTTCCCACGATGAACACGCGCTCCCCACGAGCTGCTCGTCGTGGGAGGCACATGTTCGTCGGCATACCGTGGTGAACCGGCAGGCCGGGCCACCACGCAGAGCGCTCAGATCAGCCCAAGCCCCTTCACCGCGTCGCGCTCGTCCTCGAGCTCGGCGACGCTGGCGTCGATCCGGCCGCGGCTGAAGTCGTCGATGTCGAGGCCCTGCACGATCGACCAGTCGCCGGCCGAGGTGGTGACCGGGAACGAGGAGATGATGCCCTCGGGGACGCCGTACGAACCGTCGGAGACGACCGCCATCGACACCCAGTCGCCCTCCGCCGAGCCGTGCAGCCAGTCGCGGGCGGCGTCGATGGTGGCCGACGCCGCCGACGCGGCGGAAGACGACCCCCGGGCCTCGATGATCGCCGCGCCGCGCTTGGCGACGGTCGGGATGAAGTCGTTCTCGATCCAGGCCTGGTCGCCGACGGTCTCGGCGGCGTTCTTGCCCGCGACCTCGGCGTGGAACAGGTCGGGGTACTGGGTCGCCGAGTGGTTGCCCCAGATCGTCATGTGCGTGATGTCGGTGACCGGGGCGCCGGTCTTCGTGGCGAGCTGCGAGATCGCGCGGTTGTGGTCGAGCCGGGTGAGCGCCGAGAACCGCTCCCGCGGGATGTCGGGTGCGTTGGACATCGCGATCAGGGCGTTGGTGTTGGCGGGGTTGCCGGTGACGCCGATGCGTACGTCGGATGCGGCCACGGCGTTGAGGGCCTTGCCCTGCGCGGTGAAGATCGCGCCGTTGGCCTCCAGCAGGTCGCCGCGCTCCATGCCCGGGCCGCGCGGCCGGGCGCCGACCAGCAGGGCGAGGCCGACGCCGTCGAAGATGGTGTTCGCGTCGGCGCCGGTCTCGACTCCGGCCAGGGTCGGGAAAGCGCAGTCGTCGAGCTCCATCACGACGCCCTCGAGCGTCTTCAGGGCGGGCTCGATCTCGAGCAGCCGCAGCTCGATCGGGGTGTCCTTGCCGAGCAGGTCACCGCTCGCGAGACGGAACAGCAGGCTGTAGCCGATCTGGCCGGCAGCACCGGTGACAGCGACCTTGACGGGGGAGTTGGGCACGAGAGGCTCCTAGCAGGTGGGGTCCTTTCCGACGCTAGCAGCGCAGGCGCGGGTCAGTCAGTGCGGGTCGCGCTCATCCCACGGGCAGTCGTACGACGAAGCGCGCCCCGCCCTCGGCCGCGTCCAGCTCCACTGTCCCACCGTGCTCCTCGGTCACCGAGCGCACGATCGCCAGGCCCAGGCCGGTGCCGGCGCCGTCCCGCGGGCGCACCGGGTCGGCCCGGTAGAACCGGTCGAAGACCCGCGCCCGGTGCTCGGCGGCCACGCCCGGCCCGTCGTCCGCGACCACCAGCACCTCGGCGTCGCCGACCTGGCCGGTCGTGACGACGACCCTCGACGCGGCGTGCGAGCACGCGTTGGCCAGCAGGTTGCGGACCAGCCGGGCCAGGTCGTCGCGGGAGCCACGCACCGGCGCCGCGGACACGGCGCTGGTGTCGATCTCGAGCCTGGTGGCGGCTCGGACCCGTGCCACCTCCTCCAGCACCACGTCGTCCAGGTCGACCAGCCCCGGCGTCTCGGGCGGCCTCGTGTCGGCCCGGGCCAGGAACAGCAGGTCGCGCACCAGCCGCTCCATCCGGTCGGCCTCGACCCGCAGCGTCTGCAGGGACCGCGGCCAGTCGGTGGTGTCGGGGTGCGCTGCGGCGACGTCGAGCTCGGTGCGGATCACTGTCAGCGGGCTCTGCAGGTCGTGCGAGGCGTTGGCCACGAAGTCGCGCTGGTGGAGCGCGGCGCTCTCGAGCCGGTCGAGCATCTGGTTCATGGTCTCGGCCAGTCGCTGCACCTCGTCGCCGGTGCCGGGCAGGGGTACTCGCCGGTCCAGGTCGCGTTCGGAGATCTCGGCGACCTCGGCCCGGATCCGCTCGACGGGACGCAGCGTCCGCCCGATGACCAGCCAGATCGCGCCGGCGAGCAGCGCGAGCACCAGCGGCAGCCCGAGCAGCAGCAGCCGGGTCACGCGACCGGTAACCTCCCGCGCCGACTCGAGGCTGGAGCCGACGTAGACCGTCACCGGCCCGCCCGGCGTCACCGCGCGCCGCCCCCAGAGCCGGTAGTCCTCGGTCTCCTGGTCGTCGGGCCCGCGCACGGTGCGGACGACGGGCGTCGCGCCGGGCCGGAACCCGGCGATCCGGGGTGCGCGCAGGATGTTCGGCGACCGCGCCAGCACGCTGCCGTCGTCCGCGACCACCTGGGCAACCGAGTCGTCGCCGATCGCCCGCAGCACCCTCGGCAGGTCCCCGGCGGCAGCCAGGCCGGCGATATCGAAGAGCCGAGACCGGGCGAGGTCGTCGTCGGAGCGGGTGAGGTTCCAGCCCAGGATCGCCACCAGCGCGACGCCGGCGGCCGTCAGCGCGACCGCCGCCAGCAGGCTGGCGGCCACCGTTGCCCGTAGCCGCACCGACAGGCTGGTCTTCATCCGCCCTCCGGGTCGAGCCGGTAGCCCGCGCCACGCACAGTCTGCAGCGCGTGGCGACCGAACGGCTCGTCGATCCGCAGCCGGAGCTGCCGCACGTAGACCTCCACGATGTTGGGGTCGCCCTCGTAGGCGAAGTCCCACACGTGGTCGAGGATCTCGCGCTTCGACAGCACGTCGCCCGACCGACGCATCAGGAACTCGAGCAGCGACAGCTGCCGTGGCGTCACCTCGACGATCTGGGTGCCCCGCCACACCCGGTGGGCCGCGGGGTCCAGCGTCAGGTCTCCCGCCGCCAGCAGCGCCGGCGTCCGCGCCCCGCCCCGGCGCACCAGCGCGCGCAGCCGCGCCATCAGGACCACGTAGCTGAACGGCTTGGGCAGGAAGTCGTCGGCGCCGGTGTCCAGCGCGTGCGCCTCGTCGGACACGGCGTTCTTGGCGGTCAGCATCAGCACCGGTGCGTCGACCCCCGCGTCCCGGAGGCGCACGCACACGTCGTACCCGTCGCGGCCGGGGAGCATCACGTCGAGCACGACCACGTCGTACGGGTTCTCCCGCGCCAGCCACTCGCCCTCGGTGCCGTCGCCGGCCGTGTCCACCGCGAACCCCTCGGCCTCTAGGCCACGGCGCAGCGCACGCAGCAGGGCCGCATCGTCGTCGACCACGAGGATCCGCATGGTCCACGGTGGCACGCGCGCGCTGAAGGCGGGCTGAAGCGGTCCACCACCTTCAGCACGGCTTCAGTACGTCGCTGTCAGCGTGGCCGTCATGACCATCATCGGCACCACCCCGGCGCTCGCCGCGACCGGACTGCTCCTGCTCACCCTGGCCGGCTGCGGCTCGACGGGCACCTCGGCCTCCCCGGGATCCTCGGACACGCCCGAGGTGCCCACCGCGACCGTCGACGGCGTCACGGTCCCGACCGCGAGCCCGGACCCGGGCGACTTCACGGACGCCGTCGACAACCCCTGGTTCCCGCTCGCGCCGGGCACGGTGTGGACCTCCACCAGCGAGGGCGACGAGGGCCCGCAAAGGGACGTGGTCACGGTCACGCACAGGACCAAGGTGGTCCAGGGCGTGACCACCGTGGTGGTGCACGACGTGGTCCGCGACGACTCGGGGAAGCTGGTCGAGAACACCTACGACTGGTACGCCCAGGACCGGGACGGCAACGTCTGGTACTTCGGCGAGGACACCACGGCCTACGACAGCGGCAAGCCGGACACGGAGGGGTCGTGGGAGGCGGGTCGGGACGGGGCTCGCGCCGGGATCGCGATGCTGGCGCACCCGGACCTCGACGACGCCTACGCCCAGGAGTACCGCCAAGACGTCGCCGAGGACCATGGCAAGGTGCTCTCCCTGACGGAGAAGGTGGCCGGCCCCACCGGGACGTACGCCGGGGTGCTCCAGACCGAGGACACCACCCCGCTGGAGCCGAAGCTGGTCGAGCACAAGTACTACGCCCGTGGGGTCGGCGTGGTGGCCGAGGAGACCGTGGCGGGCGGTCACGAGCAGGTGCGCCTGGTCGCCATCCGCAGGCCCTGACCCCGACGCGATAACGTTTCGGGCGTGACCGACAACGCGATCATCTACACGCACACCGACGAGGCGCCGCTGCTGGCGACGTACTCGTTCCTCCCGATCATCCAGGCGTACGCCGGAGTGGCGGGTGTCGCCGTCGAGACGCGTGACATCTCGCTGGCCGGGCGGGTCATCGCCCAGTTCGGTGACCGGCTGCCCGAGGAGCAGCGGATCGACGACGCGCTGGCCGAGCTCGGCGCGCTGGCCAAGCGGCCCGAGGCCAACATCATCAAGCTGCCGAACATCTCCGCGTCGGTGTCCCAGCTCAAGGCGGTGGTCGCCGAGCTCCAGGAGCAGGGCTTCGACCTCCCGGCCTACCCGGACAACCCGCAGTCCGACGAGGAGAAGGACACCCGTGCCCGCTACGACAAGGTCAAGGGCAGCGCCGTCAACCCGGTGCTGCGCGAGGGCAACTCCGACCGCCGCGCGCCGGCGTCGGTGAAGCAGTACGCCCGCAACCACCCGCACTCCATGGGTGCCTGGAGCCCCGACTCCCGCACCAACGTCGCCCACATGGAGGCCGACGACTTCCGCTCCAGCGAGGTGTCGACCGTCGTCGCGAAGGAGGGTTCGCTCCGGATCGAGCTCGTCGGTGACGACGGCTCCACCACCGTGCTCCGCGAGTCGGTGCCGGTGCTCGAGGGCGAGGTCGTCGACGCCACCGCGATGCACGTGGCCGCGCTCCGCGAGTTCCTGACCGCCCAGCTGCAGCGGGCCAAGGACGACGATGTGCTGTTCTCCGTGCACCTCAAGGCGACCATGATGAAGGTCTCCGACCCGATCATCTTCGGCCACGTCGTCCGGGCGTTCTTCCCCGACGTGTTCGCGCGGTACGGCGACGTCCTGGCGGAGGCCGGACTGAGCCCCAACGACGGGCTCGCGGGCATCCTCAAGGGCATCGAGTCGCTGCCACAGGCGGCCGAGATCAAGGCGGCGTTCGACCAGGGCATCGCCAGCGGCCCGGCCCTCGCGATGGTCGACTCCGACAAGGGGATCACCAACCTCCACGTGCCGAGCGACGTGATCGTCGACGCGTCGATGCCGGCGATGATCCGCACCTCGGGCCACATGTGGGGTCCCGACGGCGAGGAGGCCGACACCCTCGCGGTGATCCCGGACTCGTCGTACGCCGGCATCTACCAGGTGGTGCTCGACGACTGCCGCGCCCACGGCGCCTACGACCCGGCGACCATGGGATCGGTCTCCAACGTCGGCCTGATGGCGCAGGCCGCCGAGGAGTACGGCTCGCACGACAAGACGTTCGAGATCCCGGTGACCGGCACGGTGCGGGTCGTCGACGAGGACGGCACAGCGGTGCTGGAGACGCCGGTCTCGCAGGGCGACATCTGGCGGATGTGCCAGACCAAGGACGTGCCGATCCAGGACTGGGTCAAGCTGGCCGTCACCCGCGCCCGTGCGTCCGGCTCGCCGGCGGTGTTCTGGCTCGACGAGGGTCGCGCCCACGACGCGCACCTGATCGCCAAGGTCCGCGCCTATCTCGCCGACCACGACACCGACGGCCTGGACATCCAGATCCTTTCGCCGGTCGAGGCGATCGCGTTCTCGCTGGAGCGGATCCGCAAGGGCGAGGACACGATCTCGGTGACGGGCAATGTGCTCCGCGACTACCTGACCGACCTCTTCCCCATCCTCGAGCTGGGCACCAGCGCCAAGATGCTCTCCGTGGTGCCCCTGATCAACGGCGGCGGCCTGTTCGAGACCGGCGCCGGTGGCTCGGCGCCCAAGCACGTGCAGCAGCTGCTGAAGGAGAACTACCTCCGGTGGGACAGCCTCGGTGAGTTCCTGGCGCTCGCCGTCAGCCTGGAGCACTTCGCGGACGTGACCGGCAACGAACGCGCCCGCGTGCTCGGCCGGACGCTCGACCGTGCGACCGCGACGTTCCTCAACGAGAACAGGTCCCCGTCGCGGCGCGTGGGCGGCCTCGACAACCGCGGCAGCCACTTCTACCTGGCGCTGTACTGGGCGCAGGAGCTGGCCGGGCAGGACGACGACGGCGACCTGGCCAAGGCGTTCTCCGACCTGGCCGGGACGCTCGCCGACAACGAGGCCACGATCAACGAGGAGCTGCTCGCGGTGCAGGGCTCACCCGCCGACATCGGCGGCTACTACCGCCCCGACGACGCCAAGGCGGCGGACGTGATGCGCCCCTCGTCCACCTTCAACGACGCGCTCGCGACCTTGAGCAGCTGACCGCTGACCGCAACCGGGTGTGCCCTTGGTCACCGGGAGGGAGCAACGATCTCGTGGAGCTCGGCGTCGGCGAGCCCGACCCGGGTTGCGGAGGCAAGGCGCAACGTGCCGACGTGTCGCATCCCGCTGCGGCGCAGCACGGCGAGGGAGGCGTCGTTGCCGACCGCGGCGCGGGCGGTGACGCGGACCAGCCCGAGCCCGCCCTCGTCGTCGGGCAGCAGGGCGTGTCGCACCGCCAGCCGCGTGGACTCGGTGGCGACGCCGTGGCCCCGGGCGTCGGGATGCACCCAGTAGCCCAGCTCGGCCGAGCGGAGCTTGGGGTCGATCCCGGTGAGGCCGACCAGACCGAGCAGCCGGTCGTCGGTGCGGTCCGCCACGACCAGGTGCAGCGCGTCGCCGAGCGCACGACGCTCGGCCGAGGCGAGGAGGAAGACATCGGCGTGCCGACGCTGGTAGGGCTGTGGGATGTCGCCCAGCCAGTGCGCCGTCCGCGCGTCGGCACAGGCCTCGGCCATCCGCACGGCGTCGTCGTCGCGCGGCCGCCGCAGCCGGAGCCGCAGCCGCGGTGACTCGATCGTCGGCGCGTCCGGCCAGGCGTGCCGCGGCCGACGTTCGTCGGTGCACAGCAGGGTGCCACCCCAGGCATCGAGCAGTGCGCCGCGCTGGGGGAGCCACGAGCGGAGCGTGACGTCGGTCGCGAAGCCCAGCCGCCAGGCGAGCCGCCGCGAGGGCCAGTTGCCGCGGTTGGCCCACCACACGACAGTGTCCAGCCCGGGCCCGTCGTCGCCGAAGCCCCAGTCCAGCAGCAGCCTGAGCGCACGTTCCATCCTGCCCGTGCCGCGGATCCTGGGATGGGACCCGTAGGCGATCTCGGCGCGTCGTGCGCCTTCGTTGCGGAGCGAGACGGTCGCCGCGTAGCGCCCGTCGTGCACCACGGCGAAGCCCCACTCCTGGTCGGTCAGCCAGCCGCCGGGCATCACCTCGCGGACGAACCGCTTGGCGTCGTCGAGGGAGTAGGGGACGGGCACTGTGGTCCAGGCCTGGCTCACCGGGTCGGTGCTCTGCTCGAGGACGCCCCGTACGTCGTCCTCGCCGTGGGCGCGCAGCGTGACCACCCCGTCGGTCAGGGTCGGCACGTCGTGCGGGAAGCGCATGGGGTGACCCTCGCAACACCTGTGGTGACAGGCAAACGGGAATAGCGCCGACGGTGGCAGGTTGGGGCCCACATGACCTCCGTGGCCGTCGAGGCGCCGACTGCGCCCACCGTGCGCGCGCGGCACTTCGTGCTGGCGGTTCTGGCCCTGGCCATGGGCGGGTTCGCGATCGGGACCACCGAGTTCGTGACCATGGGGCTGCTGCCCGAGATCGCCGAGGGCGTCGGCGTCTCGATCCCGACGGCGGGCCGCGTGATCTCGGCGTACGCCCTCGGCGTGGTCGTCGGTGCCCCGGTGCTGGCCTACTTCGGGGCGAGGTTCCCGCGTCGCGGCCTGCTGCTGGTGCTGGTGGGATGGCTCGGGATCGGCAACGCGATGAGCGCGGTCGCCGGCTCGTTCGGACTGCTGACGGCGGCCCGGTTCTTCGCCGGTCTGCCGCACGGCGCCTTCTTCGGGGTGGCCTCCCTGGTCGCCGCCTCGATGGCCACCCCCGCACGCCGGGGCCGCGCGGTGAGCATGGTGATGATCGGGCTGGCGGTCGCGAACATCGTCGGTGTCCCGGCGGCGACGTACCTCGGGCAGCACCTGGGCTGGCGCTCCGCGTACTGGAGCGTGACCGGCATCGTCGCGGTCACCATGCTGCTGATCCTGTTCTTCGTGCCGGCCTGCCCGGGCGACCCGGCGGCCACGGGGCGTCGCGAGCTCAGTGCCTTCCTCCGGCCCCAGGTCTGGCTCACCCTGCTGGTGGGGGCGGTCGGCTTCGGTGGCATGTTCGCGGTGTACTCCTACATCGCGCCGACGATCACCGAGGTGGGCGGACTCGCGTCGTCGGCCGTGCCGTGGTTCCTGCTGGCGTTCGGGCTGGGTATGACCGCGGGCACGTTCCTGGGCGGTCACCTCGCCGACTGGTCGGTGTTCCGGTCGTTGCTGATCTCATCCGTCGCTACCGGCCTGCTGCTCCTGCTGTTCTTCTTCACCGCGCCCCTGGGCTGGCCCTCGATCCTGAACCTGTTCGCGATCTCGGTGGCCTCGTCGGTGCTCGTGGTCAACCTGCAGCTGCGGCTGATGGAGGTCGCCGGTGACGCCCAGACGGTCGGCGCGGCCATGAACCACGCCTCGCTCAACATCGCCAACGCGCTCGGCGCGTGGCTGGGTGGCCTCGTGATCGCGGCCGGGTTCGGCTACACGGCGCCGGCGCTCTTGGGCGCGGGCCTGTCGGCGCTGGGCGTCGGGGTCCTGCTGGTGTCCGCCCGGATGCACGTCCGGACGACCGCCGCCGAGCGCGCGCTCGCGGGGTAGCTCAGGCGTAGACCATCCCCATCCGGGTGCGCACCTCGTCGAGGGTGGCCTCCGCCACCTCGTTGGCCCGCTCGTTGCCCTGGCGCAGCACGCTCTCGACGTACGCCGGGTCGCCCTCGATCTCGCGGCGGCGCTGGCGCAGCGGGGCGAAGTAGGTGTTGACCGCCTCGGTCACGCGAGCCTTCAACCCGCCGCCGCCACCGTCGCCGATCTCCTCGGCGACCTGCTCCGGCGTCGTGCCCTCACAGGTGGCGACGACGGTGAGCAGGTTGGACACCTCCGGCCGTCCGACCGGGTCGTAGGTGATCTGCCGATCGCTGTCGGTCTTCGCCTTCTTGATCACCTTGGCGGTCTCGTCGGCCGTCATCCGGAGCTCGATCGCGTTGCCGCGCGACTTGCTCATCTTGGTGCCGTCGAGGCCGAGGACGTTGGTGGACTCCGAGAGCAGCGCGTCCGGCTCCGGGAAGGTCGCGCCGTACCGCTCGTTGAAGCGCCTTGCCACCACCCGGGTCTGTTCGATGTGCGGCAGCTGGTCCTTGCCCACCGGCACCAGGTTGCCCTTGCAGAAGAGGATGTCCGCGGCCTGGTGCACCGGGTAGGTCAGCATCAGCCCGTTGATCGACTTGATGCCGGCGCTCGCGGCCTCGTCCTTGACGGTGGGGTTGCGCTGGAGCTCGGCCACCGAGACCAGGCTGAGAAACGGCAGCAGCAGCTGGTTGAGGGCGGGGACGGCGGAGTGCGTGAAGATCGTGCTCCGCGACGGGTCGATGCCGGCCGCCAGGTAGTCGGTGAGCAGGTTGCGGACGCTGCCGGCGATGTCGTCGCCGACCTCGCGGTCGGTGATCACCTGGTAGTCGGCGACCAGCACCCAGGTCTCCGCGCCGTACTCCTGGAGGCGGAGCCGGTTGGCGATCGAGCCGAAGTAGTGCCCGATGTGGAGCGTCCCGGTGGGGCGGTCGCCCGTCATCATCCGGAACTCCTCCGGGTGCGTCGCGATCCGGGCGTCGATCTCGGCGCTGCGCTCGACGGCGGCACGGAACGAGTCGTTCATCGCGGGATCCTCACGGTCGTGAACTGTACAAAGCGCGCCGCCGCCGTACGGCGCAGGGGTTCTGCACGCTCCAGCGGGGCATCGTACTGTTCCCTCGTGCCCCTCATCGGCGTCTCGATCGCGGTGCCGGACCCCTGCGGTCCGGAGCTGCAGCGTTACCGGGTCTCGCTCGGCGACGACGAGGCCCACCTGATCCCGACGCACATCACCTTGCTGCCACCCACCGATCTCGCCGACCGGCACCTCGACGACGTGGTCGCCCACCTCGACGCAGCCGCCGGCTCGTTGGAGCGGTTCCGGATCCACCTGCGTGGCACGGGCACCTTCCGCCCGGTCTCGCCGGTCGTGTTCGTCAACGTGGTCGAGGGCATCTCCGCGATCGAGCTGCTCGCCAAGTCCGTCTGCAGCGGACCGCTCGAGGTCAACCTGGAGTTCCCCTACCACCCGCACGTCACGATCGCCCACCATCGCCCCGAGGAGATCCTGGACCGCGCGTTCAACGAGCTTGCCGACTTCGAGTGCGAGTTCGAGGTGCGTGAGTTCCATCTCTACGCGTTCGACAACGGCGCCGGCTGGGTTCCGCGGCGTGCGTTCCGTCTGGTGGGCTAGCCGGCCCGCTCATAGCCGACCGCTGGTAGCCGACCGCTGGCCGCGGTGCCGGGCGTCTCGCAGGGCGGCGCCGTACGTCGAGGGCGCGCGACTTCCCTCTGCGTCCTGCCACTTCCCTACGCACCTGCACCGAGGGAAGTTACCGGATACCACGGGACCGTGGTATCCGACCCGGCCCGGCCCAGCCTCAGTGCCCGTGCTGCATCGCCACCCGCAGGTCGCGGTTCAGCTGGGAGATCACGTCGAGCGGGATCTCCTTGGGGCAGGCGGCGGTGCACTGGCCGATGTTCGTGCAGCCGCCGAAGCCCTCGTGGTCGTGCTGGGCGACCATGTTCACCACCCGGGTGTCGCGCTCGGCCTGGCCCTGGGGCAGCTCGCCGAGGTGCGTGATCTTGGCGCCGACGAAGAGCGAGGCGGAGCCGTTGGGACACGCGGCGACGCAGGCGCCACAGCCGATGCAGGTGGCGGTGTCGAAGGCGCGGTCGGCGTGCTCCTTGGGCACCGGCATCGCGTGCGCGTCGGGGGCGGCGCCGGTGTTGACCGAGATGTAGCCGCCCTGCTGGATGATCCGGTCGAACGCGCGGCGGTCGACGCACAGGTCCTTGATCACCGGGAACGCCGCGGCCCGCCAGGGCTCGATGGTGATCGTCTCGCCGTCATTGAACGACCGCATGTGGAGCTGACAGGTCGTGGTCACCTGCGGTCCGTGGGCGTCGCCGTTGATCATCAGCCCGCACATGCCGCAGATGCCCTCACGGCAGTCGGAGTCGAACGCGATCGGCTCCTCGCCCTTCTCGTTCAGCTCCTCGTTGAGGACGTCGAGCATCTCGAGGAAGGACATGTCGGGGGAGATGTCGTCCACCACGTAGGTGTGCATCGCCCCGGCCGTCACGGGATCCGGCTGGCGCCAGATCTTGAGGTTCAGCTTCATCAGCGAGCGCCTTCCTGGCCGAGGGGAAGTACGGCGTGGGGATCGTTCACTTGTAGCTCCGCTGCTTCATCTCGACGAACTCGTAGGTCAGGTTCTCCTTGTGCAGGACGGGTTTGCCGTCCGGGCCGGACCACTCCCAGGCGGCGACGTAGGAGAAGTTGTCGTCGTCGCGCAGGGCCTCGCCGTCCTCGGTCTGAGACTCGCTGCGGAAGTGGCCGCCGCAGGACTCGCGGCGGTGCAGAGCGTCGATGCACATCAGCTCGCCGAGCTCGAAGAAGTCGGCCACCCGGCCGGCCTTCTCCAGCGACTGGTTGAGGGTGTCCGCAGACCCCAGCACCTTGACGTTGCGGTGGAAGTCCTCGCGTAGGCTGCGGATCAGGTCGACCGCTTTGCGCAGGCCCTCGGCGGTGCGCTCCATGCCGCAGTACTCCCACATGATGTTGCCGAGCTCGCGGTGGTAGGAGTCGACGCTGCGGGTGCCGTTGACGGTCAGGAAGTGCTCGACCCTCGACGTCACGGACTCCTGCGCCTCGACCACCGCCGGGTGGTCCTCCGGGATCTTGTCGAACGGACCGTCGGCGAGGTAGTCGCGGATCGTGTTCGAGAGCACGAAGTAGCCGTCGGCCAGGCCCTGCATCAGCGCCGAGGCGCCGAGCCGGTTGGCGCCGTGGTCGGAGAAGTTCGCCTCGCCGGTCACGAAGAGCCCCGGGATCGTCGACTGCAGGTCGTAGTCGACCCAGAGACCCCCCATCACGTAGTGCACGGCGGGGTAGATCCGCATCGGCACCTCGTAGGGGTCCTCGCCCGTGATCTGGGCGTACATGTCGAAGAGGTTGCCGTACTTCTCCTCGATCGCGTCGCGCCCCAGCCGCTCGATGGCGTCGGTGAAGTCGAGGTAAACCCCTCGTCGTACGCCGTCGACCTCCGGACCGACGCCGCGGCCCTCGTCGCACATGTTCTTGGCCTGCCGGGAGGCGATGTCGCGAGGGACCAGGTTGCCGAACGCCGGGTAGATCCGCTCGAGGTAGTAGTCGCGGTCGTCCTCGGCGATCTCCCGCGGGTCGGTGTCGGCGTGCATCGCGTCCTTGGGCACCCAGATCCGGCCGTCGTTGCGCAGCGACTCGCTCATCAGCGTGAGCTTCGACTGGTGCGCCCCGGCCACCGGGATGCAGGTCGGGTGGATCTGTGTGTAGCAGGGGTTGGCCATCAGCGCGCCCTTGCGGTGCGCCCGCCACGAGGCCGTGACGTTGCACCCCATCGCGTTGGTGGACAGGTAGTAGACGTTGCCGTAGCCGCCGGAGGCGAGCACGACGACGTCGGCGAAGTAGGTCTCGATCTCCCCGGTGACCAGGTCGCGAACGATGATCCCGCGGGCCCTTCCGTCGACCACGACCAGCTCGAGCATCTCGTGCCGGGTGTAGGTCCTCACGGTGCCGGCGGCGACCTGGCGCTCGAGCGCCTGGTACGCCCCGAGCAGGAGCTGCTGGCCGGTCTGACCGCGGGCGTAGAAGGTGCGGGACACCTGTACGCCGCCGAAGGACCGGTTGTCGAGGAGCCCGCCGTACTCGCGGGCGAACGGCACACCCTGCGCCACGCACTGGTCGATGATGTTGCGGCTGACCTCGGCCAGCCGGTAGACGTTCGACTCGCGAGAGCGGTAGTCGCCGCCCTTGATGGTGTCGTAGAAGAGCCGGTAGACGGAGTCGCCGTCGCCCTTGTAGTTCTTGGCCGCATTGATCCCGCCCTGGGCGGCGATCGAGTGCGCCCGTCGGGGCGAGTCCTGGTAGCAGAACGACTTCACGACGTAGCCGGCCTCGCCGAGGGTCGCGGCCGCGGACGCACCGGCCAGCCCGGTGCCGACCACGATGATCGAGAGCCGTCGCCGGTTGGCGGGGTTGGCGATCCGGGCCTCGAACTCGCGGGTCTCCCAGCGCAGCTCGATCGGACCCCCCGGCGCCTTGGTGTCGCGGATCGGGTCGCCGGGCTCGTAGTAGCCGGCGGCGTCGTCGATCGGCTCGGGGTCGGTGTTCACGTCGGTCAAGGGGAGCCTCCTGCTAAGAGATGACGCCGAAGAGGACGGCAAGCGGCACCAGCGAGAAGCCGCCGGCGATGATCACCGCGAGGCTGAAGGCGACGCGCTTGGACAGGGTGCGCGAGCGGGCGTGGCTCGTGAGCCCCAGGGTCTGGGTGGCGCTGAAGATGCCATGGTGGAGGTGGGCGCCGAGCATCGCCATCGCCACCAGGTAGATGAGGGTCAGCCACCAGGTCTGGAAGGAGTCGACGAGCAGGTTGTACGGGTCGTCGGTCGGGCCGCCGGTCACGTTGACCCGGCCGATCGAGAAGTTGAGCAGGTGCCAGACGACGAACAGCAGAATCGTGACGCCGCCCCAGCGCATCATCAGGCTGGCGAACGTCGCGCCGGTGCGCTTCTTCATGACGTACTTCACGGGCCGGGCCTTGCGCGCCCGACGCCACAGCGCCACGGCGGCCGCCACGTGCACGACCAGGCTCACGATCAGGCCCACGCGCATCATCCAGAGCAGGCCGGCGTACGGGAGCGTCGGCGTGCCCAACGTGCGCAGGTGCTCGGCGTACTCGTCGAAGGCGTCCTGGCCACCGAAGGCCTTGAGGTTGCCGTACATGTGCGTCAGCACGAAACCGATGAAGAACACGCCGCTGGCCGCCATCAGCAGCTTGAGCGCGATCGTGGTGCGTGTCGACCTGCCCCGTCCCACGAGGCTTCGTTGGACTGCGGGGTGGGCTGTCGTAGCCGGGGGATCCTTCGTTGCCACGAAGGGAACGGTACCGCTCGGCGCGTCACCCGAACGGAGGTGTGAGATATCCCCGGGTCGTCCGGGCCTCAGCAGGGCAGCCGGACCCGCATCACCGTCCGTCCGGGTGCGGAGTCGATCTCGAGCTCGCCCCGATGGCGCTCCACGACGATCCGCCGCGCGATGTCCAGGCCGAGGCCGGTGCCCTTGCCGACGTCCTTGGTCGTGTAGAACGCCTCGAACGCCCGCGCCACCACCTCCGGTGGCATCCCGGTGCCGGTGTCGCCGATCTCGACCACCACTGCGTTCGGCTCCCGGCGCGTGACCACGCGCAGCGTGCCCTCGCCGTCCATCGCGTCGACGGCGTTGTCGACGAGGTTCGTCCAGACCTGGTTGAGCTCGCCGGCATAGCCCTCGACACGGGGGAGGGCCGCGTCGTACTCACGGACCACTGTGATCCCCCCGCGCAGCTTGTGACCGAGCATCACCAGCGTGCTCTCGAGGCCCTCGGTCACGTCCAGCGGCTGCATCGCGGCCCGGTCGAGCTGGGTGTAGGACTTGACGGCCGCCACCAGCTCGGAGATCCGGCGCGTGGCCTCCCGCACCTCCTCGATCAGCGCTCCGGTCGAGAGCGTGCTGGCCACCCACGCGAGCCCCGGCTCGAGCGTCGGACCGACCAGGAGCTCTGCCGCGCGCTCGCACCAGGCCACGTCCACCCCCGCGGACGCGAGCGGCGCTGCGATCGTCCACGCGCGCTCCACGCCGTGGCGTTCCAACCAGGTGGTGAGCTCCTCCTCGTCGTCGGCGAGCCGGATCGGGTCGGGCTTCGACGTCCGCGGCGCGACCTGCAGTCGAAGCTCGTCGAGCTGCGCGAAGTGTTCGGGCGTGAGGTCGCCGTCGGCCAGCCGACGGAGCGAAGCAGGCAGCGACGAGCAGACGGCGTCGAGGGCGTCCACCGAGCGCGTGGCCGCGGCGGCCGGGTTGTTGAGCTCGTGCGCGAAACCAGCCGCGAGCGTGCCGAGTGTGACCAGCGACTGCCGCTGCCGGACCGTGGACTCGATGCTGCGCGCCGTGGCGTAGAGGCCGGCGATCAGGTGGACCCCGAACGGGAACCACTCCTGCAGCCGGTCACGCAGCGCCTCGGCCGGCACCCGCAGCATCCGCCCGGGTACGGCGCCGCGGCCGGTGGCGAGGTAGACCCCGGACTCGTCCCACGCACGGAAGCCGCCCGCCCACTGGCCCGGCGTGTCCATCCGGCGGACCACCGTCTCCTCGCCACCGACGGCTCGGACCAGGTCCAGGGCGCCGTCGACGAGCACCCACCAGCTGTCGGCGTGCTCGCCCTCGTGGAAGAGGTCGGAGCCCGGCACGATCGGCATCTCCTCCCCGTCGGACACGAGCTGGCCGACCTGGTCGTCGTCCAGCCCGTCGAGCAGCGCCAGCGGCCGCAGGTCCTCGACGCGCATCACACGGTCGCCAGGTAGCGGTGCACGAGCTGGACCGCCATCGACCCCTCGCCCACGGCCGAGGCGACCCGCTTCATCGAGTCCAGCCGCACGTCCCCGGCAGCGAACACACCGGGGACGCTCGTCTCCAGGGCGTACGGCGGGCGCGGCAGCGGCCACGGCCCGAGTCCGGCCAGCCGCTCCGGTCCGGTCAGCACGAACCCGTGCTCGTCGCGCGCCACGGCGGCGCCGAGCCAGTCCGTACGCGGAGCGGCGCCGATGAACACGAACAACCAGCTGGTCGGCACCTCCTCGGTGGCGCCGGAGTCCCGGTCGGCGAGCGTCAGCGACTCCAGGTGCCCGTCCCCCCGGGCCGCCACCACCTGGGAACGAAGCCGCACCTCGATCGACGGCGACGCCTCGATCCGGCTGACCAGGTAGCTCGACATCGAGGCGCCCAGGTCTCCGCCGCGGACCACGAGCACGACCCGCTTCGCGAACCGCGACAGGTTCAGCGCGGCCTGGCCGGCCGAGTTGGCGGCGCCCACGACGTAGACCTCGTCACCCTCGCACTGGGCCGCGTCGCCGGCGTTGGCGCCGTAGTAGACGCCGCGTCCGGTGAGCGAGTCCACGCCGTCGGCCTCCAGCCACCGGTAGGCCACGCCGGACGCCACGATCACCGCCCGGGCCTCGATCTCCCCGGCGCCGGCGAGCAGCACCGCCCGCGCGGGTCCCCGCGACTCGAAGCCGACCACGTCGCGGGCGAGCACCATCTCGGCGCCGAACCGCGAGACCTGCGCCATCGCCCGCGCGGTGAGGTCGGCACCGCTGAGCCCGCGGGGGAAGCCGAGGTAGTTCTCGATCGCGGCGCTGGTGCCGGCCTGCCCGCCGGGTGCCTCGCGCTCCACGATCACCGTGCTCAGCCCCTCGGAGGCGGCGTACACGGCGGCCGCCAGGCCGGCCGGCCCGCCGCCGACGATGCACACGTCGTAGAGCGGCTGCGCCGCCCGGGTCCGCAGCCCGAGGGCGTCGGCGAGGACCAGCGTGGTTGGGGAGCTCAGGGTCTCGCCGTCCGGCACCAGCACCAGCGGAAGGTCGTCGGGGGTGGCGTCGGCCAGCGCGGCCAGCCGGCGGGCCTCGTCGTCCCGCTCCACGTCGTACCACCGGTAGGGCACGTGGTTGCGGGCCAGGAACGTCTTGACCTCGTGGCTGCGCTCCGACCACCGGTGCCCGACCACGCGCACGTCCGAGGTGTGCTCAGGGTTCTCCGCGCGCCAGTCGTCGAGCAGGTCGTCCACGACCGGGTACAACCGCTCTGCGGGCGGGTCCCAGGGCTTGAGCAGGTAGTAGTCCAGGCCGATGTCGTTGATCGCGCGGATCGCGACGTCCGTGTCGGCGTAGGCGGTCAGCAGCAGGTTCTTGGCTCCCGGCGCGTGCACCTGCGCCTGCTCGAGCATCTCGATCCCGGTCATCCGGGGCATCCGCTGGTCGGCCACGATCAGGGCGACCGGCCGGTCCCGCAGGGCCAGCTCGGCGAGGAGGGCGAGGGCGTCGCTTCCCGACGTGGCGCGCGCGACCCGGTAGTCGGCGCCGTACCGCTCACGGAGGTCGCGGGTGATCGCCTCGGAGACCAGCGGGTCGTCGTCGACCGAGAGGATCGTCGGCTTGCTCATGGGCGTTCCACACGTCCCTTCCGGTGCGAGTCCGGCCCCTCCCGAGCAGTGCCACGATGCCTCAGGCGAGGATAGGGCGTCGGACCCCGCAAGGGGAGGTGTACGACGTCGCCACCGGGTGCCCCCGATGGGCGCGCCCCCTTTCGCATCCGGCGTCGGGACGCTTGACTCGGGCGGACGGTGACGTGATCGCGGCACGGAAGGACATCGATGGCAACCGGAGTGAGTGGGCCGACGCGGGCCCGGATCGAGGCGAAGACGCTTCGCCAGGACCGCTGGTGGGTCTACCCGCTCACCACGTTCGTGGTGTTCACCGCGTTCGTCATCTACGCGACCTGGCGGGCATTCAGCGGCGCCGACTACTACTCGGCGCCGTACCTCTCGCCGTTCTACTCACCGTGTCTCGGCGACTGCGTGGAGGGCTCTTCCGACTTCGGGCAGCCGTTCGCCTGGTGGCCGTTGTCGTCGGCGCTGATCATCCTGATCTTCCCGCTCGGCTTCCGGCTGACCTGCTACTACTACCGCAAGGCCTACTACCGGGCGTTCTGGCTCTCGCCTCCCGCGTGCGCCGTCGCGGAGCCGCACACCAAGTACGGCGGGGAGACCCGGCTGCCGCTGATCCTCAACAACGTCCACCGCTACTTCTGGTACGCCGCCGTGGCCGTCGCCCTGATCCTCAGCTACGACGTGGTGCTCGCCTTCCGTGACGAGGATGGCGACTGGGGCCACATGGGCCTGGGCACGCTGGTGCTGCTCGCCAACGTGGTGCTGATCTGGTTGTACACGGTGTCCTGCCACTCGTGTCGCCACGTCGTCGGCGGCCGGCTGCGGCACTTCAGCAGGCACCCGGTCCGCTACCGGATGTGGACCTGGGTCTCGAAGCAGAACGAGAGCCACGCCCGCTATGCGTGGCTGTCCCTGTTCTCGGTGGCGATCGCGGACTTCTACGTCTACCTGCTCGCGACCGGCACGATCACCGATCTGAGGTTCTTCTAGTGGTCCCTTCGACAGGCTCAGGACACCGCTCGACAGGCTCGACCCAAGGAGCGACGGACCCGACGACCGGCGACTGGGAGACCCACGACTACGACGTGGTCGTGATCGGCGCCGGCGGCGCCGGCCTCCGCGCGGCGATCGCCGCCCACGACGCCGGAGCGAAGGTGGCGATCGTGTGCAAGTCGCTGCTCGGCAAGGCGCACACGGTGATGGCCGAGGGCGGCATCGCCGCCGCGATGGGCAACCGGTGGCCGGAGGACAACTGGGAGGTCCACTTCCGCGACACCATGCGCGGCGGCAAGATGCTCAACAACTGGCGGATGGCCCAGCTGCACGCCCAGGAGGCCCCCGACCGGGTGCTCGAGCTCGAGACCTGGGGCGCACTGTTCGACCGCACCGAGGACGGGCTGATCTCCCAGCGGGACTTCGGCGGCCACCGCTACGCACGGCTCGCGCACGTCGGAGACCGCACCGGTCTGGAGATGATCCGCACCCTCCAACAGCGCGCGGTCGAGCTCAACATCGACGTGTTCATGGAGTGCACCGTCACGGACCTGCTGCAGGACCCTTCCACGGGCGCAGGAACCGGGGCGGTCTCCGGGGCGTTCGGCTACTGGCGTGAGACCGGCAACCTCGTGCTGTTCCGGGCGCCCAGCGTGGTGCTCGCCACCGGCGGGATCGGCAAGTCGTTCAAGGTCACCAGCAACTCGTGGGAGTACACCGGAGACGGTCACGCGCTCGCGCTGCGGGCCGGCGCCCAGCTGATCAACATGGAGTTCGTGCAGTTCCACCCGACCGGCATGGTGTGGCCGCCCTCGGTCAAGGGGCTGCTGGTCACCGAGTCGGTGCGCGGCGACGGCGGCATCCTGCGGAACTCCGAGGGCGAGCGGTTCATGTTCGACTACATCCCCGAGTTCTTCAAGGCGGAGACGGCCGACAGCGTCGAGGAGGCCGACGCCTGGTACGAGGACAAGAAGAACAACCGCCGGCCACCCGAGCTGCTGCCGCGCGACGAGGTCGCGCGGGCGATCAACTCGGAGATCAAGGCCGGCCGCGGGAGCGAGCACGGCGGCGTCTACCTCGACATCGCCTCGCGCCGGTCCGAGGATTTCATCAAGCGCCGGCTGCCCTCCATGTACCACCAGTTCAAGGAGCTCGCCGACGTCGACATCACCAGGGAGCCGATGGAGATCGGCCCCACCTGCCACTACGTGATGGGTGGCGTCGAGGTCGAGCCCGACACCGGCGTGAGCGCGGTCACGGGGCTGTACTCGGTCGGCGAGTGCTCCGGCGGCATGCACGGCTCCAACCGGCTCGGGGGCAACTCGCTCTCCGACCTGCTGGTGTTCGGTCGGCGGGCCGGCGAGGCGGCGGCGTCGTACGCAGCGGGGCTGGGCGCCGCGAAGCCGTCGGTCGCCGACGCCGACCTCGACGCGGCCCGGCAGCGGGCGCTCGCCCCGTTCGAGGGCGGTGGTGGTGCCGACTCGGGCCACGCCGAGAACCCGTACACGATCCAGTCCGAGCTCCAGGAGTCGATGAACGAGCTGGTCGGCATCATCCGCACGGCCGAGGAGCTCGAGCGGTCACTCGGCGCGATCGAGAGGTTCAAGGAGCGCGCCCGGCACCTGCTGGTGCAGGGCGGCCGGGCCTACAACCCCGGCTGGCACCTCGCGCTCGACCTGCGCAACATGCTGCTGGTCTCGGAGAGCATCGCGAAGGCGGCGCTCGCCCGCACGGAGTCACGGGGCGGCCACACCCGCGACGACTTCCCCGGGCCGGACGAGGTGTGGGCCACCAAGAACCTCGTGGTCTCCCTCAACGCAGACGGCACGGGCGTCGACCTGGCGGAGAAGCCACTGCCGGTGATGCCCGACGAGCTGAAGGAGTTCTTCCAGTGATCTTCACCCCATCCGACCACTCGCTTCGCTCGCGCTCGAACGGGGACCCCGAATGAGCTACGACCTCAAGATGCGGCTGTGGCGCGGCGATGCCGACGGTGGCGAGCTGGGCGACTACACGGTGAGCGTGGAGACCGGCGAGGTGGTGCTCGACGCGATCCACCGCGTGCAGGCCACGCAGGCCGGCGACCTCGCGGTGCGCTGGAACTGCAAGGCCGGCAAGTGCGGCTCCTGCTCGGCGGAGATCAACGGCCGGCCCCGGCTGTTGTGCATGACCCGGCTCTCGGACTTCGACGAGTCCGAGACGATCACGGTCACCCCGATGCGGGCGTTCCCGGTGATCCGCGACCTGGTCACGGACGTCTCGTACAACTACGAGAAGGCCGCCCAGCTCCCGTCGTTCAAGCCCGGCCCGCCCGACTCCGACGGGAAGCGCCGGATGGCGCAGGTCGACGTCGAGCGTGGGCAGGAGTTCCGCAAGTGCATCGAGTGCTTCCTCTGCCAGAACACCTGCCACGTCGTACGTGACCACGAGGAGAACAAGCCGGCGTTCGCCGGTCCGCGGTTCTTCCTGCGCTATGCCGAGCTCGACATGCACCCGCTCGACACGCACGACCGGCGCGAGCTGGCCCAGGGCGCGGCCGGCATCGGGATGTGCAACATCACCAAGTGCTGCACCGAGGTGTGCCCCGAGGGGATCCGCATCACCGACAACGCGATCATCCCGATGAAGGAGCGCGTGGTCGACAAGAAGTTCGACCCGCTGGTGTGGCTGGGCAACAAGATCGGGATCCGTAACAAGGACAACGACGGTCGCGAGGACCTCGGGGCCTGACGGCACGGGTGCCAGCCGAGATTATTCTCGCCCGACCTGTATCAGGACGCCGATCCGCGGGTCTGACTCATGACACCCCGGGACCACTGGGGTCAGCGCAAGGGACGCAGTCATGGAACGCAACGGGGCAACGGTGTACGGACCGTCCGTCCGGGCGGTGGGGGCCACCGCCGCCCGGATGCTCCGCGCGGAGGCCGCCGGGTCGGCCGAGGGGGAGGGCCGACCCGGCACACCGTCTGCGGTGGTCAGGGCGCGGATGTGATGACCATGCTCGACCCCTCCGTCCAGCCCCTGGTCATGGTTGCCGGGCTCCCCGGCCCGGGTGTCCACTTGAGCCTCGCAGGCAGGCGTCGAGGGGGCTTGATGGAGCAGGCGGACAGCGTGTCCTCCCTGGTCGAGCGCGCCCGCGACGGCGACCAGAGCGCCTGGGACTCCCTGGTGGAGCGCTACCTGCCACTCGTCTGCGGCACAATCGCACGCACCGGGCTGTACGGCGCGCAGGCCGAGGACGTCAACCAGACGGTGTGGCTGCGGCTGGTCGAGCACCTCGACGAGATCCGCGAGCCGCTCGCGCTGCCAGGCTGGATCGCCACCACCGCGCGCCGCGAGTGCATCCGGGCACTCCAGAAGCAGAGCCGTCTGGTGCCCGTCGACCCACAGGCCGGTTCCACCCAGCTCGAGAGCGGCTCGAGCCAGCCCGCGCTCGACGAGGCGCTCCTCGCCGACGAGCGCCGTCAGGCGCTGCGCGACGGCCTGGCCGAGCTACCAGAGGACCGTCGTGCGCTGCTGCTCCTGCTGCTGGAAGACCCTCCGTTGCCCTACCGCGAGATCAGCGCCCGGCTCGGAATCCCGATCGGCAGCATCGGTCCGACCCGGGTCCGTGCGCTGGCCCAGCTGCGCAACAGCGCGGCGATGCGTGCCTTGATCACGACCACCGAAGCACAGGGGAGGTGAGACCCATGCCCTACGACGACGACGAGGCCCTGCTCCGTGACCTGGGAGACGCGGTGGCCGACAGCCGTGCGGTGACCGAGCGGGCGCGAGCCGCGGCCCGGGCCGCCTTCGCGTGGCGCACGATCGACGAGGAGCTGCTCGAGCTCGACCATGACTCCCGGAGCGCCGGCCTGCTGGTCCGCGGCGTGGACACCGCGCGGGTCCTCGGCTTCCGCGGACGTGAGGTGACCCTGGAGGTCGAGCTCGACCGCGGTCACCTGACCGGTCAGGTGATCCCCGGCCAGGTGTGCCGCGTATCCGTGGTGACGCCGGCCGGTGACCGCTGGGAGGTGCTCAGCGACGAGTCCGGTGTGTTCATGCGGCCGCTCGAGGTCTCCGGACCGGTTCGGTTCGTGGTCGACGTCGGCGGACGCACCCGGGGCACCGCCTGGGTCACAGTCTGATCCTCAGAGGATCGCGCCGACCCCGACGATCGCGTTGTTCCTGGCTTCGGCCAGGAGCTCGTCGGCAGCCTGTCGGGCGCTCAGCCCGGTGCGGCTCATCCGGGCGGCGATCTTGCCGGCGACGACCGGGGTCGCAAACGACGTACCGCTCCAGCTCGCGAGTCCGTGGAAATGACGCACCTGACCGACGTTGGGTGGCTCGGTGCAGGTGTAGGTCCCGTGCGGGAACGCGTTGACCAGGTCGACGCCGAGCGCGTAGACGTCCACCCAACTGCCGAAGTTGGAGAAGCTTGCCCGGGTGCCGGTCGCGTCGACCGCTCCCACGGAGACTGCCCACGGAAACGCGGCCGGCCAGAACGGCTGCCGGGTGGAGTCGTTGCCCGCGGCGGCCACCAACACGGTGCCCTTGAGCTGGCTGAGAAAGTTGTCGTGGAAGACCTCGAACGCGAGTGAGGGTCGGTTGCCCCGCGTGACCGTGCCCGCGGACAGGCTGATGATGTCGGGTCCAAGCGCCAGCGCGTCGCAAAGCTGCTTGATGATCTCGGACTCGTAGATTGCCCCGCCGTTGGTGAGGAAGCCCTCCACCCGAACCTCCGCGTGGCGTGCCTGGCACCGGACCACGCCGGCGATGAACGTGCCGTGCCCGGCATAGGGGTGGATGTGGTCGGGGTCGATCGTCTCCTCGTCGCCGGTGACGCCGGCGAGGAACGGGGTGAGCGGCTCGGTCGCCGACGGCGTGTGCCAGCCGGTGTCCACGACCGAGACGAACACTCCCTTGCCGTCGTCGGGCCGGAGGTTGGGCGTCGGGACGACGACGTCTCCGGCCGGCTCCTCCGGTTCCGTCGCCGGGCAACAGCCCGACGGGGTCACCCAGACCACCTGGTCGGGCGAGGCGACACCCACGCCGAGCACGCGGTCGAGCCGGTCGAGGACCACGAGCACGTCGTCGTCGACGCCGAGCTCGAGGCGCGTGATGCCGTTGACGAGCCCGTCCGAGATCCGCCAGGAGACCACCGGGTCGTCGTCACGCGGCTCGTCGAACTCCTGGGTCACGCGCGACAGGTCGTCGTCGCGGACCAGGATGTGCTGACGGCGGTAGAGGTGCGCGAAGTCGGCAATGTCGTCGGTCGCACCCGGCGCCACCGCGACGTCGTCGAGGGCGTCGACGATGATCTTGACCTGGCCCCGGATCCGCTCGCGACGACCGGCCTCGCCCGGGTCGCTCGGCTTTCCATGCGTGCTGGCCACGGTGAACTCCCCCCATTTCGGCATCTATGCCCGAGATGTCGCTAGCGTATCCACAATCGGAGTCGGTAAGGGGCCGGATGGACGTCACGGAGCTCGACGGACCGGACCTCTCGATACCCCCCGAGGATCTCCCAGCCCTTGCGCTCTCCCGGCCCCGGATCGCCTTGGCCCTTGCCCGCTCGCACGCCGTCCCAGGCGCGGATCCGTGGACACTCTCCTTTGCGCTGCAGGCTGCGGGGATCGTGCTCCGCGACGCCGGAGAGACCACCGCGGCAATCATCGAGCTGCGCCAGGCCGTGCGGGCAGCCGAGGCGACCGGCGCCGCCGCCCGCGTGGCGGACGTCCGGGCGACCCTCGGGGCCGCGCTCGTGAAGGCGGGCCGCACCCAGGCGGGGCTGGGACAGCTCGACGCGGCCGCAGATGCGTCCCATGGCGACGCGCTGGCCCGGGTGCGGCTCCGGCGGGCGCACGTCCTCGCTGGGTTGGGGCGACACGAAGCCGCGCTCGAGGACCTTAGGCGCGCGGTGGCGACGTTCCGGGCCGGGCGTGACCGGATGTGGGAGGCGCGGGCCCTGAGCAACCGCTCGGAGATCCACGTCGCCCGTGGCTCCCTCGCCCGGGCAGAGCGGGACGCGCGGCGCGCCGAGACCTTGTTCAGGGCGGCCGGCCAGGAGCTGGAGGCGACGTACGCGCTGCACAACTGCGGCATCGTCACCTACTGCCAGGGAGACATCCCGGGCGCGCTCGCGATCTTCGACGAGGTCGACCGTCGCTACACCGCCTTGGGTGTCAACGAACCCGAGCTGGCGTTCGACCGCTGCCGAACCCTGCTGGCGGCCGGCCTGACTCCGGAGGCGGTCAGCATCGTCGACGAGGAGCTGGGGCGAGGTACCGCGACACCCGTGCGACGTGCCGAGCTGATGTACGTCGGCGCCACCGCGTCCCTCGCCGACGGCGACCATCGTCGGGCTTTGTCCCAGGCCCGGGAGGCTCGGCGGCTGTTCCGTCAGCAGGGCCGCGACTGGTGGGAGGCACGGGCTGACCTGGTCGCGCTCCAGGCGCGCCTGCTGCGCGGTGACAGGGGTTCCGAGCTTTCCGGGTTGGCGGGGGAGCTGGCCGACCGGCTCGTCATGCTCCGAGCGGACGAGGCACCCCTTGCGCTGGTGCTGGCCGGCCGGCTCACCGGGACCGGCCGGGCCGACCGAACGCCCGACTTCTTCGTTGCGGCGGCCCGGTACCGGCGGCGAACCTCGGCGCTGGTGCGCGCCACCGGGTGGCTCGGCCAGGCGCTCGCCCGCGAGACCGTGGGCGACTCCCGCGGCGTCTTCTCCGCCTGCGCTCGCGGGCTCGATGCGTTGGACGAGCACCGGGCCACCCTGGGTAGCTCGGAGCTGCGCGCACTGGCCACCGGACACGGGCAGGACCTTGCGTCGCTCGTCGTACGCCAGGCGATCCGCTCAGGAGGGCCGCGACGACTGCTCGCATGGAGCGAGCGGTGGCGCGCCACGACCCTCGCCGAGCCCCCGGTCCGTCCGCCCAAGGACAGTGCCCGGGCCGGACGGCTCGGTGCGCTCCGTTCACATGCACTCCGGCTCGATGAGGCACGCCTCGAGGACGACCCGACGGCCGCCGAACGGGAGCGTCGGGCCTGGGAACGCGCGCTGCGGCACGAGCGGCACCTGCTCGCGGGCACGGGACGCAGGGCCTCGGCGCGGCTGGACATTGCCGGCCTCGTGGACGACCTGGCGGACACCACCTTGCTCGAGCTGCTGGAGGTCGACCGCGCGCTGCACCTGCTCACGGTCCACTCCGGACGGGTGCGGGTGAGGTCGATCGGACACGTCGACGCGGCACTGCAGGCGTTGGTGGCGGCGAGGTTCGTGCTCCGTCAGAGCGCACGTGGGCGGCCGACCAGCGCGGCGGGTGTCGGGGAACGGCTGCAGGACGCGCTCCTCGGCGGTGCCGTCCCGGGCGACGGGCCGGTCGTGGTCGCGCCGCCCAGCCGCCTGCACGCAGTCCCCTGGGGACTGTTGCCGGCATTCTCCGACCGGCCGGTGAGCGTGGTGCCGTCTGCCCTGATGTGGCAGCGCGCGCGGTCCCGGGTCCCCTACGCCGATGGGCGCACGGTGCTCATTGCCGGGCCCGGGCTCGGCACCGGGGGTGCCGAGGTGGACGTGCTGGCCCGTACGATCCCGGGTGCGACCTTGCTGCGCGACGGCGCGGCCACGGTCGAGGCCAGCCTGGCCGCGCTCGACGGCGCTGCCCTCGCGCACGTCGCCGCTCACGGCGACTTCCGGCCCGACAGCCCGATGTTCTCCTCCCTGGTGCTCGACGACGGACCGCTCACGGTGCACGACCTGGAGCTCCTCGACCATGCCCCGCACCGCCTGGTGCTGTCGGCCTGCGACTCCGGGGTGAGTGTGCCGGTCGGCGCGGACGAGCTGCTCGGGCTGACCTCGGCCCTGCTGTCGCTCGGTACCGCGGGAGTGCTGGCCAGCGTCGCCGAGGTGAACGACGAGGCGACGGTGCCGTTCATGCTCGACGTACACCAGGCCTTGGCCTCGGGCGCCGGCCTGCCCGCGGCCCTGCTCGAGGCGCGCAGGAAGGCTGCGGGGGACGACCTGGCCGAGGCCACCGCGGCGGCGTTCGTCGCGCTCGGCGTGTGAGCCTGAGCAGCGCTGACCCGTCGCAGATGGTTGCGCGAGCAGCGCTGACCCGTCGCAGATGGTTGCTCGAGCGTCACAGACCCGGCGCCATCTGCGACGGGTCGGTGCCCTCGGCGGCGCCATCTGCGACGGGTCGGCGGTCAACCTGCCGAGGCGTCGGCCGGGGAACCCGGCACGACTGTGGGATGTCTTTCGGGACGTCGGATTGTTCACACCCGCTGGTTCCTGCTGGCGGGCATCCCTAGGGTGAGCCCCATGGACGAGAAGGCCCCCGCCGAGGGACATCTGGCCCTCGCGGACGGCCAGCAGTACGAGGTCAGCGACTGGGAGAAGGCCGCGGCGGCCGTGCTCCGCAAGGCCGGCCGGCTCGGTGCCGACGACCCGGACTCGGCGGCCTGGGACGCGCTGACCCGGCCCACGCTGGACGGCATCGGGGTGCCACCGCTCGGCACCGCGGCCCTGGTCGCAGGACTGCCGGACCCAGGCGTCCCCGGCGCTGCCCCGTACACCCGCGGACGCACGCTGTCCCGCCCGGAGGACGGCTGGGACGTGCGTGCGGCGTTCGCGGACCCTGATCCGGGAGCCACCGCGAAGGCGGCGGTCACCGACCTCGAGAACGGCGCCACCTCGCTGTGGCTGCAGGTCGGCCCGACCGGACTGCCCCACGAGGACCTCGCGACGGCACTCGACGGGGTGCTCCTGGACCTGGCTCCGGTCGTGCTCGAGACCGACGGCGATGCCGTTCCCGCCGCCGAGGCGTTCGCCGCCGTGATCGCGGAACGGGGGGTCACCCCGGCCGAGGGCACCAACCTCGGTGCGGACCCGATCGGCGCGGCCGTCCGTCGCGGCCGGGTCCCCGAGGGCGTGGAGCACGTCGTGACCAGGGTCGCCGAGCTCGCACGCGAGGCACGCACGCTGGCGGTTGTCGTCGACGGCACGGCCGTTCACGACCTCGGCGCCTCGGACGCGCAGGAGCTCGGCTACACGCTCGCCGTGGGCATCGTCTACCTCCGGGTCCTGGAGGGTGCCGGGATCGACGCGACCGAGGCCGCGCCGCTGCTGGAGTTCCGCTACGCCGCGACGGACGAGCAGTTCCCCACCATCGCCAAGCTGCGCGCCGCGCGCCGGCTGTGGGCACGGGTGCTGGAGCTCTGCGACGTGGACCGCGAGGTGCGGGGGCAGCGCCAGCACGCGGTCACCTCACGGCCGATGATGAGCAAGTACGACCCCTGGGTGAACATGCTGCGCACCTGCGTCGCGTCGTTCGCCGCCGGTGTCGGCGGCGCGGACGCGGTGACCGTGCTGCCGTTCGACGCCCCGCTCGGGCTGCCCGACGCGTTCAGCCGTCGCATCGCCCGCAACACCTCCTCGCTGCTGGTCTCCGAGTCCCACGTCGCAAAGGTCACCGACCCGGCCGGCGGCGCGTTCGGCGTCGAGAAGCTGACCGACGACCTGGCCCGGGCGGGCTGGGCGGAGCTAGGCGCGATCGAGGAGTCCGGGGGCGTCCTCGCGGCGCTCGCGGACGGATCCCTCACCGGGCGCATCGAGCAGGTCGCCGCCGAGCGGCACGTGCAGATCGCGAAGCGCACGCGGCCACTGACCGGGCTCACCGAGTTCCCCCACCTCCACGAGACCCTTCCCGAGCGGCGGCCCTACGCCGACGGGTCCCTCGTCGTACATCCCTACGGGCACGCCTTCGAGCGGCTCCGCGACGAGCCGGTCGCCGACCGCGTGTTCCTGGCCACCATGGGCACGGTCGCGGCGCACACCGCACGCGCAACCTTCGCCGGCAACCTATTCGCTGCAGGCGGAGTCGACGTGGTCCCGGCCGGGAAGACCGAGGGCGTGGATGACGTCCTGGCGTCGTACGCCGGACAGCGGGTGGTCTGCCTGGCCGGCCCCGACAAGGCGTACGACGCGTGGGGAGCCGAGCTGGTCACGGCGCTCCGCGAGGCCGGCGCAGCATGGGTGATCATTGCCGGGATCTCGACAGGCTCGATCACCGAGACGGTCGACGACAGCTGCGCGATGGGCGTGGACGCCCTGGACTTCCTGCACCGGACGAGGGAGAAGCTCGCATGAGCATTCCCGAGAGCTTCGCCGGCCTGCCGCTCACGGTGGGCGAGGAGAGTCACGAGCGAGCCCGTCTCGAAGCCACCGAGGCTGCGTCGATCGCACCCTGGCCGTCGCCCGAAGGCATCGAGATCAAGCCGCTCTACACGGCCCGCGACCTCGAGGGACTCGACGCGCTCGACACCTACCCGGGGCTGGCGCCGTTCCTGCGCGGTCCCTATCCCACGATGTACACGACCCAGCCGTGGACGATCCGGCAGTACGCCGGCTTCTCCACCGCCGAGGAGTCCAACGCGTTCTACCGGCGCAACCTCGCCGCCGGCCAGAAGGGCCTGAGCGTCGCGTTCGACCTTGCCACGCACCGCGGCTACGACTCCGACCACCCGCGGGTGAAGGGCGACGTCGGCATGGCCGGGGTCGCGATCGACTCGATCTACGACGCGCGCCAGCTCTTCGACGGCATCCCGCTCGACGAGATGTCGGTGTCGATGACCATGAACGGCGCCGTGCTCCCGGTGTTGGCGCTCTACATCGTCGCGGCCGAGGAGCAGGGGGTGACGCCGGAGCAGCTCACGGGGACCATCCAGAACGACATCCTCAAGGAGTTCATGGTCCGCAACACCTACATCTACCCGCCGCAGCCGAGCATGCGGATCATCTCCGACATCTTCCGGTACACGGCCGAGAAGATGCCGCGGTTCAACTCGATCTCGATCTCCGGCTACCACATCCAGGAGGCCGGGGCGACGGCCGACCTCGAGCTGGCGTACACGCTGGCAGACGGCGTCGAGTACCTCCGCGCCGGGCTCGACGCGGGCCTCGACATCGACCGGTTCGCGCCCCGGCTGAGCTTCTTCTGGGCGATCGGCATGAACTTCTTCATGGAGGTCGCGAAGATGCGTGCGGCCCGCGCGCTATGGGCGCGGCTGGTCGGACAGTTCGACCCGCAGAACCCGAAGTCCCTCTCGCTGCGCACGCACTGCCAGACCAGCGGCTGGTCGCTGACCGCGCAGGACGTGTTCAACAACGTGCAGCGCACCTGCATCGAGGCGATGGCAGCGACCCAGGGCCACACCCAGTCGCTGCACACCAACGCGCTGGACGAGGCGATCGCGCTGCCGACCGACTTCTCCGCACGGATCGCGCGCAACACCCAGCTGCTGCTGGCGCAGGAGTCCGGTACCACGGACACGATCGACCCGTGGGCCGGTTCCTGGTACCTCGAGCGACTCACGCACGACCTCGCTGAGCGGGCCTGGGCGCACATCCAGGAGGCCGAGGCGGCCGGCGGGATGGCGAAGGCGATCGAGCAGGGAATCCCCAAGATGCGGATCGAGGAGGCGGCGGCCCGCACCCAGGCCCGGCTCGACTCCGGCGTGCAGAAGCTGGTCGGGGTGAACACCTACCGGCTGGCCGACGAGGACAAGCTCGACGTGCTCCGCGTGGACAACGCCTCCGTCTACAAGCAGCAGCTGGCCAAGCTCGAGCAGCTCCGCGCGGAGCGGGACGCCGACGAGGTCCGCCGTACCCTCGACGCGCTGACTGCGTCCGCCGAGCGCGGGGTCTCGACAAGCTCGACCACCGGAGGGGCGACCTCCGACTCGCTGGAGGGCAACCTGCTGGCGCTGGCCGTCGACGCGGCGCGCGCGAAGGCGACGGTCGGGGAGATCTCCGACGCGCTGGAGAAGGTCTGGGGACGACACCAGGCGGTGATCCGTACCATCTCCGGCGTGTACCAGGAGGCCTCCGGCGACAGCGACTCGATGCGGACGGTGCTGGCCGCGACCGAGAGGTTCGAGGAGGACGAGGGCCGTCGGCCCCGGATCCTGGTCGCGAAGATGGGCCAGGACGGGCACGACCGCGGCCAGAAGGTGATCGTCACCGCATTCGCCGACATGGGCTTCGACGTCGACGTCGGGCCGCTGTTCTCCACGCCCGAGGAGGTGGCGCAGCAGGCCGTCGACGCCGACGTGCACATCGTCGGCGTCAACTCGCTGACCGCGGGCCACCTCGCGCTGCTGCCGGAGCTGAAGCACGCACTGGCCGAGCTCGGTCGCGACGACATCATGATCGTGATCGGCGGTGTGATCCCGCCGGACGACGTACCGACTCTGAAGGAGATGGGTGCCGCAGCGGTGTTCCCGCCCGGCACGGTGATCGCCGACGCCGCAGTCGACCTGCTCGGCAAGCTGTCGACGTCGCTGGGTCACCACACCGGGGGTTGAGCTTGGTCTCGACGGGCTCGACCACCGGGCCGGACGTCCCTGCGCTCGTCGAGGGCGTGCGGGCCCGGCGCCGCGCCGACGTGTCCCGCGCGATCACCCTGGTCGAGAGCGGACGCGCCGACCACCGGGAGGCCGCGCGTGAGCTGCTCGCCGAGCTCGCCGCGCCGGTGGACAGCCCGACCGTTCGTGTCGGCATCTCCGGCGTGCCCGGTGTCGGCAAGTCGACGTTCATCGAGACTCTGGGCCGGCAGCTGACCGGGTCCGGCTCGACGGTCGGTGTGCTGGCGGTCGACCCGTCCTCGGTTCGCACCGGCGGCTCCGTGCTCGGCGACAAGACGCGGATGGCGCGGCTGGCCGCAGACCCGCACGCCTACATCCGGCCCTCGCCCGCGGCCGGCACCCTCGGTGGTGTGGCCAGGGCGACGACCCAGGCGATGATCGTGCTCGAGGCGGCCGGCTACGACGTGGTGCTGGTCGAGACCGTCGGCGTCGGACAGTCCGAGGTGACCGTGGCCGGGATGGTCGACACGTTCTTGTTCCTGACCCTGGCCCGCACCGGCGACCAGCTGCAGGGGATCAAGAAGGGCATCCTCGAGATCGCGGACGTGATCGCAGTGAACAAGGCCGACGGCGACCGCGCCGACGAGGCGCGGTCCGCGGCCAAGGAGCTGTCCGGCGCGTTGCGGCTGGTGCACCGCGGCTCGAAGGGCTGGGTTCCGCCGGTGCTCACGTGCTCCGGCCTGGAGGACACCGGCGTCGACGACGTCTGGGCGCGCGTGCTCGAGCACCGGGAGTCGCTGGGGGAGGAGGGTCTGGAGGCGAAGCGCGCAGGTCAGCAGCTCGAGTTCACCTGGACGCTGGTCCGCGACGAGCTGCAACAGCGGCTGCGCCGGTCGGCCGGGGTCAAGGAGGTCCGCCAGGAGATCCGGGCCGCGGTCCTCGCCGGTGACCTCCCGGCCACGCTTGCCGCCGACCGGATCCTCGCGGCGTACGACGAGGGGTGAGCGCGGGGCGGGGGTTGCCGGGACGCCGGGATCGCTGCATTTGCGCGGTTGATGGGGTCCGCGGGCCGGAGCCCACCCCAACAACCTCGCATTTGCGGCGCAGGGCCCGCCCCGCCAGCCAAGTCCCCAACACCACCCACACGCCCCGCACCCCCGCAGTAGGGTTGTCCCTCGTGGCAGGTTCACCCGACGGGACACTCAGTCCGGCACTCGACGACGCGCTCGCGCGGCTCGAGGCCGAGATGATCGACGTCCGCCGCGACCTGCACGCGAACCCCGAGCTGTCGTGGGCCGAGGAACGCACCACCGGCGTCGTCGCCAAGCGGCTCGCGGACGCCGGGATCGTGACCCGACCGCTTCAGCGTTCCGGGCTGGTGGCGGAGATCGGGCCCGAGACCGGGCCCGTCGTCGTCCTCAGGGCCGATCTCGATGCGCTGCCGGTCGACGACCGGACCAACGACCCGTGGCGGAGCACCGTCGACGGCGTCGCGCACGCCTGCGGGCACGACGTGCACACATCGGCGCTGCTCGGCGCGGGCCTGGCCCTGGCCGACCTCGGCGAGCGGCTGCCGGCACGAGTGCGCCTCGTGTTCCAGCCGGCCGAGGAGGTGATGCCCGGCGGGGCGCTGCTCGCGATCGAGGACGGCGTGCTCGAGGACGCAGACGCGATCTACATGCTCCACTGCGACCCGACCGTCGACGTCGGCACCGTCGGCCTTCGCGAGGGGCCGATCACCGGCGCCGCCGACGCGATCGACGTCCAGCTGAGCGGCACCGGCGGGCACACGTCGCGGCCGCACCTGACCCAGGACCTCACGTTCGCGCTCGGCAAGCTGGTCACTGAGCTGCCCGCGGCGCTGTCCCGCCGGCTCGACCCCCGCGCGGGCGCCAGCGTGGTCTGGGGTGTCGTGCAGGCAGGCAACGCCAAGAACGTGATTCCGGCCACCGGGCGCGCCGGCGGCACCGTCCGCATGCTCGACGCGGTCGCCTGGGCCGACGCCGAGGCCGTGATCCGCGAGATCGTCGACCAGATCCTCGCGCCGTACGGCGTGGATGCGGAGATCAGCTACGTCCGCGGCGTGCCCCCGGTCGTCAACGAGGCCCGCGCCACCGCCCTGCTCACCAGGGTCGCGCACGACGTGCTCGGCCCCGGGTCGGTGGTCTCGACCCAGCAGAGCCTCGGCGGCGAGGACTTCGCCTGGTACCTCGAACGGGTCCCCGGGGCGATGCTCCGTCTCGGCACCCGGACCCCGGGCGGCCCCACCTTCGACCTCCACCAGGGCAACCTCCTCGTCGACGAGCGCGCCGTCGGCATCGGCGCCCGGCTGCTCGCACGTGCCGCGCTGACCACGATCACCACCCGTTTGGTCACCGACCGATAACAACTGGACCGGCCACGGGGGTGCCCGTTACGCGGGCGTCCCGATGCGGGTTTAGGGTGTGCCGTCATGTGCGCCGTGCTCGACGGCGCACCAGCTCAACAGGAGGGCAATCCCTTGCGTCACGCAACCAAGATCGTCGCCGTAGTGGGGGCCCTTGCCCTGCTCGCAGTCGGCTGTGGCAAGCCGGCCGACACGAAGGCCAGCACCAGCGGAGGCAAGAAGCTGACCGCGTGCATGGTCCTCGACACCGGCGGTGTGGACGACCACTCGTTCAACCAGTCGTCTTGGGCGGGCATGCAGGAGGCCAACAAGGCCAACTCCAACATCAAGATCTCCTACGTCGCCTCGAACTCACAGAACGACTACGAGCCCAACCTGACCAACGAGACCAACAAGGGTTGCGACACCGTGATCGCCGTCGGCGGCCTGATGGGCACCGCGGTGGCCAAGGTCGCTAAGGCCAACCCCGATCAGCAGTACGCCGAGATCGACGCCGGGTCGTCGGGCGACAACGTGTACGGGCTTCAGTACAACACCGCGCAGGGCGGCTTCCTCGGCGGCTACCTCGCCGCCGCGATGACGAAGACCGGCAAGGTCGCGACCTTCGGTGGCCTGAACATTCCGCCGGTCACGATCTACATGGACGGCTTCTGGGAGGGCGTGCAGTACTACAACAAGCAGAAGGGGAAGAAGGTCCAGGTGCTCGGCTGGGACGAGAACAAGCAGAAGGCGGGCACGTTCGCCAACTCGTTCACCGACCAGAACAAGGGCAAGCAGATCAGCCAGGCCTTCATCCAGCAGGGTGCGGACATCATCTTTCCCGTTGCTGGTGGCACCGGCCTCGGTGCGGGCGCTGCCGCGCAGGGCTCCGGCGGCAAGGTCAACGTGATGTGGGTCGACACCGACGGCTGCGAGAGTGCCGCGCAGTACTGCAAGTACTTCATCACCAGCGTCGAGAAGGGCCTCACCAAGTCGGTGACCGAGTACGTCAACGCAGCCGCCGACGGCAAGTTCCCGAAGGGCAGCTACATCGGCGATCTGAAGAACGGCGGCACCAGCCTCGCGCCGTACCACAACTTCGACTCGAAGGTCCCGGCAGACGTCAAGAGCGAGCTCGACCAGATCAAGGCGGACATCATCTCCGGCAAGATCAAGATCACCTCGCCCAGCCAGCCCAAGTGACGCCGACCCCACACGGGGTCGACCACTGAAGCAAGGGCAATGACAGCTTGCAGCGGGGGAGCATCGGACGCCGGTGCTCTCCCGCTGCACTGCCGTTAGGGTGACCCAACAGGAGGAGGCCCGGTGAAGCTCGAGCTGCGGGGAATCACGAAGCGTTTCGGCTCCCTGATCGCCAACGACTCGATCGATCTCGTGGTCGAGCCCGGCGAGATTCATGCCCTGGTCGGCGAGAACGGTGCCGGAAAGAGCACCCTGATGAACGTGCTCTACGGCCTGTATCACCCCGACGAGGGCCAGATTCTGGTCGATGACCAGCCGGTGACGTTCGCCGGGCCGGGCGACGCGATGGCCGCCGGCATCGGCATGGTCCACCAGCACTTCATGCTGATCCCGGTCTTCACGGTCGCCGAGAACGTCGAGCTGGGCCACGAGCGCACCACGAGGTTCGGCTTCCTGGACCGGAAGAAGGCGCAGCGTGAGGTGCAGGAGGTCTCCCAGCGTTACGGGCTGCAGGTGCCGGTCAACGCCCTCGTGCAGGACCTGCCGGTCGGAGTCCAGCAGCGAGTCGAGATCGTCAAGGCGCTGATCCGTGATGCGAAGGTGCTGATCCTCGACGAGCCGACCGCGGTGCTCACCCCGCAGGAGACTGACGACCTGATGGACGTGATGCGGACGCTCAAGGCGGCGGGCACGTCGATCGTCTTCATCACCCACAAGCTGCGTGAGGTGCGCGCTGTAGCCGACCGGATCACCGTCATCCGCCGGGGGAAAGTGGTTGGCGAGGCCAGTCCGGACTCGTCCGCGGCCGAGCTCGCCTCGATGATGGTCGGCCGGCCGGTGAAGCTGAACATCGAGAAGGAGCCGGCGACGCCGGGCGACGAGGTGATCTCGGCCGAGGGCGTCCGGATCGTCGACGAGGCTGGCCAGGTGCTCGTCGACGACGTGAGCTTCTCCGTGCGGGGCGGAGAGATCTACGCGCTGGCCGGGGTGCAGGGCAACGGCCAGACCGAGCTCACCGAGGCGCTGGTGGGACTGACACCCGTCGAGCAGGGCAGGATCACGCTCGCCGGCAGCGACATCACCAAGGCCAGGATCGACGACATCCTGGGCCAAGGCGTCGGCTACGTGCCCGAGGACCGGCTGCACGACGGCCTGGTCAGCAGCTTCACGGTTGCGGAAAACCTCGTCCTCGACCTGTACGACACCAAGCCGTACTCCCAGGGCGCCAACCTCGACCTGAAGCTGATCCGGCAGAACGCCCTCGACCGGGTCGCCGAGTACGACGTACGAACGTCGTCGGTCGAGCATCCCGCGTCCACCCTGTCCGGCGGCAACCAGCAGAAGGTGGTCCTCGCCCGCGAGCTGACCCGGCCGCTGAAGGTGCTCATCGTCGCGCAGCCGACACGGGGCCTCGACGTCGGCTCGATGGAGTTTGTGCACAAGCGAATCGTGACCGAGCGCGACGCCGGCGCCGCCGTGATCCTGGTGTCAAGCGAGCTGGACGAGGTCCTGGGCCTCGCCGACCGGATCGGTGTCATGTACCGGGGCAAGATCATCGGCGAGGTCCCCGGTGGGACCGACGCCGAACAGATCGGGCTGCTGATGGCCGGCACGGTGCCGGCGCACGAGGAGGCGTCGTGAGCAACACGGAGTCGGACGTCGCGCCAGCCAGTGAGTCCTCGGCGCCCGAGCCCGGAGCCGCGTCCGACGGCGCGGGGCCTGCCAGCACCAGCCTTCGCGAGACGATCCTGGTCACCGCGTTGGCGTTCGTCTCCGCGCTGGCGATCGGCGCGGTCCTGATCGCCATCGCCGATCCGGACACCCGCGCTGCCGCCTCGTACTTCTTCGCCTACCCGATCGACACGTTCACCGCCGCCGGCAGGGCGGTCGGCGGTGCCTACCTGGCGCTGTTCCAGGGGGCGATCTTCAACCCGACCCTGGCTGCGAAAGGCACGCTGACCGGCTACCTGTACCCGCTGTCTGAGACTCTCGTGAACGCGACCCCGCTCATCGTCGGCGGCCTGTCCGTGGGCCTGGCGTTCCGCGCCGGGTTGTTCAACATCGGTGGCCAGGGGCAGATCATCATCGGCGCGATCTTCGCCGGGTACGTCGGCTTCCATTGGCACCTGCCGGCGGGAATCCACGTGATAGCGGCGATCCTCGCGGGAATGCTCGGTGGGGCGCTGTGGGGTGGACTCGCCGGCTGGCTGAAGGCCCGCGCCGGGGCGCACGAGGTGATCACGACGATCATGCTGAACTACATCGCGTTCTTCGCACTGGCCTATCTCCTGTCCGTCAAGGGGTTCCAGGCGCCGCCGTACGGCCAGGCGATCTCCAACCCCGTTGAGCACAACGCACAGCTGTTCCCCCTGTTCGGCAGCACGATGCGCGTCCACGCCGGACTTTTCGTCGCCCTGCTGGCGGCGGCCCTGACCTGGTGGCTGCTCAAGTACAGCCGGCTCGGCTTTCGGCTACGCGCTGTGGGCGCGAACCCGTTCGCCGCCCGTACGGCCGGCATGAGTGTCGAGCGCAGCTACACCACGGTGATGCTGCTCGCGGGTGCGCTCAGCGGGCTCGCGGGGGTCAGCCAGATCCTGGGCACGAACACGCAGGTCACCCAGGACATCGACGCCGGGATCGGCTTCGACGCAATCACCGTGGCCCTGCTGGGGCGGGCGAACCCGATCGGCATCGTGTTCGCCGGGCTGCTCTTCGGCGCCCTCCACGCGGGCGGCACCCAGATGCAGAGCTATACGCCGATCGACCTGGTCGCGGTGATCCAGTCGCTGATCGTGCTGTTCATCGCCGCTCCGGCGGTGATCCGGGCGATCTTCCGGATCAAGACCACGGGCGAGGGCGTCGGCTCCGAGCTGGCGAAGGGGTGGAACGGATGAGCACGGCCGTAGCCCCCGAGGACGTCGTCGTCGAACACGAGGTCGTCACCCAGACCTCTTGGCGGCAGCGCCTGGTCAGTGGGACCTTCCTGGTGCTCCTGGGCCTGGTCACCATCTGGTTCCTCGCGCTCAGCCTCCCGTCCGGGAACGAGGCGCGCCTGAAGATGGGTGCCACCGACGCGCTCTCCGTGCCGGACCTGGTCCTTCCAGGCCGGGCCACCGCCCTGGTGCTCGGCGTGGTCATCGTGCTGCTCGGCGTCTACCAGCTCGTCCGGGGGTGCAGCCGCCGCGCGATGCCCTGGCTGCTCGCCGCCGCGTTCGTGTCGTTCATGGTCGCGTTCCTGTGCTGGGTGTCCGCACGCGGAGACGGCCGCACCCTGGACCTGGTCGGGCTCCTCAGCAACTCGATCGGGTTGTCGGTCCCACTGATCCTGGGCGCCCTGGCCGGAGTGCTCTGCGAGCGGTCCGGGGTGATCAACGTGTCGATCGAGGGCCAGATGCTCGCCGGCGCCTGGGCAGCGGCGCTCACCGGCAGTGTCGCGGGCATCTACTTCGGCCTGGTGGGGGCGATGGTCGCCGGCGCGCTTATGGGCGTGATGCTGGCGCTGTTCGCGATCAAGTACCTCGTCAACCAAGTGGTCCTCGGCGTCGTCCTGAACGTGTTCGCGCTCGGCCTGACCGGTTTCTTCTACGACGCCTTCATGCAGCCCAACGCCGACACCCTGAACAACCCGGGGGTGCTGGGTCA
>Ga0207708_10000249_pt1 | contig 42468 bp, 65 predicted proteins | sample KBSK5101metaG_FD_184340 | JGI IMG/M metagenome (GOLD analysis project Ga0207708, IMG submission 184340) | Corn, switchgrass and miscanthus rhizosphere microbial communities from Kellogg Biological Station, Michigan, USA - KBS K5-10-1 metaG... | ecosystem: Host-associated > Plants > Roots >... | reverse complement strand
TGGCTCGCGCAGGTTTTCGGAAGAAACGAAAGGGGTTCTGTAGGATTTTATGGGGAACGCGAATTCAGGACGCCGCCCCAACCCGACCGCACTGACGGTGTTGCGCGGGAACCCAAGTCGCAAAAAGCTCAATGAAAATGAGGTACGTCCACCGGCTGGAGCCGTAGAGAAGCCGGCGCAGTTGTCGAGTGCGGCTGGGGTGGTGTGGGACGAGCTCGCGCCGATGTGTCTCGCGATGGGGACGTTAACGCCTGCTGATGTTCGGCCGTTTGCGACCCTGTGCGAGCTGCAGGCGACGTTCAGCGCGAATGCCGCGGCGAAGGGGACCGCGATCTTTGACGTGCGGCTCGAGCGGGACACGGCCAACGTGATCCGACCGTATTACGCGCTGTTCGGGTTGGAGCCGGTGAGTCGGGCGCGGATCTCGGTGCCGAAGAAGAAGGATGAGCCGGCGTCGAAGTGGGCTGGGGCGCTGCCGTGAAGCGGGAAACCGCTGCCGCCTGGGCGATTCGGTTGGTTAACCAACTGACGCATACCAAGGGACCGTCTGCTGGCCAGTCGTTCAACTTGCGGCCGTGGCAAGTCAAGATCCTGAAGCAACTGTTCAAGACTCGGTCGGATGGCCGGCGGCAGTATCGGACGTGTCTCCTGATGTTGCCGCGGAAGAATGGGAAGTCGGAGCTCTGCGCGGCGCTGGCGATCTACTTTCTACTGTTCGACGGCGAGATCGGCGCCGAGGTGTATTCCGCTGCGGCCGATAAGGACCAGGCGGCGTTGGTGTTCAACGTCGCCGCCGAGATGATTCGGAACGATCTGGAGTTGCTGGCGCAGTGCGAGATCATCGACTCCCAGAAGCGGATCGTGCATCGGAAGTCGGGGAGCTTCTACCGGGCTATCTCGGCCGAAGCCTACAGCAAGCACGGGTTCAACGCCTCGGTGGTCATCTACGACGAACTCCACGCGGCGCAGACGCGGGAACTGTGGGACGTGCTCTCGACCAGCCAGGGCGCTCGAGCGCAGCCGTTGATGATGGCGATCACCACGGCCGGGTACGACAGGCATTCCATCCTGTGGGAACTCTACGCGCACGCGAAAAAGGTGGTCGAGCAGCCGGATCTGGACCCGACGTTCCTGCCGATCCTCTTTGAAGCGCCTAAAGATGCCGACTGGACCGACGAAAAGGTCTGGAAAGCGTGTAACCCGGCGCTCGGGGACTTTCGGAGCCTCGAGGAGATGCGGATCGCGTGTCAACGGGCGAAGGAGATCCCGGCGCAGGAGAACACGTTCCGGCGGCTGTATCTGAACCAGTGGACCGAGCAGGCGGCACGGTGGATTCAGATGCCGGCCTGGGATGCCTGTCGCCGGCCTGCGGAGAGTCTACTTGGTCGGCGCTGCTATGTTGGGATGGACCTCTCGAGCACGAAGGACCTCACGGCGCTCGTAGCCGTGTTCCCAGACGAGGACGGATTCGACGTGCTGCCGGCGTTCTTTGTGCCAGCCGAGAATATGCGGGAGCGGTCGACGCGGGATCGCGTGCCGTATGAGCAGTGGGCACGCGAGGGTTATCTAGACGCCACACCGGGGAACGTGGTGGATTACGAATACATCCGCCGGCGGTTGCGCGAGTGGGCTGACGACTACAAGGTCCAGACGATCGCGTTTGACCCGTGGAATGCCACGGATCTGGTGACGCGGTTACAGGAGCAGGACGGGTTTACCTGCGTGCCGATGCGGCAAGGGTTCAACAGTCTCGCGGCTCCGACGAAGGCGCTCGAGAAGGCGATTTTGTCGAAGACGCTCCGCCACGATGGGCATCCGATCCTCCGGTGGAACATCGGCAATGTGTCCGTGGAAACTGACGCGCCTGGGAACATCAAGATTTCCAAGAAGGTCTCGACGGAACGGATCGATGGGGTGGCGGCGTTGGTCATGGCTGTGGATCAAATGGAACGGAACAACGCGATCCCGAGGCCGGAGTTTCGCATGTTCGCGTTGACGCGATGAGCGATCTAAAGCGTCCGCGTGGCCGGCCTCGCATTGATGAACCGCGCTCAACGGTCTCGGTGTGGCTACCGGCGAAAGCCCATGATCGCCTGATCGAACTCGCCAAAAAGCAGGAGCAGAGTATTTCAGCCACCGTGCGTCAACTCTTGACGCTCCGTCTGCCGCCGTCCTGATTTGTCCTACTAATTAAATCGGCTGAGTCGTAACGTCCCTAGCATGGTTCCTCATACATGCTTGAACGGGCGTATAGCGTCTTCTCGATCAAAAGTGTCGATACCGAACAGCGCCTGATCGAAGGGATCGCCTCAACGCCGGAACTTGATCGCCAGGGCGACTCGATGGACTCGAGCGGGGCGAAGTTCGCGCTCCCGATTCCGCTGCTCTGGCAGCACCAAAAAGATAAGCCGATCGGCCAGGTGTTGTCGGCGCGCGTCACGTCGTCAGGCATCCACATCAAGGCGAAGATTGCCTCTGGCGTCCTCCCATTCATTGACGAAGCTTGGGCGCTGATCAAGGCCGGTCTCATTCGCGGCCTCTCGATCGGCTGGCGACCCTTAGCCTCTCCGGTCCTTAAAGATGGCGCGGTTCACTACAAGAGCTGGGAATGGCTGGAGCTGTCAGCCGTCACGATTCCAGCGAATCAATCCGCCACGATTCTCTCGATCAAATCGGCCGATACGGCAGCCGCGTCAGGCACGCCGCGATCGTCCTCCGTTCACCCCGGCGTCTCGGGTTCACGCAGAGACACGTCCATGAACATTTCCGAACAGTTGACGGCCGAAAAAGCCACGTTGCAGACCAAGAGTGCGCGGTTGGAAGAACTGATCGCCTCCGACGAAGCGCACAACGGGTTAGAGGCCGACGAGACCGCGGAACGCGACACCCTTCTCAAGGAAGTGCAGTCGCTGACCGCCAAAGTCTCGCGCCTCTCCACTCTCGAAGCGGCCCAGATGGCGCAGTCCGCCACGGTGACGTATCCGTCTGGCACGACGCAGCCGGTCGCGCCGCCCACGCGCACGCCCATGCAGTTCAAGACGGTGGAGCTGCCGAAGGGCACGCTGTTCACGCGCTACGCGATGGCGGTGGCTGCTGGTAAAGGCAGCATGGCCGACACGATGGCGTACGCCAAGCGCTTCACCAACACGCCGGAAGTGCTCCAGTACATCAAGGCCGTCGAGGGTACGGCATTCGGCGCCAGTCCGTCGTGGGGCTCGGAGCTCGTCAATCCGAATACCCTGCAGACCGAGTTCATCGACCTGCTGCGTCCGATGACGATCATCGGACGCGTGCCGGGCTTCCGTAACGTGCCGTTCAACATCCCGCTGATCACCCAGACGGGTGGGTCGACGTTCGAGTGGGTCGGGGAAGGCGGCGTGAAGCCGGTCGGAGAGCTGGCGTTCGAGCGGACGACCATGCCGACCAGCAAGGTCGCCGGGATCGTGGTGCTGACGGAAGAACTGATCCGGTTGTCGTCGCCGGCCGCGGAAGAGACCGTGCGTCGGGATCTGACGGAACAGTGCGCGCGGTTTCTGGATGAGCAATTCATTCAGGTCGCGGTTGCGCCTGGTGCGAACAACCCGGCATCGATCGCCTACAACGTGACTTCGCCGGCGGCGAGCGGGACGGATGTGGGGGCGCTCCTTGCGGATCTCAATGCCGCGTTGGCGACGTTCGATGATGCCAATGACGGCGCCGATGTCGTCATCGTGATGACCAAGGCACTGGCGCGCGGGATCAGTTCGTTGCTGGTTGCGCTCGGCACGAGGGCCTTCCCCGAGATGACGCCCAACGGCGGGACGCTCATGGGCTACACCGTCATCGTCTCGAACTCAGTGGATTCCGGAACGATCGTGTTGTTCCAGCCGTCCGAGATTCTGTTGTCGGACGATGGCCAGGTGCGGCTCGATGCGAGCAACCAGGCCACGCTCTCGATGAGCGGCGGCAGCACCACGCCGGACTTCAACCTGTGGCAGCGCAATTGCGTGGGCATCCGAGCGGAGCGCTGGATCCGGTGGCAGAAGCGTCGGGATGACGTGGTCGCGGTGATCGATACCGCGGCGTACGGCCCGACCGTCGGTTCGGTCTAACTCGCAGTCGTCGGCTGGGCGCACTCGCTGTCAATGGCGGGGCGCCCGGCTTTCGTCCTTTCTCTCGGAGCATGGATGGGCATTCCACTCACAGCGCTCGCGACGTTTCACTATGCCGGGCGTCTCGTCATGCGCGGCCAATCCTTTTCTGCCCGTTCCACATCCGACGCCAAACTGCTCACGCTGACGAAAAAGGCCAAGCCGGCGCCAGCGACCGTTGAAGCGCCGACGGTTGTGCCGTCGCCTGTCGATTTGCCTGTGGCTCCACCGCCACCGCACGAGCCGGAACCTGTGACGATCGACGTGATCACGCCTGAGTCGCCGGATGTTCTGCCGGAGCCGGTCGAGACGGTGGAAGTAACCGAGGACGACGCCAAACCAAAGCGGCGGTATCGCCGCCGGGATCTCACGGCTGATCCCGAATGAATCTTGCCATCACGATCGGCTCGAAGACGCTGAGCCTGAACACGAAGCGCGCGGGTGCGCTCGCAGGGGTCGAAGGCTCGCGCAGTTGGCTGTCCTCATTCATTCACGAACTCACCACGGGCGGCTGGCAGCGCAACGAAGAGGTCAACGTCGATGTCGCGCTCTCGAATCCGACGCTGTTCGCGTGCGTGACGTTGATCGCTGGGGACATCGCAAAGCTGCGACCGATGCTCGTGGAGCAGGACACCGACGGGATCTGGACGGAAGTCGACAGCAACGCCTTCTCGCCAGTCCTGCATCAGCCGAACAGCTATCAGACCTGGGTGGACTATGCCGAGTGGTACATCCTCTCGAAACTGATCACGGGCAACGTCTACGTGCTCAAGGAACGGGATCAGCGTGGGGTGGTTCGGGCGCTCTACATCCTCGATCCGTATCGCGTGACGCCGTTGGTCGCGCCGGATGGATCGGTGTTCTACCAACTACGTGCGGACAGCCTCTCGCAAGCGCCGGAAGCCATCGTGCCGGCGCGCGAAATCATCCACGACGTGATGTGTCCGCTGTTCCATCCGCTCTGTGGGGTGTCGCCGATTTACGCGGCTGGGTTTCCGGCGATGCAAGGCCTGAACATCCGCAGCGCCACCGACAAGTTCGTCACGAATGGCTCACGGCCAGGCGGCATCTTGCTCGTGCCTGGGACGATGGAACAGGCCGACGCGGACGCGATGAAAGCGGAGTGGAAGGCAGCGTTCTCAGGGAGCAAGCAAGGGGACATCGCGGTTTTAACGGGCGGGATGAGTTATCTACCTATGGGCATGATGACGGCCGAGCAGTCACGGGTCATCGAGCAGTTGCACATGACCGATGAGGACATCGCGAAGTGTTTCCATATGCCGCGGCACAAGGTCGGGATCGGCCCAGATCCGACCTATACGAACATCGAAGCGAAGAACAAGGACTACTACACCGACTGCCTGCAGAAGCACATTACGAAATTCCAGGTCAAGCACACGCAAGGACTCGGGCTGGACAACGTGCCTGGGAAGACCTTAGCGGTGGAGCTCGATCTTGACGATCTGTTGCTGATGGACATGACCGCGAAAGCCACCGCGGCGCAGCAGGCGGTCAATGCTGGCTTGAGCTACAACGAGGCGCGTCTGCGCTTCTGGGATGCGGGTCCGGTCGCCGGCGGTGAATCCCCCCTTGCACAACAGCAGTACTACAGCCTCGAGGCGTTGTCGAAGCGTGACGCGGCCCCGCCGACTGAGACGTCGTCACCGTCGCCGGCCGCACCGTCCATGCCTGATGGGTCGCCGATGCCAGAGGACAAACGCTGGGATGCCGCCGCGCTCCCGCTCATGGTCAAGCGCAAGGTCGCGGAATTGAGGGCGGCGTGACCGAGACGGAACAACTCGCCGACATTATCGCGCTCTCCGTCCATGCGGCCACAGAACCGTTGCTGTCCAAGATCGCCGCGCTTGAGTCGAGACCGCTCGGGTATGGCAGCAAAGACGCCTGGGACGCCATCGCGGACACGCTCAGCGATCTGCGGGGCCGGATGGTGGCGGTGGAGGCGCGGGCGCTCGTGCCAGGTCCAGCCGGGCCGCAAGGGCCACAGGGCGAGCCTGGACAGCCCCTGGGGGCAGTAGGCGCGGTCGGACCAGCCGGCAAAGACGGAGTCGATGGCGTCAGCGGCAAGGATGGCCGGGATGGTGTCGACGGCAAGGATGGCGCTCCTGGCCTCAGCGGGAAGGACGGCGCGGTTGGGCCGACCGGCCTCGCTGGCAAGGATGGACGCGACGGGATCGATGGGAAAGACGGCTCCGACGGGTTGAGCGGGAAAGACGGGGCGCCTGGGCGCGACGGGCGCGATGGTCAGCCAGGCGTCAACGGGAAGGACGGCGCTCCTGGTCTCGACGGCAAGGATGGCGCTCCTGGAGTGGCCGGGAAAGATGGCGCCGACGGCCTCGGGTTCGACGATCTCGATGTCGTCTTTGAGGAGGGGAAGGGCTGGCTGCTGCGATTCGCCAACGGGTCACAGGTCAAAGACTTCCCGATCGCCATTCCGTTTGATGCGGGGATCTGGCAATTCGGAAAGCGGTATTCCAAAGCCGCTGGCGTCACGGTCAAGGGCGCGTTTTGGATTGCCCAGGAAGCGACCACGACGCGACCAGGGGACGGGACGCCGGAGTCTGCGAAAGCGTGGCGTCTCGCGGTGAAGGGCGGCCGGGACGGGAAGCCTGGGAAAGACGGCCGGGACGGAACCGACGCATGACGATCCCGACCATCGTGACGCTCGAGCAGGCGCAGGCGCATCTCCGGCTGTCGCCGGTCCTGAGCGGATCGCCGGCATCGCCCGTGGACGATCCCGATCTGCAACTGAAGCTCGACGCGGCGACGGAAGTCGTGTGTCAGCGCATTGCCCAGCGCAACCCGATGGATACGGACTGGATCGCGACAATCGAAGCGTGGACGACGGGGAGTCCTGCGGCGCCCGCGGTGGTGCGGCTGGCCGTGTTGGAACAAGTCGCGGAGTTCTATCGGTTCCGCGGGGACGATGCGCCGAACGAACGGGTCGAGGCGATGGGTGATCTCGCCGACACGGTCAAGAGCGTGCTGAAGGCTGGCGGGTATCTCACGGAGACGTGGGCGTGACGACCGTCCCCAAACTCTGGCCGAATTCAACCATCGTCTGTGTCGGGACAGGTCCGAGTCTCACACAGGCGGATGTTGAGTTCTGTCGCGACAAGGCGCGGATGATCGTCGTGAACGACGCCTACAAACTAGCGAAGTGGGCCGATGTGCTCTACGCCTGTGATGCGAAATGGTGGCGGTGGGAGAAAGGGGCGCAGTCTTTTGCTGGCTTGAAGTACTCCCTGCAAACATCGTCGGCGCTGTTCAAAGGCATCCAAGTGATACGCAATCTCGGGCGCGATGGGCTGACGCTCGATCCGACCGGCGTGAAAGCCGGCCATAACTCAGGCTATCAAGCGATCAATCTGGCCGTGCATCTCGGGGCCGCGCGGATCGTGTTGCTTGGGTACGACATGGGCCGTCCCGCGCGAGGGCCGTCGCATTGCTTCGGCGAGCACCCTGATCGCACGCAACCGCCGTATGCCGCCTGCATCAAAGCTTTCCAGACGTTACCGGGCCCACTCGCCGCGGCGGGGATCGACATCGTCAACTGCTCGCGGTCGACGGCATTGTCTTGTTTTCGTCGCGAGGCGATCGATACCGTGCTGGTGGAGCGTGCGGCATGATCGCCGTCCTGTTGCTCACCTGTGGGCGCGCAGACTACACCAAGCGCACGCTGGAGAGCTTTACCGCGCAGCACCCGCACGCGCGTGAGCAGTTCCTATTGCTCCACGGTGATGACGGCTCACAGGAACCTGACAACCTCGCGCTCGCAGCAGCGCATGGCTTCGCGACGGTCGTGCACCATCCGACGCAGCGAGGCGCGAGAGCGTTGCGAACAGCGATGGTGCAGGTGGCGGTCGATCGCCACGCGGACTGGACGATGTTGCTCGAGAACGACTGGGAATGGGTCCGCCCCTTCCCGGTAGAGACGTTCGAGTACGTGCGGCGGACGCGGCCAGATGTCTATTCGCTGCGCCTCTATGGCCAATACAAGGAACGGGGCCAGAAATGCCCCTGCAGTCTGCGGAATCATGGCGTGCCGTCGCGATCCGCTGCGCCGTGGCGTCGGTTGGCCGGTGCCCCAGAAGCCGTCGACGTGGGACGGTATCACTGGGGGGCTCCGCCAGCCGTCACGCGCACGTCCGCGCTGCTCCGCATTCATCAGCTCGTCCGCGGGCGGACGGATCGCGGGGATCACTCCGAGATGGTCGCCAGCGGTCGGATCGACGGCTTCGTGGCCCGCGTACTTGAAAATTGCGTGTTTCATATCGGGCAGTCGCAAACGCGGGCTATTGCGCCGCGGCATCCGGCTCCGCCTAAGCCGTCGCGGCCGATCCGCACACACAGGCGTCCCGCGCTCTACACGCCGCAGTGGCAAGAGACGCGACGCTGGACCTTGCCAGGGTCTTCGGCGTGCCTCGATGCCGCCCTCGTGGCGCTGGGCCAGCCTGTGGGCCTCCTAGACGTGGGGTGCGGAGAAGGGCACTTCGTGACACGCGCGCAGGCGCGCGGTATCCGCAGTGTGGGTGTGGATGTCTCGATTCCGGTCACACAGATCGATACCCCGATTCGCCACGCGGATCTCACGGTTCCGCTGGATGTGCAAGAGCAGTTCGGCCTCGTGCTGTGTTGGGAAGTGGCCGAACATCTGCCGGCCGCCGCGGCCGACGTGCTGTGTGACACCCTCGTACGCCATGTGCGGCCGGGTGGCGTGCTGCTCTTTACCGCGGCCACGCCTGGGCAAGGCGGACAGGGGCATCTCAACGAACAACCGCACGAGTATTGGCGGGAGCGGCTGATCGCCCGCGGTCTTGGTTTTGATTCAGTCCTGACCCAGCAGCTCTCGGCGCGATTCCTTGCGGCGGCGCCGAAGCAATCGTGGTATGGACGGAACGTCCAGGTATTTCGTGCGGCCGGGGAGGGCGCGTTCTTACCGGCGCCTGGCCTGCGGCTGGCCATCACGATGCGGACGGCCGATCGCTCCCCGAAACCGAACTATCTGGGCGGGACCGTGCGCCGGCTACTCGCGCAAGGGATCCCGCCATCCGAGCTCCAGATTTGTCTGACCGATCCTGATACGCGCTGGCTGTCCGGTCAGCTCGGTGCATCGATTGGGTCGGTGACGTTGCATGTGCCCTCTCGCCAACGGACGCCGAACGAGAACGGCTTGGCGCAGATTGCCAGCCTCGATCCCAACGTCTACGACTGGGTGTTGCTGCTCGAGGATGACCTGTCATTCTGCGCGGACTTCGTCGCGAGTGTGAAGCGGTGGATCGGAGCTGCAGCCCGACCCAATCGCCACCTGTATCGGCTCTTTGGGTTCCGGGTGTCTCCACCGCATGGCCATGTCGGGTTTTACGATGACCGCCTCGATCGGTGTGCGGGTTCGCAAGCGGTGCTGTTACGCATGGAAGACGCACAAGACTTTCTCGTCTGGTCCCGCGCGAATCTCGAGACCTGGGGCGGGTTCCGGGGCAACGCCAAGATCGCGTTTGACAAATTGCTCGCCTCGTGGGTGTTGGCGCGGTTCGGACGTGAACCCGGCGTGATGAGTCACCCGATGTTCGTGAAGCACATCGGGAAGGTGAGCAGCTTGCATCCGAGTACCACGCAGATGGATCGGTTCTTCGCTGGTGATACGTGGTCCTATCCGCAGGTGTCAGCATGACGCACCTGGCGTCCGGCAAGATGGACCGACGTATTGTCGTGCAGACCGCGACGGTCGCTGAGGATCCGCAGACCGGCCAAGACGTGGCGACGTGGGTGAGTAGCCAGCCCATCGCGGCGGAATGGTTACAGAGTAGCGCCACCGAAACGTGGCAGGCCCGTCAGATCGACGCCACGATTGAGGGCATCTACAAGACGTACGACATGAGTCCGAGGCCAACGCCGGATTTGGCGCAGATCATCGGACATGACGGTCGTACCTACGACGTGAAAGGTGTCACCGAGATCAATCGCGGCGAGGGGCTGCTGATTGCTGTCGCGGCGCGGGCGGTGGCGGCATGACGATCCGCGATCTCGTGCGCGAGTACGTGATGGCCGACAACGCCGTGATTGCGGCGGGCCTGACGCGGCTGTACCCGGATCAGTTGCCAGAGAAAGTCACGTATCCGGCCGGGGTGATTCTCGCCGTGGACATCGTGCGACCGAATTCGCTGCGGAGTGTCGCCGGCCTCGCACGGGCGCGGGTGCAGATCGACATTTACGCGAATCCTGGCAACGAGCAAGGCTCACGGGTGCGGGCCGATGCCATCGGGTCCGCGATTCGTCAACGGCTCGACGGGTTCGATGGGTCGTTCTCAGACACGAGCAGTTCACCAGCCACGCCCGTGCGGGCCTGGGTGACGTTCGATCTCGAAACGGAAGGCGCGGAGCCAGAGATTCACGGCGGACTCTCTCGGCATACCGCAGATTACATCGTGCAATTTCAGACACAGGGTGGAACGTACTAGCACGGCAAGCGTTGGTAACGAGCACGTACACAAGGAGCAGCGACAATGGCAGATCAACCAGACGCCACATCCACGCAGGGAGTCTACATCGGGACCAGTGATGGCGGCTCGCCGGCCAACTACACAGAATTGGCCCGCGTGACCAACATCGGCGGTCCCAACGAAACGATGGACGAACTCGACGTGACCCACCTGCGTTCGACGGGCATGTATCGGGAGTTCATTCCCAACTTCAAAGATGGTGGCGAACTGCCGATCACGATGCAGTTCGGATCGGGTTCGGCCTCGCAGTTGGCCCTCATGGCGGAATTCGAGTCCACGCCGCCGCCGACGCAAGAGCGCCGGATGTTCTTCCCAGACGGATCGACCGCCACGTTCAACGCCTTCGTGAAGGCGCGGAATTCTCCGATAGCGGTCGGTGCCGTGCTCGAGCTGAGCGTCACGTTGCGGATCAGCGGCCCTGTAGTCTGGGACCGCGTGTCCGTCTCCCCGGCATCGCTGTAAGGCGCTGAGGCTCCTATGGCGAACCCGGAACGGGGCGAAGTCCGCCTCGCGGTCAATGGCGACTCGTACACGCTCAAGCTCAGCATGAATGCCGCGGCCACGCTGCAGAAGCAGACGGGCAAGACGATCGGCACACTCCTGGGCGAATGCTCTGCACTGGATTTCGTGTCGATCCGGGCCGTGATCTGGATGCTCCTCCAGAAGTACCACGCGGAACAGTTCAAGACCGAGGCGAAGGTCGGCGACTTCATCGACGACTCGGGCGGTTTGTCGGTGTTCATCGACGCGATCAACAACGTCGTTGAGATCAATCAGCCTGAAGTGCAACCGGAAGGCGGCGCAGAGGGAAACCCTCCGACGCCTGGGACTGGCGCCGGCTCTACATCACCGGCCGGAGTCTCGGGCTGACGCGGGAGGAGTTCTGGGACAGTTCCTTGCGCGAATTCGAGCGGGAATGTGAAGCGGGCGAGCAGCGGAACATTCGCGCGGCGCAGGGGGCGGCGGTGCAGATGGGGATGCTGATGTCGGGCTCGCGCGGGACTGGACGACAGCCACCGCCACGGCGGCAATCGTGGCAGGAGATGAAGGCGCGCATGCAAGCGATCGCGAAGGTCAATGGCTGACGAACTCGCGGACCTAAAGCGGGGTGTCAATCGACTGCCGGAGAATGTGACGAAGGCGCTGCGCGCGGTGGCCTCCGTGACGGCTGGTCGTGTGCAACGTCGGGCGCGAGAGATCGTCGCGTCTAAAGTGAAGCGCGGGGCATCGGTGGTCGCTCTCACTGTGGTCGATGATCCAACACACAAGCAATTCCTCGTCATCGCGGAAGGCGCGCATGACAAACCCGCGAATCTCGCACTCTGGATTGAGCGAGGGACGCGGTATCTAACGGCGCGGCCGTTCCTCCGTCCAGCGGCCGATGCGGAAATGCGACGCTACGCAGACGAGATGATTCGCGCGGCCGAACACGTCATCGAAGGCCTGGGTCATTAACGATGCCGACGATCCCGATTCGCTGGGCAGACAATACGGACCAACTCCGGGCGAATCTGCGCCAGGGACTCGACCAGATCGAAGCCACGAAGGCGGCGGCGGATCGCATGACGCAGTCGCTCGGCGGTGGCAAATTAATGGCTGCCGCGCACAACTTCGCAGCGGCAGTCCAACAGATTGGCGGCGTAGAGAAACTAACCAATGCTGAGCGCGAGCGCGGGAATGCGCTGCTCGACAAAGCGATCGAAAAGTATCGAGTCCTCGGCCAGACGGCGCCGAAATCGCTCCGCGACCTCGCGGCGGCCACGAAGCAATCAACGACGCAGGCGTTTCAGTTGTCGGATGCCCTCGCTAATGTCGGCCTCAGCCTCGGCGTAGGCGCCGGAGCTGCGCTAGGTTCTGGCCTCGTGCTCGGCGTCAGGCATGCGCTCGAACTGTCCGACGCCCTCTCGAAACTCTCTGATCGGACAGGCATCACGGCGACTGGCCTCCAACGGCTCGATGCCATCGCGCGACCGTCCGGTAACACGATTGAAGAAATCGCCAACGCCATAAACAGGTTCCAGAAGAACATCGTCGAAGGCGGGAAAGATACCGAGAGCGCGCTGGCGCGGATCGGTCTGTCTATTCGTGAGCTGGACAGCCTCGAACCCGATCAGCAGTTCATCGAGATTGCGAAAGGTATCCAATCCATCAAAGACCCGGCCGAGCAAGCCTTCGTCGCCATGCAGTTGTTCGGTAGGGCAGGCGCTGAACTACTCCCGTCGCTCAAAGCGAAGGTGGACGAACTCGCAGACTCCACGTTCAAGATGTCGGACAAGGCGGTCAAGGCGTGGGATGACGTCGGAGATGCGGTGCAGCGGTGGAAGACGAACGTACTCAACGCGATCGGTGAAGTACTCGCGCAGTTGAATCGTCCCGGCACGGACCCGCTCACGGCGTTGTTGCTTGCGTCCCAGGAAGGCGCCGCGAATATCTTGATCCCGCCGCCGAAGGCTCCACGGGCGCCGTTGTCTGGAGAGCGCGGCGACATTCCATTGTTCGCCGTGCCTGGACTCCCGCCACCAGACGTGATTGCGTCGATCGAGCGGTTTTCCAAGGCGCTGCTCCGCGCAGCGGAAGCGCAACTCGCAGCAAAAGGATTAGCGGACCAATGGGCGCGGATCGCCAAGTTTGAGGACGTATGGGGGAAACTCGCCGCGCAGCCCAGACAGACGTTTACGCCATTTTCGGAGGCGATCGATAAATTCGCGACGTTCGAGATCGATCTTGGGAATATCGACAACCTCGTGACCCAAACCTTCGACGACATGATCCAGAAGGCCAAGGAGCTCGAGGAGGCATTCAGGAAAGCCTTCGGCGTGACGGCTGGTCTGTCGTTGGGTCTGCCGCCTGGTGTCGTGCCAGGGAATACGGATGCGATTCAGGCAGCGAAGGGAGCGTTCGGCATCGATGAGGGCGCCTTTCAGCGAACACAGATCGCGCTCGATTCGCTCTCGCAGTCGGTCAGTATGCTCGGGTCGATGAGCGATGGCGCATTCGGGAAGGTCGCGAGCTTGAGCGCAGGCGTCGTGGACGGGATCGCCAACATGCTCCGCGCTGTGGAGACGTTCAAGGATGCTTCCCTGTCCTCGATGCTCAGTATCGGCGCAGCGGCGTTTCAGTTAGGGATGCTGATCGGTCGACTCTTGGCGCCGCTCCTGATCTCGCTCTTCTCTGGTCCTGGCGCGCTCGGTGATGCCGCGAGGCGCGCAGCGCAAGGTGCGGCGGCGCGTGTCGGCCATGCGTCGACCGGCGGAATCGTGACGCCATTTGGGATTCAACGCTTCGCTGGCGGCGGGATCGTCGGCGGGATGACACTCGCGCCGCCCGTCTGGCCGGACAACCGTTTGATCTGGGCGCATGACGGCGAGATGGTGCTGAATCGCGATCAGCAGCGCAGTGCGTTTGGTGGAGGAACAACGGTTTACGTCAACATGGATAACCGCGGCGCGTGGTTCGATGGAGTTGGCGTCGAGCGCCTGACACGGCGTATCCAGCGCTCGTTCTGGCGACAGGTGGCCGAGAACAAGGACAGCTCGTACTCGCGTGCGCGCGCAGGGCTGGGCGACAAGAGCTGATGAAAGCCCCCGCCATCTTCCAGTCGTATACCCAGAACATCCTCCGCGATGCCGCGATTACGGCGACGGCGGCTCCGCGTGCGTCGTTCGTTCTCGATGTCCTCAGCTATCTTCTACCGGATTGGCGGGTGTGCTGGGATACCGGGACGGTGACGATCCGCCTCACGCATGGCGGCGGATCCCCAAGCGAACAGCGCCAAGGTGACATTCTCTACATCGGCGCGCACAACTTCGACGCGGGGTCTCCGGCCGCGGCGGTGCTGACCAATGATGTTGGGCTGGTGCAACCGATCACCGTGCCGGACCCGCTCGGGAATGGCCTCTGCCGGCCGATCGTGATCGATCTGACGATCGCCACGCCCGATCCGGCCGACCGCACCCCGTCGTACTGGGAACTTGAGGTGAACCAGTCCTCGAATCTCACGCTCGGAGGGGCAATCGCGATCTACGGGCCGAAGCAATACCTGCTCGATCGCGATTTTCGCTACGGCTATGCCCAGCGCCAGCAGGGTTTGTCGATCGACCATCGCAACCCGTACGGGGCCTCGTTCGAGGTTGATCTGGGGACGATGTTGCGGTCGGTGGACGTGCAGGCGCTCGCGACGAAGACGGACGCCGATGCGCTGCAGGTGTTCTACGAACAATGCAACGGCCGTCGGCCGGGGTTGCTGTGGTTCGATCCCGACATCGCCGATGCTTATCTCGGGAAATGGGTGGGCGAGTTCAGGCGGACGTTTGTGTTCGACGACGCTGAGCAAATCGATCTGACCTTTGAGGAACTGTCGCGCGGGTTGGTGATCTAATGCCTGGCACCCCGATCCTCGCGTTGTTGCCCGAATCGAAGGCGGTCTACACGCTGGACAAGAACCTGCGTCCGGTGGTGGCGGAATTGCCGACGGCGGGCGATGCGGCGACGACAGTCCTCGCCTACGTGGTGATCGCCACGCTGACGAGTGTCGGAACCACAGCCCTCGCCACAGCCCTCTACAAGCACGGGTTGACGACGGGCGACAGCGTCATCATCGACGGCGCCACCGAGACGGAATACAACGGCACCTACACGATCACCGTGATCAGCGCGCAGGCGTTCACGTACACCTTCGCTGGCAGCGGCACGTCTCCGGCCACCGGGACGATCGTCGCGCAGTTCCCCGAAGTCTCTGATGACGAGTTGGCGATCACGCTCTGTGCATCTCGAGACGGCGGCGTCTGGACGCTCTACGACGCACTGGCTCCGCGCGGGTTCGAGGCATCCCTGGCCTGCATTCTCCGTAAGTGCGACCCTGACACCGGGGAGCTCCTGGCCGATGTCGTGCGCCCAAACTACGGCGTCCTCGATGCGGAGATCCTAACGATCGGCGAACTCGGTGGCTACAAGTCGCTGATGGATGTGGGCTGCGGGCGGTTGCTGACGAACGACCGCACGACGCACGAGGTGATCGAGATCAAGGTCGAGCACGTCGACGACGGCCTGATTCCAGTCGATCCTGATGTGCCCCTGATCGACAACGAAGTCGGGCGACTGGTGAAGACGTACAGCCTCGTGATCGATCCGCTCGATGCGGCCGTGAACTCAGGCGCGACACGGCTGCTCTATCAGGAGGGCGGCGACTCGAAGCTGTGGGACTTAGGCGAGGACGCCTTTCTGCGGACGGTGGTGGCGGCGTAAATGGCCAACGATACCTGCGCGGCGGCTACCGCGATCGTCATCACGCTTGGCGTGCCGTTTTCGGTCAGCCAGAGCACGCTCGCCAACGCGAACGACCCAACGATTGTCTGTGAGGCGCTGTCGAACGATGCCGGCGGTCACGCCGCGTGGTTCCGGTTCACGCCGGCTGTCGCCGGTCTGTTGAGTGTCGACACGCACGGGAGCGACTACGACACCGAACTCGTGGTGTATCACGGCACCTGTGATGCTCTGCGGATTCTCGACGCGAGTGAAGACGATGGCGTCTCGCTCCCGCCCAATAACGACGGGTATCAGTCCTCGCTCACAGAGGTGCCCGTCAAGGCGAACGTCCCGGTCTATATCGCGGTCGCAGACTACAACGAAGTCGGCGGGGCGCTGGTCCTCACCGTCACGCTGAGCCCTGCCGCCGATACCACGGCTCCACAAATCATCGTCGGCGTTGAGGATGAACTGACGGGGCAGGCCGCGCTCTATGCCTATCGGATCAGCGATGGCGTGCGCGTGGCGCGTGGACTGATCCACGAGTACGGCAGTGATCCCTACGCCTACGGATCGGGCCAGCAGAGCCTCAAGCGGGCCTCGGCGGATGGGGCGCGGCTCTACGTGAAAATCTCGGGCCATCTCGACTCGATGGTGCAGGTGTTCGATCGGACGCTGCAACCGACACCCGCGCGCTGGCCGATCACGGAGACGGACGCCTACGCCATCGGCGGCCTGGCGTTCGATGCGAGCGGCCACGTCTATCTCGCCGGCTATGTGAACGGGACCGACTTCTTCGTGAAGCAGTTTGATGCGGATCTCCATCTGCTCGCGACATCACCGTTTACGACGACGGACGACCTGGGCGGGTTCGGCGTGAGTCCTGACGGCGCGACGTTCTATTACTACGTGGCTGGTGAAAACAAAGTACGGTCGCGCACGTTTGCCACGGGCGCGGATCTCGGCATTCTCATTGCGACCGATTTCGGCGTGCCGTTCGTGAAGACGAACGGGCACATCGTGCTCGCGGGCGGGAGCGACATCAACGAGTACAACAGTGATGGCACCCTATTCCGCACCACGACCACGGCGGGGGATCTGTCCAATGTGGGCGGGTTAGATCCCGACCAATTGCACCTCTGGACGATGGACGCCAGCGGGGCCTCGGTCAGCCGAATTCGGATCAGTGACGGCGCCGTGATCAGTACCCCGATCACGCTCTCGACTAGCGATCCCGACCTTGATGCGGAGTGGGACATCATGATCATGGCGCCGACCGGGCGCCGGATCTGGCCGGTCTGGCTGAACGCCTGCGCGAAGTACGGCGAGACGTTCCTGGTGTTCACCGGCACGTATCTCGGCAACGGATCGATCGAGCGCTACACCTTCGACGGCGAACTCGTCCAAACGCTCACCTACGATCCGGCGCGGTGGGCGCTCGGCATGATCGGGATGACGGCGATGCTCGACAGCAACGCCTGTCTGCAGAAGATTCAGGACGACGACTTGCCGGAAGTGGGGCCGACACGCGGCATGGTCTGGCTCGCGGGCCACTACACGCCAGAAGTCGGCGTCACGCAGCCGGGGATCCTGCCGATTCGCCTGGACACGGGAGAAGTCCTCGCGCCGGTCATCACGATTCCCGCGCCGAGCGAAGTCGATCAGACGGCGGGCTTCACGGTGCTCGGTTCGGGAGCCTATGCGTCGGGCAATGGCGATCCGACCGATCAAGGCTTGCCGCCGAAACCGACCGTCGTCTGTAACGAAGTCACGAATCTGCGCTCGCCGGCGTCGAACCCCGGCTGCAATTCGGGCGGGCGTGGCTGGGTGCCGGTCTACACCGGCGCCTCCGGCACCATCCCGACGAGCACCGATCCGAGCAACGAAGAGACGCTGACGGGGAAGACAGACATCCTCGTCGACGTGAAGGTGGCGCACACGCGGTATCTGGCAGACGGCACCGAGCAAGCCGATCCGATGTACTGGGCGCACGTCGATCTGGACGACACCATTCGGAAGGAAGGGCGACTCGGCGGCGCCGGGACGGTCGAGATCAGCTCATCGGACGCGCAGGGCAACATGAAGTCCACCAGCGCGGCGATCACGATCTTCGATGATCCCGGTCACCCGATTGCCCTGCGTCGGAGCGATCCCGAATACCGCAACTTCAACCGCGACGAAATGACGATCAAGGCGCGGTCGGATACCGGCCGACGTGCTGGTCTGATCGCGCGGTTCATCTGCCGTGTCCTGCTCTACGGGGATAGTTGCGGGAGCGCGCGGATCGCCCGCCTGAACGGCGTCGATCATCTGTTCATCGAAGGCGGTTCCTTCTCGCCGGACAAGACGGCGCCGCAGTATCGGTATCCGCTGTCGTTCTACACGATGGCGCCGCCCGACGTAGCGGGCAAGTTCATCCCGTATCTCTACGGGGAGAAGAGCGACGAAGGCGCGATCAACCCGACGACGGGCCTCGTCAACGCGCGTGGGCTGTGTCCGGTGACGTTCCTCGGCATGGACACCACGCTTGGTGAGGAGTGGGGGCGCGTCAACTTCCTGCAGTACGCGAACAAGGCCGTCATCGGGCTCTACGGCTCCGACTGTGGGGGCTTGGGCTGCTTCGGTATGGGCGCGGTGTCTGACGGCAAAGCCACGAGCACGGTGACACTGAGCGGCGTCGGCGACTTCTCCGTGATTCCCGGCGGCGGGTGGGCGCAGCTCGTGCTCCTACACCCGCAGAACGGGCGCAGCGAGCACCGGATTACCCGCGTGAACCTCGCGGCCAATTCCGTGAAGGTGGAGGGCAAAATCGACGCGACGGCGCTGACGGGCGCGATCCCCTGGTTCATCGAGCGGATCGACCATCTGGCCCGCCGCGTGAAGATCGACATCGCATCGCGGCAGGGTGTGGACGTGATGATCCCCGGCTACACCGGGTACGTGCGACCCACGCCATACGAGGACATCTCCTGCTCAGAGGGCGAGTTCCGCATGTTCGACGGCTGGGTCCGCGGGGTGCTGCTCGCGGAGCATCTGTCGGGCGGGCCGACACTCTCAGCGAATCTCGCCGGCCTCGAGGACCGGGGCGACGGCTCTGGCGAGCTCATCACCGAGTACTTCACCGCCTACGCCCACTGGTGGGACAACTTTGTCCACACCCAATCCGCGAAGCCGACTGTGGACATCGGCGGGGGCGTGCTCGGTTGGCCGCAAGTCGAAGCGGACTGCCCGCAGTGGTCGGATGCGATCACGAAGACGATGCACTCGTCGTTCGCGGTGGCACAAGCGCAGACCGTGACGGCGCTGGGCGGCGTCGGATTGACCGTCAGTGCGTACTTCAATGAGGGGATCTCCCTGCGGGACGCGGCCCAGCTCTGGAATGACAACGGCGGCTGTTGGACGACGGTGGAAGAGCATGGCCGCGTCAAGGTGTTCCTGCTCGACCAGTACGCGGATACGACGACGTGGCCGCGCATCGATGACGTGAATCGGGTGTTCGGGACACTCGACACCCCACGGGCTGTGGACGAGCAGATGAACGTGGTCCGTGGCGGGTGTGACTTCGATCCCGATGGCGACGCGTTCCGCGAAGACAACCTCGACGCCCGATCCGCCGCCGCGATCCGCCGCAATAAGGGTTATGTCAAGTCCTCGAAGCACATCGACGGGAAGCTGCTCGGCCATCCCGCCCATCTGCAGTGGGTGCTCAATCGCAAGCTCGCGATTCATCAGGACGGGCCGATCTACGTCGAGGTGAACGATTGCGACTTCGGGCTGGTGGACTACCCGATCGGATCGGGCGTGGTGTTCACGTCCCAGGATGGACCGGGCGCCGACGGGTACGTGGAACAGCCGCTGCTGATTCTCGACCGTAAGCCGAACTTGGACGGGAAGACGTGCTCGATGCTGTTCCTCGATGTGGGGACGGACCCGCTGATCGTGCGGGAGTCGCAACAGTTCATCTTAACCAATGACGTAGACGGGCCTCGGTTGAGCAATGACCTCGACGAAGCTCCGAGGCTGGTGGCATGACCTACGAACAAGTCAACGGTGGAACGGCGTTCGTCACGCTGGAGAGGTTCACCCTAGACGATGCGAATCGGATCCGAGATTCCATCGACAAACTCGCGGCGGCGGCGCTCGCGCAGAACGTCTGTGCAGGCGGAGATGAGAACGCGGGTATTCCTGCCGACGCAACGGGCGACGTCAAGCTCTATAACTGGGTGCCGCTCTTCTTCGACAACACGAGTTCGCAATGGTCCGGCACGGCCGCCACATTGATCGCGCAGTTCCGGTATTTCGTCCGGGTGTCCAACAGCGCGATCACATTTACACCTAAGGTGTGGTACGCCGCCACGATGGCCGCGCTGATCAGTGCCCCAGTCGCGGCGACGATCAGCGGGGAAGCGGCATGCGCGGCGACGGCCAGCGACTACTCCGGCACCGACCAGATCCAGACCGTGACAGTCACGCTCCCGGCTGGCGCGAAATACTGGGCGGCCGGCGGGACTGTGGGCGGGTCCGTGGCGGCAGGCTATCAGGTGTGGGCAAGAGCGTGGCGCGACATCTACGTGCAGCCATGAAAGAACACCATGAACATTCACCCGAAACCGTCGCCATGTTGCAAACAACCGATTCAGGTGCAGGGATGAAAAGCTATCTGTTCGGCCTGCGGTCGGCAGGTCCGGTAATCGTTGCGCTGCTGCTGGCTGCGCCGGCCTCCGCGCAGATCGTGAACTATCAGCGGCTCGTGGCCGCCGTCTCGGATCCGCGCACCATCGCGAGCAACGGCGGCGGCACACCGGCCACGTTGACCCTGACGCCGACGGCCACCTACGTCCCATTGACCTGCAACGATACCGACGGCTGCACGATCACGATGGGGGAAACAGGCATTCCCAACGGGATGTCGGTGCTCATCGTGAACGTCTCCGCGAATGCCTGCACGTTCAGTGATACGTCTGGCGTGTCTGAGCTCACCGGTTCGATCTCGCTCAGCCAGTGGCAAACGCTGGCGCTGGAATACGTCACGGATCGCTGGGTGCAGTCGGGTACAGGAGGCGGGGCAGGGACCGTCACCACGACGGGATCGCCAGCCAGCGGCAACCTCGCGAAGTTCTCCGGCGCGGCATCACTCACCAATGCGGATCTGACCGGGGCGGTCACGACAAGCGGGACCGTGGCGACGACGCTTGCGAATGACATTGTCGCCAACGCGAACCTGCGGAACTCCGGGGCGCTCTCCGTCATCGGCCGATCGGCGAATTCCTCTGGCGATCCGGCTGACATCTCGGCGTCAGCCGCGAGCGATGCCGTGCTCCGCGAGAGCGGATCGACGGTTGGATTCGGCACCATCACGACGGGCGGGATCGCGAATGATGCGGTGACGTTCGCCAAGATGCAGAACTCGTCCACCACGAGTGTGCTGGTGGGCCGGGGCGGCGCAGCGGGGACCGGGGACTACCAAGAGATCGCGCTGGGCGCGGGCCTCTCGCTGGCGGGCACGACGATCAGTGCGACGGTGGTCGGGACAGGCGGCGGGGATGTGGTCGGGCCGGCGGCTGCCACGGACAACGGCTTCGTGGTGTACGACGGCACCACCGGCAAACTGGTCAAGAATCACGCGGCCACGGTGGCGCTCGGCTCGGAAGTCTCCGGGGATCTGCCGTTTGCGAATCTGACGCAAGGCTCGGCGTTCTCCGTGCTCGGGGTCACGGGGAACGCGACGGCCGACAACGCCTCGATCGCGGCTGGGTCTGATCACCAAGTCTTACGTCGGTCTGGAACCGCGGTCGCGTTCGGGGCGGTGAACCTCGCGCAATCCGCCGCCGTCACGGGAGTCCTCCCGATCGCCAACATCGCGACAGGGACACCGGACGGGACCAAGTTCGTACGGGATGACGGGACGTTGGCGGTGCCGGCTGGCACTGGGATGGTGCGTCTCGCTCAGGTCGTCACGAGCGGGAGTCAGGCCACCGTCGACTTCAGCGGTATCAGTGGCGCCTACACCTCCCTGAAAGTGCTCATCTATGCGCAGGACACGGCGTCAGGCACGAGCGACAGCGCGATCTATCTCAAGATCAACAACGACGGCACGTCCGGCAACTATACGGCAACGCAGCGCTCCGGCGCGGTGAACGGTGGCGCCACCGTCACAACGCTCGCGGCGACCGCGAATGGGAGTCAGGCCGGGCTGGCCCCCAATTCCGGCACCACGGGCTCGGTCGGGACGAACGAAGTCACGATCGTCGGGTACGCGTCGACGACGTTCAATAAGAACGCGATGTATTGCGGCCACGACTTCACGACAACCGCGAACGGTTCTATGCAGTGCGGCGGGTTCCAGTGGAAAAGCACCGCGGCTATCACGCGTCTGACGTTCACGGCTGGCGGCACCGCTTTCACGGATGGGTCTGTGTTCACGCTCTACGGGATTCCGTAAATGATCCTGCACTGGTGGGAACCCGACACGCTCCTGTATCTGCTCATGGTGACGATCGTCTCTATCCTGCGGACGTGGGGAGGCTAATGGAGATGTTTGTCGCGATCGCGCAGCAACACTCAGATCGGCTCACGGATCGCCTGTGGGCCTGGTGGGACGAGATTTCGGTCTACACCCTCCTGCGCTGGGTGCTCGCGACGTACATCATCGGCGCCGGGTTGGAAGTCCTGAAACTGGTCCTCCGATGATGCAACCCCAGCCGGATCACACCCAAGCCTTGCAGACGATCTCGTTGATTCAGGGGATCGTCTTGGCTATCGGGATGTTGATCGTCGGGGGCCTGATGAAGACGTTCAGCGCGGGGTCGAAGTTTCGCGACTTCGAGCGCGCGAACAAGTTGATGTCGGAGCTGGCGTCCACGGTCAACACGTTACCTGATAAGTATCGGGAGGAGATGCAAGAAGCGCTCGACCGGTATCACCAGTACGTGGTGGAACCGCGCCTCGAGGAGCTGCGCCGGGAGTTCCGCCGGTTGGAAGAGATCGTGGATCGACGTCGGGACGGGGATCGGCGGCACGACCATGATTGACCTCCTTCTGCGGTTCATTCTCCCGGCGGCCTATCAACTCCTGCCTCCCGCGATGGAGAGTCAAGCCGCGACGGCGCTCTTATTGAGCATTGCCATGCAGGAGAGCGGTTTGGAGTATCGGCGCCAGATCGGCGGGCCTGCGCGGGGCTGGTTCCAGTTTGAACGGGCTGGTGTGCGTGGCGTCCTTGATCATCCGAGCACGGCGGCTCCGATCGCGATCGTCCTGCGGGCGCTGCGCTACGACGCAACGATGCCGTCGTCTGATGTGCTCGCCGCCATCGAGCACAACGACGTACTGGCTGCGGCGTTCGCGCGGTGCTTGTTGTGGACGGATAGCCGTCCGCTGCCGTTTATGACTGAGCCGGATGTCGGCTGGCAGGTGTACGTGAGTGCGTGGCGTCCCGGTCGCCCGCGGCCAGAAACGTGGCAGGAACACTACGCCGCCGCGTGGGCGCGGACGATTGTTCCGGTGCCTGGGTCGAGGGCGTGACCGTACTGTTTCGGTGCGATGGAGGACTGATAGCCGGGACTTCAATGGACCCCGTTGAAGGGCGTCAGGGCCTCCATCCACCGAGTTCCAGGAGCGAAAGGACGTAAGCAGATGGCGAAGACACCCAACCCACAGGACACCACGCTCCGTAATCTCCGTGCGATCAAAAAGCGAGTCGAGACACTGGAGTGGGAAATGAAGGCCGTCTGGAAGCAGATCGGGAAGCCATCGGCACCGCCGGAACCAGAGTATCGATCACGGCCGGGACGAGGGCGACGGTGAAAGCCTACGCCGATCTTGCCGATCTGCCTGAAGACGAACGCATTCGGATTGCCGCAGAGGCGGCGGAGAACGGCGCAGTCATCGGCCTCGTGACTGATGACGAGCCTGGAAAGCCAGAGCGATACATCCGCAAACTCGGCGCCTACCCGGTTCGCATCATCGACCGCGGTCCAGGCCCGGTGAAGAAGACGGTCCTGATCCGAATCGGACCGAAGGAGAGCTGAATGGCGTCGGACCATAAAGGCCAAGCGATGTGCACGACGACCGGCGAATCGGTCGAAGACGTGCGCGCCAAGCAGACCAACCCAACCGGCCAGCACGACGGCTACATCGTGCTTTGCCCAGACGAGCGCGCGAAAGGCTTCGTCCGACCCTACCGCGATCGGTATCGCCACATGGGGCGCAGAGAAGTCATCGTCAACGACGGCAACGTCGCGGACGCCGAGCATCGTGTCGGCGGTTGTGGGACGGAGACGACAATGGGCCGCGCGCTCTCTGAGACGTACGCGCGCGATCCGTCGTTCTACGGCGCGACGTTCTGTTGTGCCTGCAACGCTCACTTTCCAGTCGCGGAATTCGTTTGGACGGCCGACGGTCAGCCGGTGGGGTCATGACCGAACTCTGGCTCGGCCCGGATCTCAACGCGGATCTCCTGCCGCTGGTTGATGCTCTCGATCAATGGCCCGCTGCTCGTTCACGCTGCGCCATGCTCCAAGGTTTCGAGCAGCAGATCGGGAGCGACACCGAGAACCTGAACGACATCGGGCTGAACTACTACCCACGGCTGCGCGATGCGGGCTTCTTCTCCAAGCTGCACGCGCAGGGCTTAAGGCTTGCCATTGAAACACCGGGCTTGAAAGCCTGGGACGTCGAAAACGGCGTCCCGACCGGGAAGCAGGCGGCCTTCGCGCTCACGCGAGCGATTGACCGCATCCGGGCGGCGGGTGGCGACCTTTCGACGTACTCGATGGACGATCCCCTCGCGGCCTCGCTCAAAGACTTCCCGCTGGTCGTGCCGTTCGAGACGCTGGTGCCCGTGCTCCTCCGCGTCGCGAAAGCCGGGAGCGATCTGGGCGTCCAGGGTGGGATCACCGAGGCGTACCCGACGTGTGCGGTGGCGCAGATCATCGGTCTGTTCGGGCATCTGCAACAGGCGGGCTGGTCCCCGCGCCATCTGCACATGGACATCGACGAGCAGCACGCGAAGCAGATGCACGCGGACGCCAAGATCGCGGCGGACCTGAAGGAACTCCAGGCGGCGTGTCGCTCGTGGCGCATTCCGTTCGGGATCATCCTCAACGGGCAGCGCGGGGACACCCCCCAAGCGTACCGGCTCGGCTTCTGGGAATGGTTCGACTTCGCGCGGCGGATGCTCGGCGGCGATCCCGACCGCTGGATTCTCGAAAGCTGGAAGAAGAAGAACCTGCCAGAGAACTTGTCGGAGTCGTCGCAATTCACCCATACCGGGCTGCTGCGCGAGGTGGCGGCCCTCGTCCCTTTTCCAGTTGACCCAGTTGACCCCGTGGAGGGTGGCATGAAGTGGAACATGGTACGACTCGTCGACGGCACGCTCGTGAACCCTGACGGCACGGTGCGGAGTCTGAATCCGTCCGTGGCGCCGCCGTGGGCGCATGGTGGCGCGTACGGACCCTACACATGGGAGACGCGCCCGCCTGGTTCGCACGGCGGATACGAGCAGTGCGCGGTCAACGGCGCGACCGTCTCATACAACCCGACCGGGTTCGAGGTGATCGTGTTCGGGTTCCAGGCGGCTGTCCCGCAGTCGGCGGGGTTCTCGGCGATCAGCGAGGAGCCGGTCACGCTGTGAGCTATCTGCTCATGGCCGGCGCCGGTTCGCCAGCGGCGTCAGGGTCCATTCACGGCAAGCTTCGAGCGCACAAGCACGGGTCGTCAGCGACGCAGGATCTGACGTACTCGTTCGCTGACGACAACGGGCCATGCAGCCCAACAGGGACGCACTGGTTCTGCGGTGCGACCGATTACCACGAACGTCCGTCCGAAAGCGAAGACGTGGCGGGGCAGCTCCGCGCCTGGGGCGTGACGATCATCCGCAACTTCCGAGTGCTCGGCTACGACTGGGTTGATCCGAACGGGCCGGATGTGCCGCCGCCGTCTGGGAGCTATTTCGGCATGCGCGGCGTCTCGCCGGTGCACATCGATCGCGTGCTGGACTTCGTTGAGATGCTTGCTCGTCACGACCTGTACGTTCAGTCAACAGCCGGCCATCAGTGGAAGGACTCGAAACAACGGATCGCCTGGGAGATCAAGTTCTGGACGCGAGCCGTGGAGCGCGGTCTACTCAAGCGTTTCCTTCTGGCCGATGGCGACAACGAGTACGTCCAGCAAGCGCACATGCGCGACAGCGACGAGCAGATCCGCGAGTACAAGGAACTGTTCGACTTCCTGAAATCGCTCGGTCCTGATCGGCCCATGTTCGCGTGCGGCGCCGCGCTCAGCGAAGCGCCGGCGGACGTGCGGCGGTCGCTCGGGGAGATTCGCAATCCACGGAACGCGGACGACGACGATCCGCACACGGTGCTGTTGCCACAATTCTGCGATCACCTCGACACGCATACGTCCCGCGACGAGACGCCAGGGGTTGACGAGACGATTAAGCGGCCGTTTTCGCTTGGATACAACGAGGGCCATATCGGGGCGTACGGCGTCCCGATCGCCTTCAGTGAGCCGCGGTCGTATCCCGGCCCGGCGGCGTTCTCGCCGAGCGATAAGCCGGGGCGCCTATTCGGCTGCTATGGTGTCGGCAAATTGTGGGGCGGACTCGTGACCCATTTCTCCGGCGAATCCGTGCGCGGAGAGTCACGGTTCAATCACGAGATGCGGCCGAGCAACATGCTCACAGCGGAGGGCATCAGTAAGATCCCGACGCTGCTGAACCATCTCCCGCGCAATGTCGGCGAGAGTGGGCATGTGCCAGGTGGCAACATCTGGTGGTGGGCACTGCCCGATGGGCGGATCGCCACGGTGTGCAGCGAGCTCTGGCAGGACACCAGCAAGGGCGAGCCGATCAAGGCACCAGTCCCGATCAAGCAATTCTTGCTCATCGGCCCGCACTGGGAAGCGCGCGAGTATCAAGGCAACCCGACGATGGCGCATCTGCGCGGTCAGGGCGGGGCGCTGATCGTGGCGGAGCGCGCGTGACCGACCCCACGAGCAACGCGCACGCCGCGATCGAAGCGGAGCTGGTATGTCCGCACTGCCGCAGTTATGAACCGGCCGGGCGCCTCTGCCATCCATGCGTATCTCGACACGCAGACGGCGGGCTGTGTCGTCTGTAGTCACGAAGGCCCGATCGACTCGTTCCAACCGCAACCGTTACCTGAAGGAGAGAACTGATGCCGCTCTTTACCTTGCTCATCTACATCGTGCTCGTCGTGGGGCTGTGCTATTTGGCCGTGTGGGCGATGGGGAAGCTGATGCCGGGTCATCCAGGTGTCATCGACAACATCATCTGGGTCGTGTGCGTGCTGATCATTGTGCTCATGGTGCTCCAGGCGTTCGGACTGATGGGCGCTGGGCCGCGCGTGCCGCAGCTTGGCTGACGATCTCACCGATCCGCTGCGGGCGAAGGGGTCGCTGTCCCCGACATCGACGCTGCAGGAGGATCTCGTCACGGCGGGGCAGCGGCGCGTCAATCTCATTTGGGAGTCGACGCAAGGACTGATCGCGATCTGCACGACGGGCGCGATGATCTACTGCTCGGTGAAGTCGATCGAGAGCCCGAACCTGGTCAATGCGTTCTTCCTGATTGTTGGTTTCTATTTTTCGAGAACGAATCACGCGGCGATCGGCGGCGTCGGCTCCAAGCCGAACGCGCCGTATCAAGGCCGATAAGGAGACTCGATGAACGGCGAAGCGATCGTGTCGGTGTCGGCGGCGGTGGTGGCGCTCACGCAGTTGGTGAAGTGGGCCGGGTTGCCGGACAGAGTAGGGCCATTGTCCGTGCTCGTGCTCGCGGCGGCCGGCGTCATGTTTTGGGGCTGGACGCAGGGCGACATCACGCGCGCCTCAGCCTTCGGCTACTTCGCCGGCTGGATCGCTGTCGCGACGTCCGCGGCTGGTGTGTTCGGCTTTACCCGTGCGGGTGGAGATGCGGTGACGCGCATGTCGGCGCCGCCCGGTGGGGCTGGCTCGAGCCCAACCATCAAAGGGTGACGCATGGACCCGATTACCGCAGCCTTCCTCGCCACGAAAGCCATCGCGGAAATGATCACCGAGCTCGCCAAAGGGCAGACCCCAGAACAGCGGGCGAAGTTCTGGGAGTGGTTCGAGCACGACCAGGAACGCTGGCGCAAGCTGCTGAAGCTCGACGCCTGATGCGATGGCGCGCACGCTCTGGTGTGGTCGCTGCGATGCGGGCTACTTGTCGGTGGCCGGCGACGTGCCGCGGCAATGTCCGTTCTGTCAGGCCAGTCCGACCGTCTGGCGCACGATGGCGCCGGTATCGGATGAACCGCGGACGGCGTGGGAATTGACCCACAACGACAAGCGGTTCTTAGCGTCGATCAGAGTGGAGGCGTAGGCTGTCGATACAGCATCGCCCCGAGCACCGCGCCCACCGCTAAAGCGATGAACATCAGCCCGACGTCCCCACGCGATCGGTTCATGTACTGCGCGATCATCTCCGCTTCGGCGGTAGCGTACTGACCCGTCGGCCACGGGGATGCCACGACGAACGCCAGGATCACCGACAGCACCGCGACGGCCCCGTAGGCGCCGCGATACCAGACGCCCTTGACCGCGAGAACGGGCATCAGCACGAACGCGCCGAGCACGAGGAGCGCCATCATCGCGTGAGCAGATCCGCCATCTGATCGACGTAGCCCGCAATGGTGACGTATACGTAGCCCGCGAGCGCCGCCCCCAGGAGCCCGACGACCATCCACCGCGGGGCCGGCCAGTCGATCTGAGGACCGACGATCACCCGGCGTGCTACCAGCACGCTGCCCGCTACCACCGCCACGAACCATGCGGTCGATTCCGCTGTCCACAGGACGATCATCAGGTTCCGTCCTTTCGTGAGCACTTGGACCGCCGGATCGTCGCGGAGGTTACGCGCCTGGAGTGGACGAATCCGTCAGGAGTCCGAGGACCAGTCTTTTGATGACGACGAGCGCGATCGGTCGGGTGAGCGCCAGGACTTGCAGCCCGTCGACGAGTTGGGTGAGATCGTCGCGGGTCGCTGCCGCTGGCCGGGTCGGTCGCCGAATCGCCGCCGCCTTGCCTGCTGAGAACTGCACGACAGGACACCGCATAGAGAGCATCCTTACGAAGTAGTCTGTGCCCTTTTACAACGTTGCCCGGTACGGCGCAAGACGAAAGTCCCATCACCGGCCCTTCCGTCGTGGAGATCGTGTCTCTTTCGGATCCTGTGCGCGTGTGCGCCGCTCGGTTTCGATCCGCTCAGCTTCGTTGACGGCTTCAACCGCGGCGCGATAGGGATCTGTTCGCATCATGGACCGGATCCGGTCGATGTGGCTCAGACGCCGATCGATGCCGCTGCGCCGTTCCTTCCCGCTCCGGCGTTCCGTGTAGGGCGTGATCCCCGGCTGGAACAGTTGATAGGTCGCCAGCCCGAAGAAGTCCGCGATGCGGTCGAAGTAGCGGAGCGGGATGCTGCGGTTGGGATCGCGGAAGGCTTTCGAGATCCAGCTTTCGGTGCGCCGACACCACATCGCCAGATCCTTCCGTGTCTGACCTCGAGCGCGGAGCAGCGCGTCGATGTTGGTCTTCAGCAGGAGGTTGGCTTTCATGGGGTGGTAAGTGTTTACCACGTAAGAGGTTGGCGCATTGTCCAACTTCGGAGCCGTTTCCGGAGGCGCCACGCTTGACATTTTGTCCCGAATGCCTATACTACGCAGTAATGAAACCGGGGCACGAACAATTCAAGGACTGGCTGGACCGGCGTTTTCCAAACTCCGACCGAAAATCGCGTGATGCGGCCGAACTCTTCGGCTGGGATGAGACGTTCATCTCGAAGCTCGTACGCGGCGATCGGTCGCCGGGACTTGCCAATGCGGACACTATCGAGGCCATCACGGGTATCTCACACCGTGCCTGGTTGCCAAGTGCGGTGGACAAATCGTCCCAGCCTGTCGCGGCATCGACTGGCCGCCGCCGTTCCTGAGAGCGAAGACACAATGGCAAGTACTGCACCGTCAGGTTTACATAACAGTACACTATTTGACTCAGTAGTGTGGGACATGGTGTCAAGTGTCTCGCTCTAGGGCGCCGCGTGCTGGGTTGCGCGGCGGTCGCCATCGGTCGTTCTCGATGGCTGAGCGGCTGGCGGCTCGAACCGTGAAGTCGGCGGACCCTGAAGGCTGCTGGGAGATTCAGGGCTGCCGTATCGGTGTCGGCGGCTACGGTCAGATTAAGCGCGATGCTCCGTCGCGTCAACTGATTCCTGCTCACCACGCCGCGTGGGAACTCGCGCATGGGCCGGTCCCTGAAGGGCTGGTTGTGATGCACGCCTGCGATAACCCGCGCTGCGTCCGGGTCGACCATCTGCAGCTCGGCACCCAAAAGCAGAACGTTCAGGATTCGGTCCAGAAGGGCCGTCACTCCGCGTGGCGTGACACCGGGCATCGTCTGGACGGTACGCCCGCCAAGATTCGGACGCTAGGCAATTCGGTTGCGCGGAGGTTCGCATGATGTTCGTGATGGCCGTCGATCCCGGCTCAATCTTTCGCGCGGTCTTGCGCGAGCAGGACATGCAGTTGAAGGAAGCCGCGATCCTGATGGACTGCGACCTCGGGCACCTGTGCCGCGCGGTGAAAGGTGATGCACCGCTGGATCTGCACAAGCTGACGCGGTTGCCGTGGCGGATCGTGGCGCCGTTCTGGAGCAAGTTCATCGCGGCCTTCGCGGACAACGAACTGCACGAGATGCGCGCGGAGAAGTTGCTGACGGTGCGCGTGGTGCAACAGGTCAAGGCGGATCTTCGGTCAACGACCGATCAACAAAGGAGTGCGTGATGGTCGCAGTGCTGTTCGTAACGCAGTCGGCGGTGAGTTCGTGGATCTGGGCGGCGCTGATCGTCGCCGCGGTCGGGATGACACCGATCGCGAGCTGGATCATGCAGGCGTGGAAGCATCAGACCGGGCGCCGGCTGATCCTCGCGGTGTTCTTCGCGTTCATCCTGGCGCGCGGCACGTACGCGGTGATCTGCCCCTCGTGCGCCGGATGCGACCCGTGGTGGCTCGAATGGTTCTGGGTCTGTTTCCCTAATCCGTAAGCGAGGACGCCATGAACATCCAAATCGGATCGCGGACCTATCGTGTCGAGACGGAAGCGGAGTTGATCGCCTTTTGCCTCTGGGCTCGATTGCGGATGGTGGCGTGATGGACATCGCCCAACAAACCGATCGGATCGAGCGCTTACAGGAGTGTATGCAGATCCACCGCGCCCATGCGCTGCAGCAGTTCGAGCGGCAACGATCGCAAGCCCGCGCGCATGCGGTCGACGCGATCCGTGAACGCTTGGAAGCGTTTCTGGCGCTGGCGCAGGATCGACCCGGCCTATTGGATCTGGTCGAAGTCGCGCGGAAGGTGGCCGAGCATTTCAAGGACACCGATGCGCCGCTTGGGGAACTCGCCCGAGCGGCGCTCGAGAAAGCGGAAGGACGCTATCCATTTAAGTTGGATCAGATGGCCCGCGATTACGTGCAAGCCGTGCTGGTCTTGACGAGGACGCTGTAGATGGCTCGCAACCTGCCGCCCTGTGTCGTCGTCGAGCGTCTGCCGTTCGGATCGTCCTCGTTCACGCGGGCGACGGTGGACGAGTTCACGAGAGGCGAGTTGACGATCACCGCCGAAGACGGGCGCGTGATGGAAGTCTACAAGCCGGGGACGTGGCTCAGGGCCACGCAGTACGACTCACACGGCTGGTCGCTCTACACCTTCACGAGCGAAGAAGCGCAGCGGCAAGCGGTCGAGGCGCGAAACGTGCTCAGGGAATTGGCGCAGAAATACGACGCGAAAGGGGCCGCATGAAGACCGGAGAACCGACCTTGCTTGAGCGAGTCGAGCCGCAGACCTTGGAGGCGCCGGCTACTGACTCCGTTGCGCTGTTCGAGCGGCTGGCGCGCGACCCGAACGCCTCCGTCGAGAAGATCGAACGGCTGATGGCGCTGTGGGAACGCGGTGAAGCACGGAAGGCTGAGACGGCGTTCAATGCCGCGATGTCGGAGGCTCAGCGCGAGATGCGGCCGGTTGCCGCCGACGCCGAGAACCCGCAGACGCGCAGCCGCTACGCCTCGTACGAAGCGCTCGATCGGGAACTGCGGCCGATCTACACGAAGCACGGATTCGCGCTGTCGTTTAACACCGGAGACGCGCCACAGGCCGATTATGTGCGCGTCCTGTGCGACGTGACGCACCTGGGCGGCCACGGCAAGGTCTACAAGGCCGACATGCCGGCAGACGGCAAAGGGGCCAAGGGCGGCGACGTGATGACGAAGACGCACGCCGTCGGGTCGGCCATGTCCTACGGCATGCGCTACCTACTGAAGATGATCTTCAACGTCGCGGTTGGGGAAGACGATGACGACGGGAACCGAGCGGCGCGGACGGCGCCAGAACCTGTCGCACCGCGCGGTTTTGACGACTGGCTGGTCGAGCTCGAAGCCGTGGCCGACAACGGCCGCGATGCCCTGGTCAAGGCGTGGGAAGCCTCCAAGCCGGAATACCGAAACCACCTGACAAAGACGAACAAGGGCGCGATCGGTAAGCTGAAGGCACGCGCTGCGGCGGTGCAGTCGTGAAGGTTCACGACATCGCCCAACGGTCCCCGGAGTGGTACGCCCTCCGTCTCGGCAAGCTCACGGCCTCGCGCGCCGCCGACATGATGGCGACGATCAAGACAGGCGAAGCGGCAGCACGGCGAGACTTGCGGATGCAGCTCGTGTGCGAGCGGCTGACAGGGCAGTCCCAGGAAGACACCTACATCAACGCGGCGATGCAGCGTGGCATCGACAAGGAGTCGGATGCGTTCGCGGCGTACGAGGCGCTGACGGGCCGACTGGCGAATCCGGTCGGGTTTGTGACGCACGACACCATCGCGGCTGGATGTTCACCTGACGGGGAAGTCAACGGCTACGAAGGCGTGCTGGAGTTGAAGTGCCCGAAGTCCTCGACGCACCTGTCGTATCTGCGCTCGCGGACAGTCCCGAAGGAATACCTCTATCAGATCGTGCATTCCCTGTGGATCACTGGGGCGCAGTGGTGCGACTTCGTGAGCTTCGATGATCGGTTCCCGGCGGCGCTTCAGGTGCTCTGTATCCGCGTGCCGCGGGACGAGGCGCAGATCGCCAGCTACGAAATCATGGTCCGTGCCTTCCTGTCCGAAGTGGAGAAGGAAGTTGAGGCGGTGGCCCAACTCGTGCCGACTGAGGCTGTGGCATGAAGCAGGAGTTCTACGAAACAGGCGGCGTGATCGAGAAGGGCAAGCTCCAGATGACGGGACGGCGCTTGTTCGAGGAGGCCATGCGCCGGTTCCCTGACGGCCACGTCACTGTTCGGATCGAAGTTACGCGGCGCAAGCGGTCGAGCGCACAGAACCGATTTTGGCACGGGGTCGTGATTCCGTTGTTCGCTGAGCACTGCGGATACGAGTTCGAGGATATGAAAGACGTGCTGGCTCTCCGGCTTATTCCGCGCGAAGTGACCGACATGACGACAGGCGAAGTCCACACCGTGCCTGGGCATACGTCGGACCTCAACGTGAAGCAGTTCAACGACCTGATCGAGCGAGCGCAGCGACTCGGCGCCGAGATGGACATCTACATCCCCGATCCTGGCGAGGTGGCGGCATGATCTGCGGCTTCTGTGCGACGAATCGCCATGCGGAATGCAACGGGTTCTGTCGGACCACGTACGAGTTCTGCGCCTGCGCGGATCGGAAGCATCAGCATCCCGCATTGACGCCGAAGTCTCAACCCAAACCGGACCTGCGTCTCGTCGTGCCGATCGGGGAGGGCGAGTAGATGGCTATGACGACTGGACTACCGAAGACGTTGCCGTTGATCGGGCTGGACGGCATCGTGCTCAAAGCCGGTGGACATGAGACCCGCGAGTCGGCCGTGTGCGCGATGGAGGCTGTGGCGTGGCTGGCGGGCGAGCCCCACTCTGATCAGCCGCAGTGTGCCTGTCCTGTGATCGGCGCCTTCATGCGGAGTTGGAACGATGCGATCCGTGATGACGCGCATCGCACCGCGCTACTGAAGCCGTTGCTGCCGCTGCTAGTCGGGTCGAAGTCGACGCCAGCCGTGGAATTGCAGCGGTCTTATCTCGCCTTCGACTGGCTGGCGCGCGTGCAGGCACCGGCATGGCTGGATCTGACGCCCGCTCTGAAGCCGCACGCGGACGCGCTCCGCGCATTAACGCCGTTGACGGATAAAGCCAGCGTGGCAGCGGCTGATCAGCCGCTGGCCGCTGCGTGGGACGCTGCGGTGGACGCTGCGTGGGCCGCTGCGGGGGACGCTGCGGGGGCCGCTGCGGGGGACGCTGCGGGGGACGCTGCGGGGGCCGCTGCGAGGGCCGCTGCGAGGGCGTGGGACGCTGCGGTGGACGCTGCGTGGGCCGCTGCGGGGGCCGCTGCGGGGGCCGCTGCGGGGGCCGCTGCGAGGGCCGCTGCGGGGGCCGCTGCGTGGGCCGCTGCGAGGGCCGCTGCGGGGGCCGCTCTCGCTCCGACTGTCACGTTGTTGGAAATATCAGCCAGTGACCTCGTTCGTCGCATGGTGGCGGTGAGGGCAGGAGATGTCGATGCCTGATCCCCGCCCCCTCGCGTCCCTCCCCGATCAGGGAGACGTCTGATCATGGGCGTTGATACCTCCATGCTCGCCTTCCCGAAACCAGCGCCGCGTGTGCTGGCGAAGCGAGCGATTCGCTTGGAGAAGGAACGGCAACTGCGGGAGGCTCGGCGGTTCGTCAAGGCGCGTGACGGCGGGAAGTGTAAGTGCTGTGGGCGCTCTGGAGCGGAAGTGCATCACCTGAAATATCGCAGCCAGGGCGGGGACCACGATCCGAACAACCTCGCTTTGCTGTGCAAGCGCTGCCATGAAGACATCCACGCGCATCTGATCGAGGTCAGATTCGGTGGCCGTAATCTGGCGCGCACGGTGCGCTTTATTCGGAAGGCGGATCGATGACCCTCCTCGGCCTCGTCCTCCTCAGCGGGATCGTGCTGGTGCTTCTTCGTCGTGTGCGGCGTTCGCCTCTCTCTGCGGAGTGGCATCGATCGACTCAACGTGCGGAATGGCGACAGGGGATCGATGGGCCGGCCGTGGATTGGAGCTCGGCGCCAAGGAAATTCGCCGCGTATCGGGATAGGGGTTCTCTCTGATGCCATCTACCGGCGCCCTCGACGCCAATATTTGCCTCACGCCAGAGGAATGGATGCTGGCGAAACTCACGGCGGACAACCGCATGAAGGCCTCGAACGGCCACTTATTTCTCACGATGCTGAAAACGCGCTGCCAGTACTGCGGGCGGAGTCCTCGCGCGAAAGGCCGGTGCGGCTCGTGGTTTCGGACCTATCTCACGCAACTCGACGCGGTGCTTATGAATCTGAAGTACGAACGGGCGAAGTGGCGCGAGCAGAAAGTCGCCAAATGAATCACGGCTCCCTCGACGCCGAACCGCTCAGCCTTCCGTTTCAAGGCTCGACGCCGATGAGCCTGCATTGCTCGGCGGAAGGTGCGAAGTCGGCCGCAGAACGGTGTGGCCGGCAAGCACTGGCACTCCTGGCACTGTATCGCGCTCGCGGGCCGTTGACGGATGCGGACGCCGCCGACGCGATGGGCATCGAGCGCACGTCGATCAACGCGAGAAGGAACGCACTCGTGAGGTTGGGACTGGTGGAAGCGTACGACACGATCAAAAACGCACGATCCGGTATCTCTAATGTTCGGTGGCAGTTGGCGACGGCGAAGTAGGGACTAAGGGATCACATGCCGGCAAATCGTTTCCTCCATCCCAATCTCGGCCACTCCGAGAAGGTCAACACACTGACTGACCTCGAGGCGCGGGTATGGACGCAATACCTGCTCTCAGCCGACGACTACGGCGTCATGCGGCTGTCTGCGGTGAACGTCCAGGCGGACAACGATTCGCTGCATACGCGGCCCACGAGGACGATTCAGCGGTGTCTTGAGCGGATCGTGGAAGTCGGGCTGGTGGTGGAGTTCCAGCATCAGGGGCAACGGTTCATCTGCCAGTTGGACTGGCACAAGTACCAGCACGTCAAGTTCCCGTCGAAGACGATCAACCCCTGCCCGCCGGCTGAGACGTTGGACCGATGCGATGAGGGGACGTCGGCGCTGTTCATCGATCATCACCCGATGTTGATGCGCATCAACGGCGCATCACGTCTCAACGGTGATGTCGCATCAGAGGCACATCAAGTCACTCTAAAGGCTAAAGGCTCAAGGCTTCTTAGTAGTACCGGATTAAGAGAATTGTTCGCAGAGTTCTGGACGCATTACCCGCGCAAGGTCGGGAAAGACGTGGCATGGAAGGCGTATCAGAAAGTCAACCCGGACAGCGAGTTACATAAGACGATGCTCGCGGTGTTGGCGTGGCAGCGGCAGCAGGATTCGTGGATTCGCGACGGCGGGCAATACATTCCGCATCCGAGCACTTGGCTCAATCAGGGCCGCTGGAAGGACGAACAGCCGGGCCAATCACACGTCGCGGATTCGACGCTGAAAACCGCGCGAGCGGTGGAGGAGTTTCTTCGTGACTGATGCCGACAAGCCGGCATTCGCGGCGGCGATGGCGCGGCTGTGCCTGGCGCTACGCGAGAAAGATCCCGACGCGGCACAGCTCCGGGCCTATTTCGAGGCGTTGAAGAAACTCGACATCGAGCTCGTTGTGATGGCCGCGGACGAGTTGATGCGCGGCCAGTGGTTCCCGAAGGCGGGCGACTGGCACGCCGCCGTCGTCGGGCTCGAGCACAAGCGGACTGAGGAGCAGCGGGCGGTCCTCCGCAAGTTGCCGGCGCCGCTGTGCACGGCCTGTGGAGACACCTCATTTTTCCTCAATGAAACGACGAATCGAGCGGAGCCGTGCACATGCCGATCGCTGCGTCGGCTGGAGATTCTTGGACGGCGGCCAATGCCGGCGCTACCTGCGACTGAACCGGAAGGCGATCCGACCCAGCTTACCAGGGTCGAAGACGTCGCCGCGACGTTGGCGCAGGGGAAGGCGATCCGATGAGGCGGCGTGGGCGTGTGGACGGCAATCATCGCGCGTTGCTGCATCTGGCGCGGCAACTCGGGGGCGTGGTGCAGGACACGTCCCAGGTGGGCCACGGTTGCCCGGACGCGTTCGTGTTTACGCGGGATAAGGGCTGGGCCGCGGTCGAGGTCAAAGACGCGCGGACGGGCACACTGACGCCGTCCCAGGTCATTGTGCATCGGTTGAGTCCGGTGTTGATTTGGCAGACGGAGGGCGACGTGTTTAAGCATTTCGGGATCGAGGACCGTTGATCCTCTCCACCCACCGCGCCGGTCCCGTTGAGGAATACTCCGTTTGCTGGAGTGGATCGGCGTGGCGCGACGATCGGATCGTGGTGCAGCCCAAGCCCCGGATCAGCCTCTCCAGGCAGGACCGCGATCCGACGCGGAAGCTGGCCTGGGAAGCGCAACTGTGTCACGCGCTCGAGGCTGGCCCGCATACGATCCGGCAGTTGATGGCGGCATTCGGTGTGGCGCATGCCGCGGTCTACGTGCCGTTGGAACGGCTGCACGGGCAGGGACGGATCGTGATCGTGGGCTGGGTGACGGACACGCGGGGACGGCCGGCGAAACAGTACGGGCTTCCAGAAAGTTCCCGATGAGTACCCCCAGGCTGACCCTCGCCGAGCCGACGCGTAGGAGTGTCTACGGCGTTTTAGGTGGTCGTCCACCCTTCGCGCCATTGAGCCGAGCGGCGGCGGTTTTGGCCTCTGATGTGGCTTTGCCGCCTTTGCGTCCAAGGGCCACAGCGGCGGGATTTTTACGAGGAGTGGCGTGCGGCATACCGTGCGATGTCCTTCGGCGTCAGTTCTTCAACGCCTTTCATGGGCAGTTGGGCGATTTGTGCGGTCAAGGCTTGAAATGTGGCGATGTCGCCAGCGGCGAGGGCGGCATCCCGGCGGGTCATCAGGTCGCGGCGTGTCGTATCCATGCACTGAATATAAGCCAACCGCTTGGGTTTTGTCAAATGTGTGGAAATAGGCCAGAAATGACCCTCGCCGAGCGGCCCCGACCGTTGGCGATCGATTTGTTCTGCGGCTTAGGCGGCTGGACCGAAGGGTTGCTCGCGGAGGGTTATCGCGTCGTGGGTTTCGATATTGAGCGACATGCTTACGGTGAGGCGAAATACCCGGCGCAGCTCGTGTTGCAGGACGTGCTCACGATTCACGGTTCACAGTTCAATAATGCGGCGTTGATCGTCGCGAGTCCTCCCTGCTAAGCCTACAGCTACCGGGCGATGCCGTGGAAGAAAGCCAAGGCGCTACCACCGCCGGACAATTCGCTGTTCGAGGCGTGCTTTCGGATTCAACGCGAAGCGTGCGAGGCTGCCGGACGCCATATTCCAATGCTCGTAGAGAACGTGCTAGGAGCACAGAAGTGGGTTGGTCGGGCTCGCTGGCATTATGGGAGCTTCTATTTGTGGGGCGACGTGCCGGCGCTCATGCCGATCGTGGTCAACCGTCGCATGAAGTTTCCCGCGAACTGCGGTCCGCGCATGTGGTCAGAGCGTGAATACATCCTACTGAATGACGGCAATGCTTCGGCGTTTCATCACGAAGGAGCCACGAAAAACAATGGCGGATCATGGTTCAATATCGCGCACAACACGACGAGCGGACACGGACCTCCAGATGGCCGCAAAAACGGCGGCGATTGGTTCGGCAGTGCCGGTAGCAGATCAAACGCCAGGAAAGCCGCCAGCGCGCAGATCGCGAAAATCCCCCTTCCGCTCGCGCGACACATCGCTCGAGCGTGGTATCCGGAAGTGAGGTCGTCATGACTCTTGGGCGCCGTGCTCAGTGTGTCGAGGGACTGAGCCACCCTCTCAGGATCAGCCGGAATGAGCCATGAGGCGCAGAAGCTCCTCGTCCGCGTGATCGCGGCGGTGGAAGCCGGCTGTGAGGATTCCTATGCCATCGCCACGTACGCCAAGGGTGCGCGGTCCAGTGTGCTCGCGGCGCTAACACTGCTCGTCCGTGATGGCTTGATCTGCCTCGATGGTGCCACGGCGAAGACCCGCGGACGGCCTGTGCATCGCTACCGGCCCGTCAAGAATCCGCATTTATAAATCCAGATTTCAGCCTCGATTTCGACAGAGGACGCGCATGCTAGGTGCGGCTGGTACTTCGCAGGAGTTCCGCATGCTACATCGGATCGCGTCATGACCGAACGGCGCCGTGTTCTTGGCGATGGTGCGTCCTGGGAACCGCTGCCCGAGGGTAGCGGTGGTGGGGCTTCGCCCGGCGGATCCGGCACCGAACTCCAGTATCGCTTCGATGCGACGACGTTCGGGGGGATCACGGGGAGTAGCGTCAGCGGCTCCACCGCGACCTTCGGCGGGGTCAACGCCACAGTCAGCAACATCCCCGCCGCCTGGGACAGCGGGACAGCCTACGTCGCCGGGAATGTGGTCACGTACGGCGGGAGCGCCTGGCAAGCGATTGGATCATCGACAAACTCCGCGCCTTCGGAGAACAACACAGATTGGCGACTCGTGGTGGCTGGCATTTACTCGCCCGCCCAGATTTCAGGACTGGCGCTGTGGCTTGACGCGAGCGATGCGACCACGATCAACGCGGGGAGTCCGAGCGACAACGATGCCGTGTCCACATGGGCCGACAAGAGCGGGAATAGTTACAACGCCACGCAAGCGACCAGCCTTTTTAGGCCGGTGTACAAAACGAACATTCAAAACAGCCTTGCAGTTGTTCGCTTCGACGGCACATCCGATGCACAATTTCTCAATGTGCTCGCGGCTGGTGCCCTCGCGATGCTCAACGCACAGTCTGGCGTCACTGTCGCGGCCGTGGCGAGAGGAACAAACAGCGGGAGTCAGATATTCGCCGCATTAACCGTCAATACCGTGCGGCGCGTCGGGCTCAACATTGCCTCAGATAGTGGCTTATCCACAGGTTTTGGGGCCTCACGCGATGATGCCGTTGACTTCTCCGATGCACTACTGGACGACAGTGCAACGCTCACCGCGCAGACATTCAATGCTGCAACCATGTTCACCGCGGTCGGCGCTGCGAGCGTATCGAATAGTATGGTCGTGACCGACATTCCGGGTGTCCTCTTAGTTAAAACAGGATTGGACGTGAGTCCCGGTCAATTTCCAGCGGTGAACTTAGCGTCGATCGAGATAGGTGGATCAAACGCTGGGCCTGGGACCGCGAACTTAACCGGCGACATTTGCGAATTGATCGTGTTCACGCGGGCATTAAACAGCCGCGAACGCCGTCAACTACTCGAATATCTCAGCGCGAAGTGGGATACATTATGAAACGTGTCCTCTTCTTCGCCTTGTGTGTCGTCATCGTCTGCGGTCTGCACCTTACAGGAGCCTCACAACAGCGGGAGGGTATCGTACTCGAAGCGGTGGCCGAATTTCAGCAGACTATACACGGTGATCGGATCATTGTCACGCACGGCTACGTACGGATCGCTAGTGATTCCACAGTCGAACCGTTTGCAGTACTAGGCGGGACGGTCAACGGTATGACGCTGATCGTTTCCGATACGCCAGAGGTGCGGCTTGGTGATCGGGTCAGGATTAGGGACGGCCGGATCACCTCCGCTATCCTCCAGCCGCAGTATGCGACGTTCGCGCCGTGGCCCTCGTCGCCGGTCTCGTTCTGGCTGAACCCTGTGAACGCCTCAGTGCTATCGGAGACCGCGGAGAGCGCCATTCGCGCCGCCGCGCAGACCTGGAGCACGCAGAACGCGCCCTTCGTCTATAACTATGCGGGTCGCGCGACGGACAGTGTGGTCGCGTTCGATGGGCGCAATCTGCTGTTCTTCCGTGAGGACCCCACGAGCGGCAGCACGTTGGGCACGACGTTCACCTGGATCTCGGGCGGTGTCATTCTCGAATCCGACACGGTATTTCAGGATGGCTTCTATCCCGCCTTCGGTGGGTCGGGCTGTGTCACTGGTTGGTATGTGCAGGACATCGCCACGCACGAACTCGGCCACGCGCTCGGCCTGAATCACTCGACGGCCCTGAGCGCGACGATGTATCCGACGTATCCGCTCTGTTCCACCACATTTCGCACGCTCGATCCCGACGACACTGCTGGATTGCAGGCATTGTATGGCACCATCACGCCACTCACCCAGACGACTACGCAGATTGTCAGCGATAGCCCAGACCCATCGAAAAAGGGGCACGCTTATACGGTGCAGTGGGCTGTCTCGCCATCCAATGTTTCTGGAATAGTGACGGTGCGCGATGATGTGGGCGCCCAGTGTAGCGCGTTAGTCAGTGTCGGATCGTGCAGTCTCGTCTCGGCTTTCGTCGGAACACGTACGCTCACGGCGGAATACGGCGGGGACGGGACATATGCCGCAAGTAGTGGCACCGTGCCGCATCAGGTGAAGCGGTGACGCGACACTGCATCTCCACTGCTGCATCCTCCCCCTCGCTGGATCACCGCGTGGGTGGGACTTCAAATCCTGACGCTTCGGCGGTTGGCGTCATGATCGTCGGCCCCGTCGTGACTCCGCCATCAGGCAGCACGACGGCGGTCCAGATATGGAACGACGGTGGCCTGAAGATTCTCGACTTGGACGGGAATCTCCTGCAATGGACGAACGGTCATCTCGTGGCTGGTGGGACCGCTGGGCCATTTACCGTTATCACGGCGATCCAAGTCAAGAACGGCCTCGTCACGACACTGACTGGGAGCTAAGATGGCCGACCGATCTCCGGTGCCCGAACTTCTCGCCCTGTTCAATTCAGGCGCTGCGCAACGGATCGCGATTCAACCCTGATATGGCTGATCGATCACCCGTCCCTGAACTCCTCGATCTCAGGTTCCAGAACCTCTGCCTGAAAATGCAGGTGGCCGAGCAACAGATGGGACAGATCCAGCAGGCGTACAAACTGTTGCAGCAAGAGAAGGCGCAGGTGGTGGTGGAGATGCGAGCCACAGCCGGCGCAGGTCCTACCGACATCTACGACAGCCGGACACGCATGTTCAGCGAGGCACCGACGGCGGGAGAACGCAACGGGCAGCCCAAGCCGCCGTTGTCGGTGCCTTCGGCTAAGCAGGCCAAGCGAGCGGCGCGCTTGTCAGCGACACACTAGGATGCCCAGTGCCCCACCGCATCCCTGCGTGCCAGGCTGTCCAGTCCTCGTCCCCCATGGGCAACGACATTGCCCGACCCATCAGGCCCCAGCTCGGTACGGCTGGCGAGGAGACACCGACCGTATCCGCGGTCGCAAACTCCAGACACTCAGAGCCGAGCTCTACGCTCAGGAACCGTTCTGCCGTGTCTGTGGCTGTGGCCTGACCATGCGACCGAACGCCCAGAACTCCATGATTCGCGACCACATCATCCCACTCGCGGAAGGTGGGACAGATGGACACAGCAACATCCAGCCGCTCTGTACGGCGTGCTCGGATGCCAAGACCGCCAAGGAGTCTCAGAGAGGCCGAAGATGAAGTCTACGGGGGGTAGGTAGAACTCCCGTAACTTACGTCCTGGAAAC
>Ga0207708_10000247_pt1 | contig 42525 bp, 40 predicted proteins | sample KBSK5101metaG_FD_184340 | JGI IMG/M metagenome (GOLD analysis project Ga0207708, IMG submission 184340) | Corn, switchgrass and miscanthus rhizosphere microbial communities from Kellogg Biological Station, Michigan, USA - KBS K5-10-1 metaG... | ecosystem: Host-associated > Plants > Roots >... | reverse complement strand
GCGCGCGCCTTGCCCAGATCGGCTCGGGCCATGCGCACCTTCTGCTGGTACTCGATGGGGCGCAGGCGCGCGAGCACCGTGCCCTTGGTGACCCAGTCGCCCTTGTCGAGGGCGCGCGGGCCGTGCTCGCCGTCGATCTGGCCGATCGACTCGACGTAGCCGCCGACGCGGAAGGCCATGTCGACGCGGCTGGCCGGCTCGAGCGAGCCCGAGTAACGCAGCGGGCCGCCTGACGGGCGCTTCTCCACGGTGCGGACCTTCACCGGGATCGCCGGCTGCTTCGGGGCTTCGCTCGCTTGCGCGCTGCACGCGGCCAGCAAAGCACAGGCGAGCAGCAGCGCGAATCTCTGGGGTCGGGCTCTGACGGTCATCGATCGCCTCCTTGGTTGCCGGCACGCTTTTCATCGGGCGTGCCAGCGCAAGTAGGCGTCGTTGCTAGGGTCCTGGAGCGGACAGCTGTCCAGCGGACGGACGATTGTCCGGCTGCGCGCTAGCGCAAGACGTCGTCGCGGCGCGAGCGATCGGGCGGAGCCGGCGGCGGGTACGGCGGGACGTCGTTCTCGTCCAGGGCCCCGGGGGCCTGCATGTCGATGCCCACGTGGTGCTTCTGGACGAGCCTGAGCGATTCACTCTGGCGATACGTGGCTTCGTTGTAGGTCGAGTAATCCATAACCGTAAGACGGATAAGCCCGGCTTGATCTTCCCCTTGGCGAGACCGGGACGGACTGGCAGACTTGAGGCATGGCCGTAGCTGAAGGAGTCATGCTCGACGAAGCGGCGCTCGCGGAGCTCGAGGGAACCTTCCGCGGGGACGTCGTGCCCACGACCCACTCGTCTTACGACGAGCACCGCAAGATCTGGAACGGCTCGATCGACCGTCATCCCGCGTTGATCGCACGCTGCGCCGGCGTCGCCGACGTGATCTCCGCAGTCAAGTTCGGCCGCAAGACAGGGCTGCCGGTTGCGGTGCGGAGCGGGGGACACTCGTTCCCGGGGCTGTCCGTAGCTGACGACGCGTTGATGATCGACCTCTCGCCGATGAAGGGCGTGCGCGTCGATCCTGAAAAGCGCACGGCGAGGGTGCAGGCCGGCGTGCTGCTCGGCGAGCTCGACCGGGAGACGCAGGCGTTCGGCCTCGCGGTCCCGTCCGGCATCGTCACGCACACGGGAGTCGCAGGCCTGACGCTCGGCGGCGGCATCGGCTGGATCATGCGTAAGCACGGGCTCACGGTCGATCAGCTCGTCTCGATGGATGTCGTGACTGCCGACGGCGACTTCGTCAAGGCAAGCAAGGACGAGAACCCCGATCTGTTCTGGGGCCTCTGCGGCGGGGGCGGCAACTTCGGAATCGTCACGGAGTTCGAGTTCAACTGCGTCCCGCTCGGCACGCAGGTGCTCGCCGGCCCGGTCTTCTGGCCGATGGAGCAGTCGGGGGACGTCTTGCGTTTCTACCGCGACTGGGTTGCGGACGCGCCGGACGAGCTCATGACGATCGTCGTGCACAGGAAGGCGCCGCCGCTGCCGTTCGTCCCGCAGGAGCTGCACGGAAAGCCGGTCGTGATGGTGATCGTCTGCTGGGTCGGTGACGTGGAGGCGGGGGAGAAGTTCATCAAGCCGTTGCGAGAGTTCGGCTCGCCCGTCGCCGACGTGTGCATGGTGAAGCCGTATCTGGCGCATCAAGCGATGCTGGACCCGAGCTTCGTGCCCGGGCGCTTCTACTACTTCAAGTCGTGCGACCTGGCCGAGCTGAGCGACGAGGTCATCGACATCACGATGGAGCGGTCGCTGCAGATCAGCTCGCCGATGACCTCGTTCCCGATCTGGCAGATGGGCGGCGCCGTCTCACGAGTCGGCGAGGACGAGACGCCGTTCGGCGGCCGGAAGGCCGCCTTCACCTACAACATCGGGTGCTGCACGGAGACGGCGGACGGATTTGACGACGAACGACAGTGGGTACGCGACTTCTGGTCGGCGCTCGAGCCGTGGCATCAGACGGTCTACGTCAACTTCCTCGACAACGAGGGCGAGGAGCGAATCCGCGCCGCCTACGGTCCGGAGAAGTACGACCGGCTGAAGGCATTGAAGCGGCAGTGGGATCCGGACAACTTCTTCCGGATCAACCAGAACATCCCGCCCGGCTAGCGGCGCGCGAGTCGCGAGACTTCAGCGAGCGTCCGCATCATCCACAGGCCCGTGAGGAACGTGTAGACGAGAGCGGGAAGAAAGAACACCATCACGGCGATCAGGACGCTTAGCTTCGGAACGCCGGAAGCGTGGACGAAGGCCACCAGCACGACGGCGAGCTTCAGAACGACGAGGCCGAGGAGGACGTGCACGCTGCGCCGGATCGGCGACTCCGGCCGCGCGTCCCCGATTCGGGCATCGACCCAGCTGGCCAACAGAAACGCGCCCACTGCGAGCGCAACGGTGAACTCGGCTTTCCCCATCCCGCTCGCATCCTGGACGGAGGTGCCGGTAGGCGCGCGCGCCGAAGGTCTGGCTCGACCCAGACCTACGACCTAGTCGACGGTCAGCCCTCTTGCTGGCGCCGCTTCCACTCGGCGAGCGTTTCCGGATCCCGGCTTTGTTTCCGGTCGTCGAGGACCCGACTCTTGTGGTGGAGACCGACGTAGCGGCCGGGAAACCACCACTTGACGGCGCGCCCGAGCGCGGTGCGTCTGCACCAGCAATCAGCGTCGCAGGCGCAGGTCCGCCCGCGAGGATTGCGGACTCGCCGGAGGAGCGTTCGCGCGATCCTCAGAGCCTACTGTCAGCTAGTGGGCGCCTTCGGGACCGGCCAGGAAGCACGTGACTTCGCCTGGTTCCAGACGGCTGAGTTCAATCTCGTCGACGCACCAGCTCGGGCACGTCGCGCTCCAGGCCGCGGATGAACGCGCCCGGCTGCGAGTACTGTCCGCTCGGGCGTGCACCCTCGGCGGTCCGCAGGACGGGATGCGTCCGCCGAGCGTCCGCCACGATTCCGGCGGGTAGTTCCTGGATGTCGTAGGCGCAGATGAACGACGCCGGCACAGCAGCCATTTCAACGCTGATCCGAGCTTCGTAGCGCTTCCAGCCGGCTATCTCGGAGCTAGCTGAGCTCTGCGGCCAGATCACCTCGGCGACGACCCGCACGCGGGGAACGCCGCGCTCGAGGTGCTTGTCGATGTAGTGGCTGTACCGCTGGAACGCATGCTCTGGGCTCTGATACCAAGCGATGGCGTCGGCGAACTCGATCTGGGCAGCGTCTTCCCCGAGAGCTTGTCGGAGAACGGTGCGACCCGATTCGCGCAGCACGACCAGCGCGTGATCGCCACGCGCTAAACCCTTCTGCAGGAACGGCAGTGCACCGGCCACGAACTCGTCCGTCGACGAGTAGACGAGCGCTTCATGCCTGCAGCCGCGACCGTGGCTGCCGTCGCTGAGGAGGTCGCGGATTGCACCAGCGGACAGCTCGATTTTGGAGATGAACCCGAGCACGGGAGTTACGGCCACCCGCTCGGCGAGATCCGATTCGCTATGCGTGGAGGTCAGGACGGTGCTGGTGGGAGCGCCGTCGGGCCTCGCGGCGAGCTGCCACGCAAGGTCGAAGCCGCTTTCGCCGCTCAAATCGACGTCCACGAGCGTCACGTCAGGCTCGAGCTCCTGAACGCGTGCCAGCGCTTCGGCCGACGTGGACGCCACACCGACGACGTCGAATCCCTGGCGCTCGAGGAGTCGTGAGGCGGCCTCAAGGAAGTGTGTGGAGTCGTCAACCAGTAGGCAGCGAATAGCCATTGCAAACAGCATGCCAGACAAGATTGGCCGCGTCCTGGCAGGTAGCAGGAATATTCCGTCGGAGATCTGGACGGCTCCAGCGCCGCAGCTCCGACGGGACAAAATAATACGCGTGTCCTAGTCGGTTCGGAGGGTCGCGATTGCCCGCTCGATTGTTTCGGCGTGCTGCGCCCAGGTCTTCGATGGGGCTGCGCCCACGATGACCGAACTGGTGCGAGTGCCCGCGACGAGACATGCGATCTCCCGGTAGCGGGCTCGCGATGTGCGATAGCTGTCGATCACGCATGTGCCGTGGCCCGTGCGAAACGTGAGGCCGTGCGCGCTCGCGATCCGGCGGACGTCCGTCGAGCCCTCGTCACCCTGGTGTTCGATCCGGAAGCTCGGCCAGTTCGCAAGCGTCTCCGTTCCCTGGCGGGGAGTCAGGTTGAGATAGCCGCGGATGCTGCGCCCGTGGCCGAGCAGCGCGACCGAGGCTGTTCCTGGGTCGGTCCGAATTGGCCTCCATGTCCTCGGGTAGGCGAATGTCGCATTGCCGGACGGGAGCCGGGCGAGCTTCCAGTCGTGTGGCGGGCGTTGCGGTTGCAGCCAGCGAAACGCGGGCGCTTGAGCGTTGACGGAGGGGCGTCCGTCCGCGGCGGCGCCCCAGACACCGAGGCTGGCGGCGATGCTCGCGGCGACTACGAGTAGTCGCCGCGAGCCCTCGATGATCCGATCAGGCATCGATCAGATGTTCCCGTCGCCGTCGCTCGGACCGCCGTTGTTGTCCGAGTCGTGGTCGCCACCGTTGTTCTGCGGGATCCCGCTCTGAACGGGCGGCTTGGCCTTGGCGTGGCGTTCGACCTTTGTGCCCGCCGGCGAGACGGCGTTCCACTGACCGCCGAACGCGGTCAGGCCCTCGCCGTGCGTCTGGCCCTTCTTCGTGTCCTTGACGAACGTGTAGAGGGGATGACGGTTGTAGGTCACCTGCATCCGCCCGTCGGCGCGCTTCGTCGTCCCGAGCAGCGACGCCCTGGCGCCGCCGGTCGCCCGCGGCTTGCCGGCCGCGATCAACGGCGGCCAGAACTTCGCGCACATGCCGGCGCACGCGCTCTTGTCGTTCTTGTCCTTGCTGAACATGTAGAGCGTGCGACCGCCTGAGTTGACGACGATCCGCCCGAGGCTGGTCGACGCCGTCGATACGGTCGGACCGCTTCGTGCCGCCGCATCGCTCCCCATGGGGTGGAGGAGGAGGAAGGCCAAGGCAGCGACCGCCGCGACTGCTGCGGCGGTCGCGACGAGCGCGAGGCGCGGCGTCATGTCGCTGAGGGAGTTGGAACCGTGGTTGTTCTGCATCGTGCTCCTTCGCTGGTAGAAGAGGTCGACACAACGATGGCCGTCGTGCGGCACGCTTGTCCTCGCGGCCACCGCCCAATCGCGATTCCGGTTGACTGCACTCGAGAGAGGCGTGCCAGCACCTATCGGGGCGCCGATGTCAAGCTCGACGAGCCGCGGGTAGCTGCAATTCACGAGGTGCCGCGGGCCGGAACTTGGTTTCGCGCGTGACGGCGTCTAGTTGATCGGTGTACCGGCAGACGGGAATTCGAGGAGTCACGACAGCGGTATGCGAGATCGGCGGCTGGCAGCGATGGCCACGCGGGCGCATCGTGGGCAGGCTCTGACTCAATGGAGCGAGCCCTCGTTCATCTGCGCCGCCTTGTAGTGACGATCGTGCTCGCGCTCATCTTCGCCTCGCCCGCGGCCGCAGTCAGCATCCACATCACGAACAACTCATCGATGCCGGACGCCGAGATTGCCGATGCCCTGCCGGCGTTCCAGCGGGCTCTCGATCAGGACTTCGCGCCGAACTGGCACGAGGCACGCGGCTCAGAGCTCGTACTCGGCGAGGGTCCGCCAGGAGCCTGGGAGATCCGCATCGTGGATTCGCCGGAGTGCCTGCTCTGCTCGGGCTACCACGATCTCGACAACGGCGTGCCCTACGCCGTTGTCTCGACGCTGGACGACTGGCAGGTCACATTCAGCCATGAACTGTGGGAGATCCTGGTTAACCCGTATGTCGACCGCGTGGCGATCGTCAAGCCGAAAACGCTCACCCGCATCTACGCGCTCGAGACGGCAGACCCCGTAGAGGGAGAGCGGTTTGTCTACGTGCGCCCGTCGGCATCCGGCAAGCCGGTGCAGATCTCGGATTTCGTGACACCAGCCTGGTTCCGCGGAGACTCGAAGGGACCGTGGGACTTCAGCGGCGCGACGAAGCGGCCCCTCCAGTTGCTGGAGGACGGTTACCAGATCTGGTTGCACAACGGCGCCTGGGATGCCCTCTATGCGACCAAGGGCGCGAAGGCCGAGGGTAGGGCGAAGGCAAAGCGCTGGAATCTTCGCCGCCGGACGATCGCGCACATCAGCGGCGCCGTGCCGGGTTGATCATTGGGAGGGATGGGCGAAAGACGTCGCCGACCGCCAACCCGGCGAACTGATGCGAGGCGGCGACGCGAACCATCGCCACCCCGCTCGAAGCGAACACCCGCCGGCCCTAGAGCGCGCAGCCTTAACCGCGCGCGTTTACCGCGAAGCGCAGTTCCCCAAAGAACCGAGCGAAAGCGAAGCTTTCGCTCGGCCTCAGCGCGAGTCCAGGAAGGTGATCACGGCAAGGACGCGACGCTGGTCGTCCTCGGTGGCAGGGAGGCGCAGCTTCATCAGGACGCTACGCACGTGCTTCTCGACCGTTCCCTCCGTGATCCAGAGCTTGTGCGCGATGCCGGCGTTCGAGCGGCCTTCCGCCATCAGCTCGAGTACCTCGTGTTCGCGTGGAGACAGCACGTCCAGCGGGTCTTCTCTGCGTCGAGCCGCAACGAGCTCGCTGACAAGCGCCGGATCGACAACGGCCGCTCCTCTGACGATCCGTTCGAGCGTCTCGATGAACTCGTCCACGTCGGTAATCCTCGTCTTGAGGAGGTAACCGCACCGTTGGCCTCCCTCCAGCAACTCGGTCGCCCGTTCAACCTGGACGTACGCCGTTAGCACGACAATTGCCATCTCCGGAAACTCTTCGCGGATCGTCGACGCCGCCTCGAGCCCCTCGTTCGTGTGTGTCGGCGGCATGCGAATGTCCACGATCGCAAGTTCCGGCGACTGCTCGCGAACGAGCTCGATCAGCTCAGTGGCAGTCCCGCACTGACCCACAACGTCGAAGCCGGAGCGCTCGAGCAAGCCGGCAAGTCCCTCTCGTAGAAGGACATCGTCGTCAGCCAGCACGACGCGGGAACTCGTGCTCACACCGAGGATTATTGGCCACGGTGATGCGGTCGGTTCAGCGAGGCTTCGTTGGGAGGCGGCGCTCACTGGCAAATACCGGGTAGTGCTTCCTTCACGATCTCCCGCACATGCGCCGCCTGGTCCTCTGTAGCCCGAACCGGGTGGCGAGCGAAGCTGTCGTCTTGCGGCACGTTCCCCCGAGGATCGTGTTGCATGTCCCAACGATCGTTGCCTGACGGACCTCTCGTCTTCGTTGCTAGCCCCCAACCGCACTACCCGCCAGCAGGGATCGCGCGACTGCCGTAAGCGCCTGGCTCGTCGCGGTAGTGGCTGACGTTTGCCTTTCGGCCGGCGATGGTTTCGCCGTGCGCTGGGGGTACATCGCTCTGCTCCCCATCCGCCCCGTTGTCAGGCGAGCGTGGTCCTGCTATCAGCCGGCGCTGCTTCCGGCTATCCGGAAGTGCGAACGCCCACTAGCCGCGATGCCGACGGCTCGTCTGCGCAGCGACGCTGCAGAAGAACACTGAACGGCGCCTCCCTACATGACGGGTGGGAGCGGACTGGTCGAAAAGGAGGAAAGCAGATGAGCCGCGTACGATTTGGTTTAGGTGTTGCGTTGTTGGGGGCCGTGGCGCTCGTGGCATCCAGTTGCGGGAGCAGCAGCAATCAGAGCAGCGCTCCTGGCGGTACGTCCCAACCGGAAGCGAGTACGTGGTCGCTGCCGAACGCGACCCTGCAGAACACGCGCGCGATCAGCAGCTCGATCACGTCGGCGAACGTGTCCAAGCTAAGAGTGGCATGGAGGCTCCCTCTCAAGCACGCAGGGGTCTTCGGCTACTACGCCAACACTCCGGTGTTTGGCGAGGATGGGACGATCTATCTCCAAGATCTCGCCTACAACGTGTTTGCGGTCAACGGCAAGACCGGAAAGACGCTCTGGACACATTCTTCCGGTCGCAACGGAGCATCGCTGAGCTCGCTGCCGATCGGGGAGGGCCCGAACGGTGTGGCACTGCTGAACGGAACCCTGTACGGCGAAGCGCCCTCGTACGCATTCGCCCTCTCAGCTGCGACAGGAAAGCTGCTCTGGCGGACGCCCAACCTGGCGGAGAAGCAGGGCCAGGGCTTCAACCTCGCACCGCAGGTGCACAAAGGTCGGGTCTATCTCTCGACCTCGGGCCAACTGCACGGCGGGGTGGCTTACGCACTCGATGCGAAGACGGGCAAAATCCTGTGGAAATTCCAGGAGACGAAGAATCCGGCTGAACGGTCGGCGGGCGGCGCGAACGGCACCGGCGGAGCGTGGAACACCCCCGCGATCGGGCCGGACGGAACCGTGTACTTCGGGATTGCCAACCCGTACCGGTCGATCGACCAAGCCATCAACCATCCCACCAGGCTCCCCTACAACGACAGCACGATCGCGCTCGACCCGAGCGGACGGCTGAAGTGGTCTTTCCAGGGGGTTCCGAACGACTTCCACGACTGGGACATGCAGGTCTCTCCGATCTACGCGCAGAGCGGTAGTCAGCCCGTCGTCGTCGACGCGGGGAAGATGGGCTACGTCTACGTGATCAATGCCAACACCGGAAAGCTGCTGTGGAAAAAGCCGGTCGGCAAACACAACGGACATGACAACGACGGCGTGCTGGCGTTGCAGCACAAGTTCCATCCAAAACTGCCGTACGTCTATTACCCGGGCATCTACGGCGGCGTCGAGACGAACATGGCACTCGCCGATGGAGTCATCTACGTTCCGGTCACGAACCTGTTCGCGAAGTTCACCAGCAGGACACAGAAGCTCGCGACCAGCGGCCCGTTCGCGAAGGGCACCGGCGAAATGGTTGCCCTGAGCCTTTCCACCGGCAAGGTGTTGTGGGACCGGAAGCTCCCGCATACCCCGTACGGGGACGCCACCGTTACGAACGATCTCGTGTTCACGACGATGCTGAACGGCAAGGTGATCGCGCTCTCGCGCAAGACGGGCGCGATCGTCTGGCAAGAGCAGCTACCTGCCGGCACCAATTCCTCGGTCTCGGTCGACGGGAAGACGCTGATCACGGTCGCGAGCTTCCCGCAGGGCGCGGGGCAGAAACCGGAGATCGTCGCCTACTCGCTCAACGCGCCCGCGGGCGGGGCGAAGCCTCAGGCGCCGCCTGTCTCCACCGCTGGTTCCTCGTCCACCGGCGCCGCTGCGCCATCGAGCGCCAAGGGCACCTCCGTCCAGGTCAAAGGCGGAGAGTTCTTCTTCAGGCTCTCGACCAGGTCGGCCATCAAGCCCGGCACGATGACGTTCGTCTTCACAAACATCGGTCACGTGCTTCATGACTTCAAGATCAACGGCAGGCAGACGCCCCTGATCCAGCCTGGCAAAACGGCGGAGCTCGTTGTCACGTTCAAGAACAAGGGCACGTATCCCTACCTCTGCACGGTGCCCGGACACGCCGAGGCAGGAATGAAGGGCATCTTCACCGTCCGCTGATCGCGGCACTGGCGGTGCAGACGCCGACTGGCCAAAGGAAGGACCTCATCATGGACGTCCATCATCTTCAGCACCTGCGGCCTCGGCGAACCCTGCGGTCGACGAAGCAGCCAACCGACTTGGTCACGTGCTCGCTCTGCCTGCGCGTGCGCCGAGGCTCGGAGTGGCGCGAGGCGGAGCAGGTGATCCGAGAGCTTCGGTCTTACGAGCTCGAGGCCCCACCGCGAATGCACTCCGCGGTGTGCGAGGTCTGCGCGGAGTCGATCTTCAGTCGACGCGTCGCAGAGGAGATCCGAGTGGGAGCGGCATGACTGCCGCGCGCCTCGTTGTGATCGCGTGCTTGGCGCTCGGTGCCGCACTCGTCGGCGACGGCGCGAGCGCGAAGAGGTTGACATTCGCTCCGCGCGTTGCCGCTGACGCGTCGCCGCAAGCGAGTGTGAACTGGTCCGGCTATGCGGCAGTGTCCTCTACGACCGAAGCAGTTCCGTCGGCTGACTCGCCGCTGACCTTCGGCGACGTGACGGGAAGCTGGACACAACCGAAGGCGCACTGTGTCAAAGGCCGTTCCGACGCCGCCGCCTTCTGGGTTGGGATCGGCGGCTTCAACGAATCCTCGACGACGCTCCAGCAGATCGGCACAACGGCGCAGTGCAGCAGCCGAGGTGTCGCGAGCTCATTTGCCTGGTGGGAGATCGTCCCGGCGGGGGAGGTCCGAGTGCCGTTGAAGGTTCGGGCTGGGGATCGAGTCACCGCAGCTGTGCTCGTCAACGGATCGAAGGTGACGATGAGCATCAAGAACGCGACCAGGAGGACGCGCTTCTCGACGAGGGTGACCGTCTCACAGCCTCTCGACGTCTCGTCGGCCGAGTGGATCGCCGAGGCTCCGACGGCCTGCACTTCGAACGGCGTCTGCGAGGTCGTCCCCTTGACCAACTTCGGCAGCGTCACGTTCAGCAAGGCCGCTGCAACCGCGAACCAACTGTCCGGAACGATCACCAACCCCGCCTGGGTCGCGACTCCGCTCCAGCTGATCCCGGATGCATCGGTGGGCGGCCTCGGCGCCTCTCCGGGCGCGCTCTCCGCCGACGGGCGCTCGTTCAGGGTCTCGGCTCAGCGAGTGGCGTCGCGGACGCGCACCGTCGCGACGGCAGCCCGCAGGATGCACCGTGGCCGGTGAGGCCCATTCATGTAAAGGGCCCCTCGACCCTGACACCACGCCGGTCCTCGACCTGCCCGGCGAGCTTGCTGACGAGTTACGTACGACGGCACGCGAAGCGCACCCCTGACTGAAGTCGAGCCCGACCCGGCCGGCAAGGGTTCGGTGTCTCGCCTCATTTGGCGGCGATGACCGGTGGCGGTCCGTGCTGCGCTCGATTTGGGTGTGGCAAACACGCGGCGGACTCCCTCGCAGCTCGTGTTCGTCCGGAAACGCGCTGGCGACGAGCTCGACCGGCGCGCTAGCTTCCGCGCAAGCTGCCGAGCATGACGTGGAGCGTTGCCTTCCTGCCGTTCTGGTGCTTAACCACGACTGGGACTTTCTGCCCCGGCTTCAGGTCCGCGAGCACAGCGGAGAGGGCGCCGCTGGTCGACGTCGCCGTTCCGTCGACAGACGTGATCACGTCGCCGACGCGCATTCCTGCGCGCGCGGCGGCGCCGCCGGACGTCACGGCGCCGACCAGGACGCCGTTTCCGTTCGTATCACCGACGCGGATGCCGAGAAATGCGCGGTGCGAATCGACGACCTTCCCCTTGGCGACGATCTGGCCCGCGATGTCCTTGACGAGATTGCTCGGGAGCGCGAAGCCGATACCCGCGGCGCTACCTCCGAGCTGCGGATCGGTTGCTGCGAGCGTGGGAATGCCGATCACACGACCCTCGATGTCCACCAACGCGCCACCGGAGTTGCCAGGGTTGATCGCGGCGCTCGTCTGGATCACCATCGGCAACGTGACGCTGCTGTCCTCCTGAATGGCTCCGCGGAACGCGCTGACGATTCCCTCCGTCACACTCGATTGCAGGCCCAGCGGGTTGCCGATCGCGATCGCGAGATCGCCGACGCGGAGCTTCGACGAGTCCGCAAACGTTGCAGGCTGCAGGTGGCTGCCGGAGATCTTGATCACGGCGAGATCGTCGGCTGGGAACGAGCCGACCAGCCGCGCCTGATAGCGAGTGCCGCTGGACGTCGTCACGGTCCACGAGCTCGCGCCGCTGACGACGTGGTTGTTGGTGACGATGTGTCCGGACGCGTCGAAGACGATTCCCGAGCCGAGACCCCGCTGATCCTCGATCTGTACGACTGACGGCGATACCGACCGCACGACATTCACGATTGCGCCCTGTAGAGCCAAGGCGCTCGCCGGGACGCTCCGGCTGACGGGCGCGCCGGCCGAGACGGGCCGGCTTGCTGGCGTCCCCGATGGTTCCCTCGAGGGCGTCGGATCCGTCGCGAGCGCAACGGCTGCGACGGCGACGCCGGCAATGATCGCGCCGATCAGGGCAGCCGGCAAGCCCGGGTACCACCGCTCTCTTGTCCGTACCGAGTTGAACATCGGGCCTCCCGCTCGTTTTACGGAGCGACGTCGCGCGTCAGCTCCATTGGCAGTCCTCCGAGTGCTGGTCATCGCCTCTCGCCCCACAGGAAGGGCAAACGTAGGTCTCTCCGAGATAAATCCCCGCGAGCGCGTGCGCCATCAGGAGAACCACCACGACATAGACCAACACCAAAGGGCTCATCGGAGGGTCACCCGCCTGTCGTTGCGCGCTTCGGGGAAGATCGCCTCGAACACGTGCACGACGCGGCCCACGCGCACACGCTCGGCGTGAATGCCTGGCTGGCGACCGCGCCGGCAACTGCGAAGGAGATAGCGAAGCGTAGGCACGTTGCTTTTCGGCCTCAGCGGCCGGATTCAGCGAGCCGCCGCCGCGAGAGCGTGTCCAGCGTCACTGTGCCCAGGAGGATGATGCCGGCGACGATGAACCTCGCTGCTGAGCTGTACCCGATCCACCATGAGCACCAAAATCCGCCTCCGGAATCCCCGTTGCATGTCCTTCTCCCTTCTTCCAACACTCGCTGTCGTGGAGCACGAGCAAAATCGCTGATGCACTCCACGATTGCGGGGCTCCCGGCCGCAGTCGTCGCCGCGAGCGCCTAACGTTGATTGCTGCCCGCAGCAAACTCGCGGTGCCGGTTACCCGGAAGAGCGAAGCAGACTGTTGGCCGGCCGGTGGCCGCCTCTCTGCAGCACATGCGCGCCGGCGAGGAACGCGGCGCCGGCGTGTTGAAGCGCGCTTGACCGGCGGCGTTCAGCCCCAGCCGGCAAGACGTGTCGACTGGGGCTGGTGAGGTAGTGCCGCGTTACGGTGCTCAGCCGGCAGTGATGGCGCCGAAGAGCCCGTGTGTCTCCCCGTTCGGCCCGGCGAGGAAGTAGAGCGACGTCGTCGGTCCGGCCGCGGACCCGTTTCCGAATGCGATCGCCCAGAGACCGTCGATCGCGATCGGCGTGCCGTCGCCGCGTCGGAGCTGGCCGGCGAACCCCCACTTTCCGTTGCCGCGGTCGTGGTACGCGCTGATCCGGCCGTTCCCGAAGTTCCCGACGAGCAGGTCGCCGGAGAACGGTCCGAAGCTCGACGGAGCGAGCGCCAGCCCCCACGGAGCGTTCGGGGGTGCATTCTTGCGACCGCCGGAGGCCACCCGCGCAACGAGCTTCCCGTCGGGGGTGTACTCGTCCACGTACCCACGCCCGCCGCCGGGAACGTCGACGCGCTTGGCGGTGTCCTGCTTCGCGTAGGTGACGAATATGCTGCCGCCCAACGCCTGGATGCCAAACGGCGCGTAACCCTTCGGCAGCTTTGCATCGCGGAAGCCGCGGGCGAGCGTGACCGGCCTGAACGAGGCGTCGAAGACGTCGACGCGGTTGTTGTGGAAGTCGGTCGCGTACAGGCGGTTGTTCAGGGTCGCAAGGCCTCTGTAGACGGCCTTCTGCGACGAGCGATCGACTCCCGGTATCGCAGTAGTTGCGTTGACGGTGGGCGACCAGCCGAGAATCGTTCCGGCTTGCGTCGAGAACAGGAAGCGGGCAGCCCCACTTACCCCGTTCTGGGTCACCACGAAATCGCTTGCGTTGCCGTTGAAAACGGTACCGGTGGGCCCGCCGGCGACCGTTACGGTGAGTGCCTGCTTCGCACCCGTGCCGTTGTAGAGCGTCGACTCATTCGTGCCGTTGTCCGACGCCCACCACGGTGTCGTCGGACCGGCGGACAGCCCCCACCCGTTGACCAGCGCTGGGTCGGTGTTCGGTGCAGACGACCCGCTGTCCGCAACGAGATTCGTAACGGTGAATGAATTGCCCGGCGACGCCGCGCCTGCGAATGCAGCAACCGATGCCGCGATCGCGATGGCGGCGGTCATGACACTTACACGAATTGGCATGTTTCCTCCTAGTCGAAGTACACAAACCAACACGATGACCCTCGTCGCTCGGGCACCGCATCCGTGCAAACGCGAAGGTTGTCTGCCCGGCTAGCCGGTAGCGGAAGGTGACCGCCGACGCGATTCCGATCCTCAATTCCCAGGTAGCCGGTACGCGGGTTGGTTGCTGGCTGCGAAGACCGCGGCCTGTCGAAACGCAATCGTCAATTCCATGGAACGAGACAAGGTCGCGCTGGCCAGGCGGAGTGAACTGCAGGAAATGGTGGACGCGGTGCACTCGCTTTCAGACGACCCGAGTCCGGCGAATGTCGAGCGCTATCTCGCATCGAGCCGGGCGCTCGAGGGCTCGCGTAAACAATCCGCCGAAAGGAATGGGCGCCATGCTCGAAACACCCGAGATCCTGTATACAGCTGAGGCCACGGCCATCGGAGGTCGCGAAGGGCATGCCGCGACGAGCGATGGTCGCGTCGACGTCGAGCTAGACGTACCGAAGGAGATGGGCGGCCCGGGTGGGCCTGGTACGAACCCGGAGCAACTGTTCGCCGTCGGGTATGCCGCCTGCTTCCAGTCGGCGCTTCTACGTTTTGCGAACGGACGTGGGCTAGACCTGAGTGAAGCGCGCGTGACTGCGCGAGTCGGCATCGGCCTCCTGAAGACCGGCGGCCTTGGTCTCGCGGTCGCGCTCGATCTGGACGCTCCCGGGCAGAACCGAGACGTGGCGGTCGACCTGATGAACCGGGCTCACGAGACGTGCCCCTACTCACGGGCGACACGCGGCAACATCGTGGTCACGCTCACGGTCAGCGGCTCCAGCATCGAGCGTCAGGCCGCGTGAGCGGCCGTTAGCGATGGCCAGACGTCGTTTGGTTACGCGCTAGCGCCAGTTAGCTTCAACAACGTTTCGAACTGCGGCGGCCGACAGTTCTGTTTTTTGCAAGAAGCCGGCGGCCGCGCTCGACGCGATCAGTTCTGCTGCGTCTCGGTCCGAGTGCGTCGAGATCAGGATGACGGTGGGGCGGTCGCCGGCAGACGTCTCGGACAGACGCTCCGCCAGATCCAGGCCGTTCTCCTCGCCGAGGAAGATGTCGACGAGGACGACATCGGGATGGAGGGTCTCGACCTGGCGCACTGCTTCGTCGCTCGTTGACGTGACTCCCATTACAACCAGGCCCTCTCGTTCGAGCAGAACCTGGGCAGCGCGCAGGAAGTGCTCGTTGTCGTCGACGATCAGGCAGCTGATAGGCACGTGGTCAGCGTCGCATGGAGGCCGCCTCCCTGCATCGCTGCTACCCGGAATTGCAGGGAAAGCGAGTTTCCGAAGTCGCTGATACCCAGCAGCCCGAACCGGTCTTTCCGGGAAACGGTACTCGAGGTTAGGCGCTTACAGGGATGACGCACGTGGCGTGGTCCGCGATCGTCGAAGGCGCATTCCTCGGGTGACTTCCGAGGAAAAAGGAGTCAGTGGTGGTCGACGTGACTGCCCGGCTTGCGACACCGAACGAAAGAGGAGGCAACTTTGGAAACCCCCGACCAATCGAAGAATGTGACTAGCCGTCGGTCGTTCTTGCTGACTGGAGCAGCGATCGGTGCAGGAACCATCGGTGCTGGACGGTTCTTGGCTGACGCGTCGCCGGCGCTTGCGGCCGGAGGCCTCACCAAGGGCGACGCGGCGATTCTCCGCTTCCTTGCTGCGGCCGAGCTCATCGAGACCGATCTGTGGCAGCAGTACAACGAGCTTGCCGGCATCCAGGACGGCGAGGTGCCTGGCGGAAGCGGGAGCCCGGCCTACACCGAGGCGGTTGCCGTGCTGGACGAAGACATGGCCCAGTACATCCACGACAACACCGACGACGAGATCAGCCATGCCGCCTTCATCGATGCGTACCTGAAGGCGCACGGCGAGCCGACGGTCAACCTGGATAGGTTCCGCACCCTGCCCAGCAGTAAGGCGACCGGCGCGCAGCAGATCGGCCGGCTGACGAATCTGATGCAGCTAACGGTCGACACCAGCTTCTGGACGCGCTACCGCAGCGACTCCCAGAACCCCGACTTCGGCGACGTAACCGTGCAAGCGGTTCCCGGCCTCGCCGCAGGTCAGTTCCCGGCGATTCCGCGCAGCGACGACGACCTCGACCAGCCCGACCATCTCCAGGCCATCGCCAACACGGCCGGCTTCCACTTTGTCTTCATCGAACAAGGTGGTACGAGCCTTTACGCTCAGCTCGCTCAGCGGGTCACCCACCCCGAGGTGCTCCGCATCCTGCTGAGCATCGGTCCGACTGAGGCGATGCACTTCCAGACCTGGCAGGACAAGGCGGGCAACGCGCCGCCGCTCACCGACCCGACGAACGGTCTCGTGTTCCCCGATCTCAACGCCTCGGGCGGCGAGCTGACCCAGACGAACCTGATCATGCCGGAACCGACGAAGTTCCTCAATCGCAAGTTCCCGATCGTCTCGATCATTCGGCCGACCCAGACGAAGGGCGCTGCCATGGCCGCGGTGAAGGCCCTGACCGCCGACGGGCTCTTCATCGGACAGTCACAGGAGTTCGTCACCGTCATCACTGAACTCGCAAAGGCCGCGGACGCGGCCCGGCACGGGTAACGCAGGAGCGGCGATCGTAGCCACGGCGTACTTCCGGCCGAAACGGGATTGCGTCCTTCGCTCGGTCAGGAAGGACGCAATTCGCTAGGCCAGATCTGACAAGGAGGACACATGACCGGTTGGACCAGCCCCACACACATCGTCCTGCTACTGCTGATCGCATTGCTGCTCTTCGGTGCAAAGCGGCTGCCGGAGATCGGGCGTTCGCTCGGCTCGGGCATGCGCGAGTTCAAGGACTCGGTGGGCGGCTCGCACAAGCCGGAGGAGCTCGCTTCGCCTGTCGAGACGACCGCCGCGGTGCGGGACGAGCACGAGACCACGGTCTAGCCAAAGATGCGTGGCCTGCCGCGACGTCTCCCGCATGGCGAGGAGGCGACGTTCGTCGAGCACCTCGAAGAGTTGCGCTGGCGGATCATCATCGTGCTCGGCGCGCTCGCGCTTACGACGATCGTCGCATTCGCGTTTCACGGCCATGTTCTCGATTGGCTGAACCACGCGTTGCCCGCCGATCGGCGACGACCGGTGACGCTTGGCGTCGCCGAGCCGTTCACCGTCTCTTTGACAGTGAGTGTCTACGCAGGCTTCCTGCTGGCGCTGCCAGTGATCCTTTGGCAGCTCTGGTCATTCCTGGCGCCTGCATTCGACCCGTCGATCGAACGGCGCGTGCTCGAGCTCGTCGCGTTTGCCACGGCCCTCGGTGTGACAGGGCTCGCATTCGGTTACTGGATCCTGCTCCCGCGGGCCTTGCACTGGCTGACGAACTACGACGACACGCACTTCACGCACCTGGTCCAGGCGAAGCCGTACTACGCATTCACCGCGACCATGCTGCTCGGGATCGTGATCGTGTTCGAGCTCCCGATGGTCGTGCTCGGCCTGGTGAGCATCGGTGTGCTGTCATCAGCGCGCCTTCGGAAGAATCGCCGCGTCGGTTACTTCATCGTCGCGGTGGTCGCGCTCGGCCTGCCTGGGCCGGATCCCGTGACTACTGCCTTGGAGCTCGTACCGATGTGGGCGCTCTTCGAGGGCTCGATCTGGCTTGCCGTCCTGGTCGAACACAGGCGACCAGAAGCTCTCGCCATTGACCCCTTCGAGGCCGTTGTTCAGCCGCCGGACTAGGCAGTGGCACAGCTTTACGGGCGCTTGAGGATGCGTTTGAAGGGGTCCGAGTACGGTCGGAATGGATGAGGGAAGGTGGCGATCGCACGGCGCGCATTGGCTTTCGTCACGATCGCAATCGGAGCATCGACCCTCGTTGGAAGCTTTGAACCGCGAGCCGCCGCGACGCAGGCCTCGACCGCCATCTGTCCCATCACGTACGGGTACTGGGAGACGGTGGCGTCGATCGACCCGAGGCGGATTGCGTCTAGCACTTCGGGGATGCCGTCGAGGCCGATGATCTTGACCCGACCCGTCTTGCCCGCCGCGCGTACCGCGTCGGCGGCTCCGAGGGCCATCAAGTCGCTCGCCGCGAAGAAGCCGGAGAGGCTTGGGTTGTCCCCGAGTATTTCCTGGGCGACGATCTGCGCTTTTGTCCGGCGGTAATCGGCATTGATGCGTGCAACAACTTTCAGCCGTGCGCCGTGAATGCCACGTTGGAATCCCCTCAAGCGGAGGGCGCTGTTCACGTTGTCGGCCAGACCGCCGATCAGCGCTACTCGTCCGCCGGGTTGCAGGAGGGAAGCCATCCTCGAGCCCGCCAGCCTGCCCGCCGCGACGTCGTTCGTTCCGATGTAGGCGCGGATCGGCAGGCGGGCGCGCCTCGCAGCCGTCTGATCGATTGGGCTGTCGAGGTTCACGATGGGACGCGTGACGCCGCGCAAGGCAGAAACGAGATTGGTCGACGTGATTGGGTTGACGACGTAGCAATCACTCTTGCCACCAACAAGGGCGCGGACGTGTGCAGCCTGACCCGCGAGGTCTGCGTTGCTCGCCGCAGCTCGGATCGAGGCATGCGCTCCGCGTCGCTGCGTCTCGATTCGCACACCCTCGTAGATCGTGACGAAGAACGGGTTGTCGAGAGCGTTGAGGACGACACCGATCCGGACCGGTGGGGGCTTTGCTGCAGCGACGCCTCCGAAGAGAAGCACCGCGGAAACGGCCGCAAGGGCAATCGGCCAGCCCTTCACCCTCGACCTCCCATGCGTGGGGAGAAGTCAACCTACAGAACCGGCTGCGGTCGCTCAAGAACCCGGTTCTCATAGGGACTGAGCAATGGAGCAGAATGGTTGAGCATCCCCAGGAAGGTGGTAGGTGAATCTTCGCCAGATCGCTCCGCTGGCGCTCGCGCTAGCCGTGACGGTTGTCGGTTTCTTCGGCGCACGCTTGGATGGGCAGCGGGATGCGCGGCGCGAGTCCGGGCATCGCGCCGAGATCGCGGCCACAGAGATCCGTGGGCGCATCGACCAGGGAGGGGCGCTCGCCGACAGCCTCCGCCGCTTCATGGCCGGTGCCGTTCGCGGCCGCGTCACGAATGAACAGTTTGCGAGCAACGCCTCCAGATGGTTGAGTCCGGTGGATCTGACAGCGGCGGCCTGGATCGAGCAGGTTCCATCATCAGAGCGTGCCGCCTATGAGCGGCGTCTCGGCGGACCCGTCGTGGTGGCGGATCGACAGGGGAGGATTTCCCGGGCGGGCCCCAGGGCGTCGTATCTGCCGGCGACGCTCGTAACTGGCATCCCGCCGATGACCGTGCCTGGCCTCGACTTTGCCAGCGAGCGGGGAATTGCGGCCGCGATTGATCGGCCTCGCACGCTGTACCAGGTCACCGCGACCTCGCTGTCGAGGCCGCGAGACGAGCTCGCCGGCCTCTTCCTCGTCCAGTCCGCGCAACGACTTACGAATGGCGCGGTCCAGCCAGGTTATGTCGTGCTGTTCGTTCCCGAGTTGTGGCTGCGCGCTGGGGCAACCGGAACCGAGCGGTTCGAGTTGCGCGTCGGCGGAGTCTCGTCGGAAAGCATTGGCGGGGCCGCAGTTCACAGCCGGTTCACCGACGCCGGACAGCGATTCGACGTGCTGGTGCCGCTGGAACCGGTGCAAGGCGCGGCAGCCGTTCTTCCATGGATCATCCTTGCGGGTGGCCTAGTGGTCGTTGCTCTCTTGGGCGTGGCCGAGCTCTATGCGTCGCGCCGAGCGAAGGCCAAGGCCGAGGTCGACCGACTGTTCACCATTTCTCCCGATCTGATCGTGGTCGCCGGTTTCGACGGTTACTTCAGACGGGTCAATCCTGCGTTCGAGTCGCGCCTCGGCTACACGCAGCAGGAGGCACTCTCGCGTCCTGTGCTCGACTTCGTGCACCCTGACGATCGCGGGCGGACTGAAGAGGAAGTCCAACACCTGCATGAAGGTCAGACGACGATTTCATTCGTCAACCGATATCTCTGCAAGAACGGGTCACACCGATGGATCGAGTGGACGGCCACGCCGGTCATCGAAGAGCGTCTGACCTACGCGGTCGGACGCGACGTAACGGAGCGTCGAAAGGCCGAGAGCGACCTGCGCGAAGCAGAGGAGCGCTATCGGGCACTCGCGGAGACGCAGACCGCGTTGCGCCGAGTCGCGACGCTCGTTGCGCGACGCGCCTTACCAAGCGACGTGTTTGCGGCGACTACGGCCGAAGCAGGCAGGCTCCTGCACTCAGATGCCACAGCGTTGTGCCGCTACGAGGCGGACGGCACCGTCACGATCATGGCAACTGAGCCCAATCCAAACATGGAGGTGTCGATCGGAACACGCTACCCAGTCGACCATGCCAACAACGTGTTGGGCGTTGTGTTCCAGACGGGGCGAGCCGCGCGAAGGGATAACTTCGATGATGCGACCGGCGAGGTCGCAGAATTGGCCCGTCGCGGCGGCGTCCGCTCTGCGGTCGGAGCCCCGGTCACGGTGGAAGGGCGTCCCTGGGGAGCCATCGCCGTTTGGTCGAAGCGCGGGCCGCTTCCCGGCGACACCGAAGAGCGTCTGGTCGCCTTCACCGATCTTGTGGCGACGGCAATCGCGAATACGGAGAGTCGCGCACAGCTCACGGCTTCGCGTGCGCGAATCGTGGCTACCGCCGATGCGACTCGACGCCAGATCGAGCGGGATCTGCATGACGGCGCGCAACAGCGGCTCATTTCCCTTTCATTCGAGTTGCGGGGTGTGCACGATGCGTTGCCGCCCGAGCTCGATGATCACCGAGCTGCGCTGGAGGAGACGCTGGACGGGCTGACGAGCGCCTTGAACGAGCTGCGCGAGATGGCGCAAGGCATTCACCCGGCGATCCTCACCCAGGGTGGGCTCGGACCAGCCCTGAAGACGCTTGCGCATCGTTCGGCGATTCCGGTCGAGCTCGATGTGCAAACCGAGGGCGGGCTGCCCGAGCGCGTCGAGGTGACTGCCTACTACGTCGTGTCCGAGGCTCTCGCGAACGCTGCCAAGCACGCGCACGCATCCGTCGTCCATGTGGCGGTGCGGACCCAGGACCACATGCTCAACGTCTGCGTTCGTGACGACGGCCTCGGAGGTGCGGACCCCGACCGCGGCTCCGGCTTGCTAGGCCTGAAAGACCGTGCGGAGGCAATCGGCGGCTCGCTCTCACTCGAGAGCGCAGGCGGTGCGGGGACGTCGCTGTACGTCGAGCTGCCGCTTGATGACGTTCGTTAGTGCTAAGCGGCGGTCGGAGCTTCTTCCGAGGCGCGAAGCTCGTCGAGCCGCGCCCGCATCACTCTGAACTCCCGCTCCCAGCGCGCCAGGTCGGTGCGGAGAGGAGCGCTGAGCTCCCGGCACGTCTGGCAGCGAAGCGAGGCACACCAGCTCAGCGACTCAGGCAGCTCCGATCCGCAGGCGAGGCAGATAATTCGGCCGAAGTCACGCATCGATGAACTCCGGATAGCGAACGATGAGCTCGGCGCCGAAGGAGCACGTTGCGCTCCACTTGGCGGTGTCTCCCGCTCCGTCGGTCGAAATGATCGACATTCCATTCCTCCTCTGCTCTGGTTCGCCCGTTTGTGCTCCCTATGATCGGCGCTGCACTGGTCGATTGTCTTCCTTGGAGCCGCCCATCTTCTGTTCCCACCTGTGTGGGTTCTGCAGTTCCCGTTAGCCTCCATGGAGCTCCCTAGGGCCTCGTTTAGCTAGGAGACCCCGGAGGACCCAAAGCCGTAGCGGATCCGGCTGTTTGCTCCATCAACTTGCCTTCGCGGATGGTTCGCACCATGTCCTTCGACTGCTCGCGATACCAGCTCCCGTCCTCGAACTCGATCGCCGGGTAGGCCGATTGGCCTGTGCCGGCGATCACGGCGGTGCGCTTCTTCCGGCTCGGCCACGGCCCGGGCACGACTTCGTAGTCGATGCCCTGCTCGTCGAGCGCCTTTTGCACGTTCCAGCAAGGGTGCGTCCCGAACTTGGCCCACATGTTCTTACAGCGATGAAGTTTCACAGCCATTTGATCTCCCTTCTTCGCGACTCAGCCAGAGCAGAGGGCGATGCCAGCCGCGGCTTCGAGCCTGCTCCACGGCACCCGCGATTCATCCACGTTGATCATCACGACGGCTTCACGCCGCCCGTTCGGTGTGGCAAGGACGATGCTGCGGTATCCGGGAAAGTCGCCGTCGTGACCGACGGCCCGCCCACACCTGGTGGACGTGAGGGTGAGACCGAGGCCGTACGTGCCGACGACGGGGCTCGGTGCCTTCATCTCTGCGAGTTGCTCGGCGGGAAGCACCCGTCCCTTCAGCAGCGCGGCGTAGAACGTCGTGACGTTGGCCGCGGTCGAGACGATCCCGCCCGCGGCCCATGCCCACGTCGGGCTCAGCAGCGGCGTGACGTCCAGGAAGCTCGACCCAGGGGTCGGGAACTCCGGCGTTCCGCCGAGGTAGCCGTGCACGAACGGGCCATCGACGGAGAGTCCCGTTGGAAACGACGTCGCTCCGAGAGCCAGCGGTCCGAAGATGCGCTGCTGCAACTCCTGCTCGATCGGTTTTCCCGTGGCGGCCTCGATCACGAGCCCGAGCAGGATGAAGTTCGTATTCGAGTACGACCAGTTGGTTCCGGGCGCGAACAGTGCGGCGTGAGAGAACGCGACGGACAAGAGCTCACCCGGCGACCACGCGCGTGAGGGATTCGAGATGATCCCGCCGATGAAAGCCTGATCGTCCGTGTAGTTGAAGATCCCGCTCGTGTGGCTGAGCAGCTCACGAAGCGTGATCGAGGGACCGTTCGGGACCCTGCCGGGAAGCCACCGTTCCACAGGGTCGTCGATGTCGAGCTTCCCTTCGGCTTCGAGCTGCAGCACGATCGCGGCGACGAAGGTCTTGGTGATGCTCGCGACGCGGAAGCGATCCGTCGCACGCATCGGCACGCGTGGCTCGAGGTTCGAGAAACCGCTGACTGCGCTCCGCGTTGCGCTCGGTGCGCGAACGAAGACGATCGCACCGGGAGCGCCCGCTCTCACGAGGCTTTGCGCGAGCTGGCGCAGCTTCGCCTGGCGGGTCGGAGTCGCGGCGGGCGCCGTCGTAGCCGCCACCGCGACGAGGACGGCGGCGATCACGGCAACGGACGCGCGCAACTTCACCATTCAAGTGTGTAGTCGACCCAGCCGGGCTGCACGTCCGTGCGAGCGATGAAGCGAGCCCAGTCTGCGTCGCTCAGGTCTTGTGCGGCTGCGTCGTCGAGGCCCCGTTCCGCATCCATCACCCGGCCGTGCGTCTTCTCCATGAGCCGCGTCAAGAGAGCCGGGAAGGGCATCAGCCAGTCCATCTTCTTGGCGGTGACCCTGTTGACGGGGATCATCGCCGCCAGCTCGCTGCTCGCCATCAGCTCGAGGCCTTTCTCCCGCAACGTGGCGTTGTGACTGCCGTGGTGGCCCACCTTGTACAGCGCCGTGCGCGCGAGCAGGTCGTCCGACTTCACGGTGCGCGTTGCAGCTCCCTCCGGAATGTGCCATTCGAGCGATTCCCACGAAAGCCAGTTTCCTACTTGCGCGTCGCCGGGGAAGAGGAGTACGTCGCCGCCGCTCGAGAGCTCGAAGGCGAGCACGAGGCTGGTGTTATTGGTGTCCGAGTCGAGCTGGAGTGCGAGCTGCCCCGCGTAGCCGAGCCAGTCGTCGTCGACGCGGCGCCAGGAGCGCCCCTTGGCGTAGTACTTCTTCCAGAGCTCGTTCTCGTTCCGGGCCTCCGACTCGTCGACTCGGAAGAACGTGTCGAACGGCTGGCCGCCCGGCTTCTGATTCTCCGCGAGAGCTTCGGCTGCCGCAAGGAACCCCTGATGTGACCCTTCGGCGGCGGCCAGCTCGTACACCTCGGGATGCTTCTTGCTCGGGTCGCTCCGCTTGATCAGACGGCTGTCGTGCGGCGGCCCGAGCACGTAGAGGCGAATCCCGGGGAGGCCGGCCAGATCGAAGAGCTGGTCACCCGGACGCAGGTACTTCACGGGAGCTTGCCGGGCCTTCACCCACTCGAGAGCCTTGCCGGTCGTCTTGGTCCCGGCCAAGCCGAGGTCGCCGTGGAAGTTCAGCAGCGACTCCAGCTGGGCGGCGGTGCGTCGCGCGGCCGGCGTCTCGTTGCGGTCGGCGAGCTTGGCGGCAGCGACGATCCCGTTCAACCGCTTCTCCTTGCGCTTGCGCAGCTCGTTCGCAAGCTCGTCCTGCGGGTCCTCGGTCCAGGCGAGCCAGACCTCGCCGACTTCGAAGGTGTCGAAGATCGCGCCCGCCTGCAGGAATCCGGACAGGTGATCCCAGTGCTCGTGCGTGATGACGAGCCGGTCGAGCTTTCCGTTCGTCGTGTCGTGCACGCTCTGAGCCACGTCCTGCATCCGCTTCTCGGCATCTCCCGTTCCCTTGAGCACGCCGCAGTCGATGAGGAGATGGCTCTCGTCGTTCCCGTCGGAGCAGGTGAGCAGGAAGCAGTCGCCGAGGCCCTGCCTGTACATGCGGACGCGCAGCTTCAACGTCCCACCCTAGAACCGGTGCAGCATCGCAAAGGGTTCGCTCCCGTCTGACATCGCATCGCGGAAGTAGGTTGCGGCGAGGCTCTCGTTGCCCTCTCCGAGGAGGTAGCGGCGCTGCCGATCCTTGCGCTCCTCGTCGAGGCGCTTCTTGACGCTGTAACGCACTTTCCCCGTCTCCGCATCGACGAGCAAGGTGCAACCGCCTCGGAAGTAGTAGTCGGGCGCCGTACCGTCACTGCTCTGGGGATCGAGGTACTGCGGGATCCTCTGGGTCAGTTCGATCACCCACTGGAGCCGCGACTGCTCGTTCCAGTCGACGCGCATCGAAGGCCGGATCGAGTGCACCTCGAACTTGAGCTTGGGATCGATGCCGCTCAGCACCGCCGAGTCGAGGTCGAGCTTGCTCTCCAGGTACGCGTGCAGCTCGGCCCGCTTCTCCCTCATCAGCTCGAACAGCTCCTCGCGGCTGCGTGACAGGTTCCACGAGTCGGTGTCGGCCGCCCAGTTCTTGACGAGGTCGATCACGACGTTCTCGTCTTCATCCGGCGCGTCGGCGGCGGGGCGGAGGAGCAGACCGTCGACGGACAATGTCCGCACCTTGTCCGGGACGATGCCGCGGCGACGAAAGGCTTCCGCGAACGCGACGCGACGATGCTGGTCGTCGACCGGATCGAACTCGAAGTCCGCCGTCACGACGGCGCGGAGGTAGTCGCCGAACGTGATGTCGACCGGTGGGCAGTAGTCGAGCGCGCGGATGCACATCTCGAGGACGTGTTGCGCCGAAGCCGCCGCCTCTTCGGCAAGCCGGTTGACCAGGTCGGGATGCAACTGCCCTACGGGCAGGACGCCGGTGCCTTCGCTGGCGATGCGCAGAAGGTCCGCGACCCTGCTCTTGTACATCGTCAGGAAGGCGTCGAAGACGGCCGCGACGAGGATCGAGCCTCGTTCGTGCGGTTCGGTCAGGTGGGCGTAGTCGTCCGGGTCGGGCTCGCGCGGCTTCCACTCACCGGTCTCCTCGTCGACCTCGCCGATCGCGTTGCGGAGCGCTCCGCGCTTGCCGGTCGCCTGGCCGAACTGCTGCGCGAGCTCACCAAGGCGGTTCTGGCTTGCGAGGTCGCCGCGGGTCGCGGCGATCTGGTCGCGCAGAACCTCGGGAAGGGAGAAGTGCTGGAAGAGCGCGACGAGATCCGCGAACGCCTCGTGGAAGGCGAGCACGTCAGGATTACTCGACTCGTTGAAGCGGCGATGGATGCCGTCGAGCAGTGCGTGCGTGACTTCATGCGCGACGATGTCGTGGCTGAGGCAAGTGAAGACGTTGAGCGGCGTCGCGCCCGTCCCTTCCGTCCCCACCGCCGCGGGGAAGTATCCGAACAGCAGCGCCTTCTTCGTCGGGCTGTAGTACGCGTTCGCCTCTCGCAACGCGTGCGGATAGATGCGCAGCCGCGGCACGTATTCCTCGGTAAATTTCTCGTCGACCTCGTCGCGATGGGGCGACCAGAGCGCGAGCCTGCCGAGGGCCCGTTCGAAGTTCCGAATCGTCCGCATCGTGACCGCGTAAACCATCTGCTGGTGGAACTGCGGGTTGCTTTCGGACGGCGGCAGGCCGTCCTGCGCGACGATCGCCGAGTCGTTGAGGTCGATCGGCTCGTAGAAGGCCCCGCTGGCGGGATCGTGGTCGATCACCTCGACGTACTCGCCCACGGGGCCGGGGGTGAGGATGTCCTTCCCGCTGTCGTCGCGTTCCCACGGGACCGCGAGTGTCACTTCGTTGAGGCCGGCCGAGTCCAGCTGGATGCCGACGCTCGGATCGAAGGCGAAGACCCGCAGCCTCCGTTCCATCGGATGGGGGATCCCTCCGGCACCGGACGAGCGTTTCAGCAGATCCGTCTTTCTCTTCCGGCCTCCCGTTGCCCTTTCGATCTGGTAGCGGATGACCCCCGTTTCGGCGTCGACGAGCAACGTGCAGCCGGCCGCGCGGGCGTCGTCACGCTGGATGATCTTGATCACCCACTGCAAGCAGAAGTCGCCGGTGAGAGCGGCCCGCTCGCGCAAGTCGAAGGAAACGACCCGGAACGGCTCGGTCAGGTCGATCACACCGAGTTTCTCCGACTTCTTCCCTTGCTGCCTCAGCTGGTCCTCGAGCGCGTGGCGCCAGGCCTCGAGGGTGTGCCACCTGGCTTCCCGTTCACGCGGGATGTTCCAGTAGCTCTGGGCTTGCGCAAGCATCTTGACGAACTCCGAGACGGCCCCGGCCGCCTCGCTGTGGCCGGCCGCGCTCCACTGCAATGTGTCGACGGAGAGCGTTCCGAGCCCGGCCGGGCCGATCCCGTAGCTCCGGAAGGCGTCGACGAAGGCGACGCGGTAGCGGTGATGGTCGTTGGGGACGAGATCGGCGTCTGCGGTGACGATCGCGCGCAAGAAATCCCCGAAGGTGACCTCGACCGGCGGCAGGTAGTCGAGCGCGCGCATGCACATGTCGAGAACGTGGCGGGCGGACTTGGCAGCCTCCTGCGTCAAGCGGTTCACGAGGTCGGGATGGAGGTCGCCCTTCGGAAGCACACCGCTGCCCTGCGTCGCGATGCGCCGGAGATCGTCGACGCGCGACTCGTAGATCTTCTTGAAAGCCTCGAACACCGCGCCGACGAGGAGGTCGCCGCGGGCGTGTGGTTCGACTTCCGTCTCGTAGAGCTTCGGGTCCGGCCGGCGCGGCTGCCAGTTGCCCTCTGCGTCGGTGAAGCCGAGCGCATTCCTGAGGCCACCCGGCTGCCCGATCGCTCCGCCGAACTGCGGAGCAACTGCGCCGAGTTGGCTCCGCTCCTCGAGGTTTCCGCGAATCGCGCCGATCTGCTGCCGGAGTACGGCGCTCTCCGAGAAGTGCTGGAAGAGCGCGATCAGGTCCGCGAACCCTTCGTGAAGCGCGGCGACGTCGGGATTGGTCCCGATGTCGAACTCGACGTTCAGGCCCATCAGAAGCGCGTGAGTCACCTGGTGCGCGATCACGTCCTGCGAAAGGCAGCTGAAGACGACCGTTCCGGGCAACACGGCTTCGGGCCCGCTCTCGAAATAGCCGAAGTGGATTCCGCCGTTGGCCTCGTAGTAGGCGTTCGCGTTCTCCATGTAGTGCGGATAGAGAGTGAGCTGCTGGCGATACGTCGCCTTCGCGTCGCCACCCGGCGGCCAGTGCATGACGCGACCGAGTGCTCGTTCGAAGTTCTTGATCGTCCGCATCGCGACCGCGTAGACCATCTGCTGCCTGAACTGCGGGCTGCCGTCGGAGGGAGGCAGTCCGTCCTGTGCGAGCACCTCGGGGCGGTCGAGGTCGACCGGCGGATTCAGCGTCGTCCCGCTTTCGTCCTTGTCGACGACGACGATGTACTCGCCTGAAGGACCGGGGTCGAGCTCCTCCCAAGGGATGCGCAGTGTCGTCTCGTTCATGACGGCCGTCTCGAAGCGTGCGGTCAGGCCGGGGTCGACCGCGAAGACACGCAGGCTCCGAAAGACGGGGCGCGGAATCGACTGCCGGTCGTCTGACACGGGCGCTCTACCCGAGGCCGCCCGCATACGGGAACCCTGGCGGGGCCGGAGCCGCGGGCTCGACCCATCTGCGCATGCCCGCATCGCAGATCGCGTAGCCCCAGTTGACGAGCTGCTCCTGCAACGTGCCGTCCATCTGCTTCAGCCGCGTCGCCGTCTTCGCGAGTCTGAGCGCGCTCTCGTCCGGGCACGGCAAGCTGCCGGCGGGCGGCCCATAGTCGCCGATGTGGCTACGGACTCCCCAGTAGGCGCCGTCTCGATCGCCGTTGAGGTAGCCAGAGACCACCTGCCGCTTACGCAGATTGCGCACCTGCGTGTCGATCACGCCGAGCACGCGATACGCCTGGCGCGCCCAGTCGTGCTTCGGCTTCGGCTGCGGCGCCATCTTGCCACCGCCGTCGCTGACCAGGATCGTCGTGTAGCGCTTCCAGGCCGTCTCGAGCCCGAGGTTGTCGTAGACCCCGCCATCGGCGAGCACGACGTCGGTCGTGTACGGCGGCGTGTGGAGCGGCCCGTTCTCGGCCGGGTCGTAGCTTTCGGGATCCACGCTGAGGTCGACGGGAGAAAGGATTGGCGGGAACGCCGAAGACGCGGCCACCGCAACAGCGAGCTCGACCTGAGGGTTACGGACCATCCCGACCGTGTAGTCCGCCATGTAGGGCTTCGAGAATCGCCAGAGGGCGCCAGTCTGGAGGTTGGTGGAGTTGATGACGAACCGCGGGCGGTCCGGCAGATCCTGGAGGGTCGCCTCGCCGAAGACGTGCTTGCGATACGAGCCGGCAATGCGGTCAGAGATCGAACCGGGCAGGAGGATGCCGCGGATGACGGCGCCGAGGTCGATCGTCTTCGACGCGAGCTTCCGCAAAGGCTTGACGAACTCCTCGTCGAGATTGGTGGCGACGCCGTTCGCGTCGAACCGGAGCATGTGCCAGTTCAGACCGAGCACGCCTGCGGTGATCGAACCGCCGGAGACGCTCGAGATCCGGTCGAGCTTCGCCAGGTAGCCGAGCTCGTTGAGCCGCCAGATCGCGCCGACGTGGAAGATCATGGCGCGGTAGCCGCCGCCGGAGAGGCAGAGGGCGACGCCCGGTTCGACTCTTTCGGCCTCGTCCGTCTCGACAGGCGAGGCTGCCGACTGATTCAACTGTTCTGGCTGTGCCATCTAGCTGCCTCCGTTTCGGTCGCGCCTGCATGGCTGCACGCTCGAAACGCCGAGTTGCGGCTGCCGAAGGCGGCCGGACAGGTTCAGCCGGTGGGATCCGAACCGACGGCGTGACGGATCGCGCAAACCCAGACGGAGCATGAACCGCCTCGACCCGCTTGACAAGCGTTTCGGTCCAGAGGGTGTGACGCTCGCGTCTCCCGCCGGCGCGTCCTGAGGGTGGAATGCGACCTTGTCACCCGTCCCGGCGAGGAGCACACTTTGGACGATGCGACTCCGGCAGTGCTCGTGCGCCTTTCTCGTTGCCGGCGCACTGATCGCGCTCTGCTGTGGGTCGCCCGCATCAGCGGACGTGCTGACGCCGAGGACGTCCGCCCGTCCGACGCCGGTCCTCCAGCGCATTGTCAAGCTCCTCGTCCGAGAGGGCGCTCCGGGCGCGCTTGCGGAAGTACGAACGCGGACGCGCGTCCGCCGCGCAGCCGCCGGTGTCTCGCAGCGACAACCACGCGTCGCGCTGCGGGCGAGGGATCGGTTCCGCGCCGCCAGCATCACAAAGTCCTTCGTAGCGACGGTCGTGCTCGAGCTCGCGGCTGAGAGCAAGCTCAGTCTCGACGACACCATCGAGCATTGGCTACCCGGGCTCGTGCCGAACGGCGCCGCGATCACGCTGCGCGAGCTTCTTAACCACACGAGTGGCCTCTTCAACTACTCGGAGGGTGCAGAGTGGACGCCGAGCGTACTCGCCGACCCGCAGCGGATCTGGCTCCCGAAAGAGCTCATCGCCGTCTCCGCCGCCCACACGCCGTACTTCACGCCGGGGACGGACTGGCATTACGCCAACACGAACTACGTCTTGCTCGGCCTTGTCATCGAAGCGGCGACCGGTCGCAGCGTCGGCGACGAGCTACGAGACCGGATCTTCCAGCCGCTTGGTCTCGGGGAAACCTCGTTTCCGGCGGGAGTCGACGCTAGCGGCCTCGTACACGCATACGTCGGCGACGCGACCCTTCCGGGCGTACATGGACTGTGGGACATTACGCCCGTCCTCAATCCGTCGTGGTTGTGGGCAGCCGGCGCGCTCGTCTCGAACGCCGACGACGTGACAACGTTCTACGCGCGGCTGCTGTCGGGGCGCATCCTCCGCGCCGATCTGGTCACAGCGATGCGAACGGTCACGCCGCCCGCAATGAATTATGGCCTCGGGCTGATGCGGTTCGACACGCCCTGCGGACGCGCATTCGGTCATGAAGGCGATTTCAATGGCTATCGAAGCGCCGCCGTCTCGCGACCGAACGGAAGCCGGGTCTCCGTCGTGATGGTCAATGTCGACACGACGGACATTTCTTGGGAAGAGCTGGATGGTGCGGCCGAAAGGGCTGTCTGCAGCGGCTGAGGCAACACCGCCGCGCGGGTCAAAAGCCCCGAAGCTTCAGCAGAACGAGCGTCAGTGCCACAGGGGCGAACTGCCGGTAGAGGTGGGGTCACGCGGAGGCGAGTCCGCGTGACCCCAAAAGCAAGCTACTTCTTCTGGCCCGCTTCGACTTCGCCGCGCCAGGCACCGCTCTCGGTGCCGCGGGTCTCGACCAGTTCCTTGAACCGCTCGAGGTCGGCCTTGACGCGTAGCGAGTCGAGACCGGCGGCTGAGCCAACGGTCTCGATCGGATCGGCCTGATAGCTCATCGAGAGGCGGATAAGCGTCTTGCTCTCGCTGATCGGCTCAAACGAGACGGTGCCGCGCGTCTTCTTTCCGTCCTCGCTGATCCAGCTGATCTGCCTGTCGGGATGCTGCTCGAGGATCTTTGCGTCCCACTCGGCCTTCTTGCCGGCGACGTTCGCGACCCAGTGCAGGCGCGTGTCGTCGAGCTGCTGGACGTGCTCGACGCCTTCCATGAAGAGCGGGAAGTCCTCGAACTGCGTCCACTGGTTGTACGACACCGAGACGGGGACGTTGACCTCGATCGACTCGTCGATCGTGCGCGGCGAGGAACCGCCTGTGAACGGCACGCTCGGCAGGCTCCCGTTACTGCGACTCTTGAGCGCTACGGCGATGGCGCCGCCGACGCCGACGGTGACGAAGATCGTGTTGCGGAGCTTGTGACTGCGCTTCCTCTCGACGCGCGACCACGCGCGATCGATGTTCCTCGACATCTTGACGAGCTCGTTCTTGAGTGCCACGTCGGTAGCCAGCCGTGTCGCGGCGGCGACGAAGCCAAGGCGGCTCGAGGCCCTGCGACGAGCGATCGTCCCGTGGCGCATTGCCGACAGGAGCTCCTTGCGGAACTTCCTGTCCTTCGCGAGCGCAGTGGCGTAATCGGTAGCGCTCGCGGCGCTGTCTTTCAGTACTTGTGACTTTGTGCGTTTGAACACGCGGAATCCTTTCATCGGTTTCTCTTCAGGTACCTCCTATCAGTCATGGCAAACGTCCCGGTCGGCTGGCACAGGGAGTAGCGTGGGCAGGTGATGCGAATCACCGCAAAGTCGGGCCTTTTCGGGCTGGCGACCGTGGCGTTCCTCCTGGGCTCGATGACGGCGACGGCGGCGAATCGCTCCACGACGGTTGCGAGCTACTGCAGCCCGAGCGGCGACGTCTGCTACGGGATCTTCAAGCGAGGTGGAAAGGTCTCACTCGAGATCACGACCGCCGCGAAGTACTTCAATCGGTACACGCTCTGCGTCCGGCGCACTCGCCCCGCGGCACCACAGCGCTGCGGCTCGTTCCCGGTCTTCAGGCAAGGCGGCTCGATCTGGGGCTCGCGGGTCAACTACGCGCGGCAGTTCCCGGTGAAGTCTCCCGGGAGATACCGCGTGACCTGGAAGCTGGGCTCAGGCCCGCTTGGCCCCGCGCTGCAGTTCCGGCTTCCCTTGTCCTGAGTGCTAGAACCGGCCGCGGAGAAGCAGCAGGACCAGCAACAGGAGCAGCAGCAGGAAGAGGAACTTACTGATGAAGATCCCGCCGACGAGCGCCAGGATCAGGATGATGACGAGTAGGAGAACGAGCATGAACCCCGTCCTGCTCGATCATCCGCTAACTAAACAGGGCTATCTCAGGCGGCGATGCGCGAGCGATCCGATTCCGATCGCGCCGCCGGCCGAGATCGACGGGTTGGCCGACTGGCAGCCCGCATCAGCCTGAGCGTGTCGGCGATCGTGTGGATCACGGCGATGGCCACGGCCAGCAGCCCGATCGCGAACACGCTGACGCCGGTCCCGAAGGCTGCCTTGAGGACGAGGCCGAGGGGAAGCGCCAGGAACACGACCAGCACCGCAAGCGTGTGCCGGAAGAAGGAGGCGCCGGCCAGCGCGACGAGCACGAAGAGCACGAGGAGAAACAGCGCAAGTCCGGGGCTCACGGCAGCTCCGATCCGAGTGCGTTTTCGAACGCGGCCTCGAGCCGGGCGGGGTCGCTCCACCCGGGCTCGTCGAGCTCGGGCGGCCGGATTTCGAGCCGACGCTGCTCGAGCTGCACGCTTTCGTAGCAGACAGGGCAGAGCGGGGACCAGCGCGAATCGAGCGATTCGCGGCGGCATTCACGGCAACGCATCAACTGGGGCCACGCCATCACCCTGAATGGTCCCGCGCGGACCGGACGGCATAGGGTCGATCCACTACCATCGAGGCGATGAACACCAGAGTTCTGGTCCTCGGGGCTGGTTTCGGGGGCCTCGAACTCGCGACGACGTTGTCGGAGGCGCTCGGCAAGGACGCTGACGTCACGCTGATCGACAAGAACGACGCGTTCGTCTTCGGCTACGCGAAACTCGACGTGATGTTCGGCCGGACGGCGCCCGAGGCGGTCCGCCTCCACTACCGGGATATTGCCAAGCCGGGGGTGCGATTCCTGCAGCAGACGATCACGGCGATCGATCCCGAAGCGCGACGCGTGACCACCGACGGCGGTATGCACGAGGCCGAATTCCTGATCGTGGCGCTCGGGGCCGACTACGACCTCGACGCCACACCGGGACTCGCCGAGGGCGGCAACGAGTTCTATTCAGTGGAGGGCGCCGAGCGTCTGCGCGAAGTCCTGCCGACTTTCTCGAAGGGTCGCGCGATCGTCGGCGTCTGCGGTGCGCCGTTCAAATGCCCGCCCGCGCCGAGCGAGGCGGCGTTGATGCTGCACGACTATCTCTCGGAGCGCGGCGTCCGCGACGATTGCAAGATCTCGTTCGTCATCCCCTTCGGGGTTCCCATCCCTCCGTCACCGGATACGTCCCGAGCGCTGCTCGAGGCTTTCGCCGAACGTGACATCGCGTTTCTCTCAGGCCACCTCGTGAGCTCTCTCGATCCGGCGCGCAGCGTCGCCGTGCTGGACGACGGCAGCGAGCTTCCCTATGACCTCTTCCTCGGCGTTCCCAAGCACAGGGCTCCAGAGGTAGTCGTGGCGAGCGGAATGGCCGAAGACGGCTATGTGCCGGTGTCGCGGACGCTCGAGACGAGGTTTCCCGGCGTGTACGCGCTCGGAGACGTCGCCACGGTGGGGGTGCCAAAGGCAGGGCTCTTCTCCGAGAGACAGGCGGGCGTTGTCGCTAGGGCGCTGATCTCGAAGCTGCGAGGCGGCGGTGAATCCGGTGAGTACGACGGAACCGGCTCGTGCTACATCGAATTCGGCGCCGGCCGCGTCGGTCGCGTCGACGTGGACTTCTTCTCGGGACCAAAGCCGACGGGGACGTTCCAGGAACCGTCGCGCGAGCTCGTCGCCGAGAAGCGTCACTTCGGTTCGAGCCGCAGCGCACGCTGGTTCGGTTATTGATCGAGCCGTTGGCTCGAAGAGAATTGGATTTCAGAAAAGGTCTTGACATGGTCGTGTGTCGCTGCAACACTCGACTGCAGGTGCGAGTAGCACATCGCTGCTCGCCAACGGTGGAAAGGAGGTCCAAGTTGCGTTACCGCTTCCCGAACATTTCCAACTGGCCTCTCGGTACCCGCGTAGATCTCTGCGCGTAGAGCCGTAGGCCTTATCGCAACACCGGGCCTGCGGGCTCACTAGCTGCGTTCGTCTGCAGCCGGCGATTTCGCGCGCCCACATGTCTGGCGCTCGCTTCTGCGAGCGCGAACAAACGAAAGGAGTCCCAAGTTGTTTGACCCGTCCACGAGCAGTGACCGGTCACTCAGCACGACCACGAGGAGGCATCGTGTACGCGTATCACCAATATCTACACGAGGTCCGTGAGCGCTGTCAGCAGCGCGAGCGGGAAGCCGGGTCGGAACGAATCGCCCGCGAGCTCCGCGAGCAACGCCGGTCGCGGCGGGCTGATCAGCGGGCGCTGAGCTCTCTGATCGCCCGCGCCCGACGAGTCGCGGGCCCCGAGCTCGACCTGTAGGGGACGACCGGAGGGGGACGCATCGCCCAAGCGCGCCTGGAGATTCACTTCTCCAGGCGCGTGCTCCAATGCGCACAACTAGTCTCAACCGCGAAGTGCGCACTCCAGCAGTCCTGCTTGCCGTCGCGGTCGGCGTTGTCCTCGCCGACTCCTCGGTGGTGACGATTGCGCTGCCGGACATCCTCGCTCGTTACCACGTCGAAATCTCGACGCTCGCCTGGGTGCTCACCGCGTTCAACCTGGCGCTCGCCCTGTCGGCATTGCCGGCTGCGTTTCTTGCGCGCCGCCGTCCGGTTCCCGTCTTCGGCGTCGGGATCCTCGTCTTCTCGGCCGCATCGCTTCTCTGCGGCTTCGCGCCTTCGTTCGGTGTGCTCGTCGCCGGTCGCGCGCTTCAGGGTGTGGCAGGGGCCGCCGTCGTCTGTGCGGCGCTCGACCTCTTGAGCCAGGCTGCACGAACAGAGGCGCGGGCAGCTCGCGTCTGGGCGCTCGCCGGGATCGTCGGCGCCGCGGTCGGGCCCGCCGTCGGCGGGATCCTCACCCAGTTGCTGGGCTGGGAGTCGATCTTCTTCGTGCAGGCGCCGGTTGTCCTGCTTACTTTGGTCGCGCTCCGCGGCGCGTACACCGTGCCTGTACCCGAGCCGGCTGGACGGCCGCACATCGGCGCGAACGCGGCGCTCCTGCTCATCTCCGGAGGCCTCGTCGCGGCGCTCTTCCTGCTTGTGATCCTGCTGATCAACGGCTGGCGGCTCAGTCCGCTGGAGGCGGGGCTCGCCGTGACGGTCATGCCGCTCGCCGCGATCGCGGCCGCGCGCTTCGGGCGGACGATCACCCCGCTCTGGGTTCGTGCGACGTCGGGGGTGCTCTTGATCGCCGGGGGGCTGGCCGCGCTGGGTTGGCTGCCGCACGCCGGTGCCGCCTGGACGTTCCCGCCGCAGCTCTTGATCGGGGCCGGTCTTGGTTTCGCTCTTTCCGCATTGACCGAGCGCGCACTCGCGGGCCGTTCGGCGCAGGCCGTACACGGTGGCTGGACGATCGCGGCGCGCCACGCGGGCGTCGTCCTCGGATTGCTACTGCTCACGCCGATCTTCACGCACGACCTCCACAAGAGCGAACACGAAGTGCTCGCATCCGGTACCGCCGCGATCCTGGACAGCCGGATCCCGCCGCTCGACAAGATCGGCGTCGCGCGGCACATCGCCGGCGCGGTCGACAATGCGAAGCAGGAAGCGCGGATACCCGACGTCTCGGAGGTGGTCGGCAAGCACGACGGCTCCGGCTACGCCGACCTCGTCTCCCACCTTCAAGATCAGCTCGACCGCGCCGTCACTCAGGCGTTCTCACACTCATTCCTCGTCGCCGCGCTTCTCTCCCTTACCGCCCTGGTGCCGATCTTGCTGAGCCGTCGAGAGGTGAGCCTCTAATGCGAGCGATCGTCGCTGCTATCGCAGTCTCGCTCCTGCTGATCGTCGTCTACCTCGCGCTCGGCGGAGCGTCCTACGCGCCCGCCCGGGTCGCCGATCCGTGTGCGGTTCGCAGCTGGCGCAACCCGCAGGGTGTGCAGCAGACTGTCGAGCAGATCGTGCTCTCGGGTCTTGACGGCGCGGCCTGCAAGCTCCACGTTTCGCGCGAGGACATGGTGCTTGCTTTCGCGAGCCGCGACGCATTCTCCCGTTTCGCTCGCGAACATCATGTCTCGACACAGCAGCTCGATGAGCTCGTCCGCACCGGGCTCCTGCGCTCGATCGACGATGCCGAGAATGCGGGCGCGTTCAACTCGACGATCTCGGACCTCCTGAGTGGATTCGTCCGCCGCTTCCCGATCGAGCAGCTCATCAGCCTGCTCCAGCAGCTCCCGGGGCTGTAGGTCTCGGAGCCTGTCACCGCGTAGCTACGCTCGGGCCATGTCCATGGCAGGCGGGGCGACCGGAGAGATCGATTTCGAGCAGGAGGTGGATGACGCAGTAGCGTCGCTTCCGCGCGAGCTTCGAGACGAAATCTCCAATGTCGCGATCGTCGTCGAAGAAGAGCCGCCGCCCGGCCAGCCGTTGCTCGGGCTCTATCAGGGCATTCCGCTAACGCGACGAACCAGCGGGTACTCCGGCGTCCTACCGGACAAGATCACGATCTACCGCGGCCCGCTCGAGCGCCTCTACGGCGCCAATCCGGAGACTCTGCGCCGCCAGATCCGGCACGTCGTGCTCCACGAGGTTGCCCATCATTTCGGTATCAGCGACGAGCGCCTCGAGGAGATGGGTCGCTACTAGACTCGAGAGCGTAGAGTCGGCCTCAGTGCGACCGACGGAAGGAGCGAAGTGATGAGCATGTACGCAGTTGTCGATCCCGCGACCGGTGAGACGCTCAAGGAGTACCCGACGATCACGGACGACGAGCTGCGGGACGCAATCGCCCGCGCCGACCGGGCACACCGCGAGTGGTCGAGAGCCGAGACCGTCGCTGACCGCGCCTCGCTCGTGCGGCGCGTCGGCGAGTTGCACTCGGAAAGGCGGAAGGAGCTTGCGGAGATCATCGTCGCCGAAATGGGCAAGCCGGTGCGGCAAGCGCGGGGCGAGGTCGACTTCTGCGCGTCGATCTACGGGTTCTACGCAGACAACGCGGAAGCACTGATGGCAGACGAGCCGATCGAGCTCCTCGGCGGTGAGGGGTCGGCGGTCGTCCGCCGCAGCTCACTCGGCGTCCTACTGGGGATCATGCCGTGGAACTTCCCCTACTACCAGGTCGCACGCTTCGCGGCGCCGAACCTGATCATCGGCAACACGCTTCTGTTGAAGCACGCGCCCCAGTGCCCGCAGTCGGCTGAGGCGATGGCGCAGATGTTCCGCGATGCCGGCTTCCCCGACGGCGCATACGTGAACATCTACGCCACGAATGATCAGATCGAGTGGGTGATCGCCGATCCGCGCGTCCGCGGCGTATCCGTCACCGGCTCCGAGCGAGCCGGCGCCGCTGTCGCAGAGATCGCCGGCCGGAATCTGAAGAAGGTCGTTCTCGAGCTCGGCGGCTCCGACCCGTTCATCGTCCTCGGCACTGACGACCTCGACAAGACCGTCGAGGACGCTGTCGCCGCGCGGATCGACAACACGGGCCAGTCGTGCAACGCCGCGAAGCGATTCATCGTGATCGACAAGCTCTACGAGCCGTTCCTCGAGAAGTTCACGGCCGCACTCACCGCTGTGAAGCAAGGTGATCCGCACGAGCGCGAGACCGAAATCGGGCCGCTGGCCTCTCAGGTCGCGGCCGACCGCCTCGAGGATCAGGTCCAACGTGCGGTCGAGCAGGGCGCGACGGTCGTCGCCGGCGGCAAGCGCAATGGCAACTACTTTGAGCCGACAGTGCTGACGGACATCACGCAGGAGAACGACATCTACCGTGAAGAGCTGTTCGGCCCGGCCGCGCAGGTCTATCGGGTGCCGTCGGAGGAGGAGGCGATCGCGCTGGCAAACGACACGCCGTTCGGGCTCGGCTCATACGTGATGACGAACGACCCGGAGCAGGCCGAGCGCGTCGCGGACCGGATCGACGCGGGCATGGTTTACGTGAACATCGTCGGCGCAGACAGTGCCGAGCTGCCGTTCGGCGGCACGAAACGCTCCGGCTTCGGACGCGAGCTCGGCCGCTACGGGGCCGACGAGTTCGTCAACAAGAAGCTGATCCGCATCAGCTGAGCAAGAGGTAGGGTCAGCCGCATGATCGGGCAGCGTGCACTTCTCGTGGTCGACGTTCAGCGCGGCTTCGACGATCCAGCGCTCGGACCCCGCGACAATCCCCATGCCGAGGAGAACGTCGCCAAGCTGATTGCCGCGTGGCGCCGGCGCGGCGACCCGATCGTGGTCGTTCAGCACGATTGGCAGGGTGGTCCGCTCGAGCGCGGCACGCCCGGCTTCGAGCTGAAAGAGGCCGTCGCCGGCGAGCCCGATGTGCGCATTGTCAAGACAGTGCACTCGTCGTTTCACGGAGATGTCGATCTCGACGCCTGGCTGCGCGAACGCGGGATCGGCGCGATCGCGGTGTGCGGGATTCAGACGAACTTTTGCTGTGAGACGACCGCTCGCATCGGCTCCGACCTTGGGTACGACGTGTGGTTCGTCCTCGACGCGACCCACACGTTCGACATGGCCGCGCCGGATGGCGAGGTGGTGCCGGCTGCCGAGATCGCGCGCATGACCGGCATCAACCTCCAGGACGAGTTCGGGGAGGTCGTGACGACCAAGGAAGCCTGCACGTAACCTTCAGACGGCGTCGCTAACGCTTTAGACTGAAACATCGACGGCGGCGAAGAACGAGGCGATCGAAGACAGAGCGAGCCCGGGCTTGCCCCGGTCGTCCGCACGTTCTTGATCGCAGACGTCCGCGGCTACACCCGCTTCACGCAGGAGTACGGCGACGAAGCTGCGGCTGGGCTCGCCTCGTCGTTCGCCGACATCGTCGGACGTGTTGTCGCCGAGTACGACGGCGATCTGATCGAGCTGCGAGGGGATGAGGCGTTGGTCGTCTTCGCTTCCGCGCGGCAGGCTCTACGCGCGGCGGTCGAGGTGCAACGTCGCTGTCGCATCGAGTTGCCGCTCGGGGTCGGCATCGGGCTGGACGCCGGCGAGGCGGTACCGCTCCCGGGCGGCGGGTATCGCGGCGGCGCGCTCAACCTTGCGGCGCGTCTCTGCTCGATCGCAGCGCCGGGCCAGGTGCTTGCGAGCGAAGGTGTCGCTCACCTCGCGCGCAAGGTCGACGGCCTGCAATATCGGCCCCGCAAGGCTGAGCGGCTCAAGGGGATCGCGGAGCGGGTCAAGGTCAACGAGGTCGTCCCGGACGAGCCGTTGCCGCCGGTCCCGACGCCGGCTGCGGCGCCGAAGACAAAGACGAGCCGTCACTGGCTCGTCGTCGGTGCGGTCGCAGTGGCGGTGCTGGTCGGAGGTCTCCTCGCGATCTTTCTCACCGGCAATGGTTCTGCTGACAGCACGATCGCCGCGAACGCCGCCGGTCTCGTCGAGAGCAACGGGCACGTGGCCGCGCAGGTCCCGATCTCGGGGCGACCCGCCGGTGTCGCGACCGGAGCCGGTGCGCTCTGGGTGACCGACTCCGTGAACGCAACGCTCCTGCGGATCGATGCGCAGAAACGGAGCGTCGTCGACCGAATCGGCGTCGGGACGAATCCCAGCGGTGTAACCGTTGGTGGGGGCTCGGTCTGGGTCGTCAACAGCCAGGACGCGAGCGTCTCCCGCATCGATCCGGCGAACGACAAGGTGGCCGGGCAGATCCCGGTCGGCAACGGCCCGACCGCGATCGCCTACGGGGCGGGCTCCGTCTGGGTGCTCAACCAGGTCGACGCGACGATCTCCCGCATCGATACCGACAGCGGCCGCGTGAGGGACACGATCCCACTCGGCCAGAACCCGACGAGGCTCGCGTTCGGCCTCGGCTACGTCTGGGTGACGAGCGAGGAGGCCGGGGTCCTGCTTCGCATCGATCCAAAGACCGGCTCGGTCGTCGAAGCGACGCCCGTTGGAAATGGACCGGTCGGCGTCGCGGTCGGCGATAACGCGGTCTGGGTCGCGAACACGCCAGACCGGACTGTCACGCGCGTCGATCCCAGCTCAGGCGCCGTGACGAAGCTCAACCTCGTCGACCGGCCCGCGGAGGTGACATTCGCAGACGGCACGCTGTGGGTCGCGAACACGCTCGATGGGACGCTCACGCGGATCAACACAGATTCGCAGGACGTCGGGCGCCCGATCCGGACTGTCGACAACCCGGCGGGACTGGCGCCGTCCGGTCGGGATGTCTGGACGATCGCGCTGACCTCGTCGCTCGCGCATCGAGGCGGCACGTTGCGTGTTGCCGCCGGAACCGGCGACGAGGCATTCGACACTCCAGATCCGGGTGCCGCCTACCGTGCGGGCTCCTGGCAGCTCGCGTGGATCGTGTACGACGGGCTCGTCGCGTATCGGCGGACGGGCGGCCCGAGCGGCAACACGGTCGTTCCCGATCTCGCGACGGCACTGCCGGTGGTTCAGGACGGCGGTCGTACATATGTGTTCAAGCTGCGCAACGGGATCCGCTACTCGAACGGCGCTTCTGTGAAGGCGAGCGACCTACGCCACGCGATCGAACGCGGCTACCGCGAGCAGGCAGGCTTTACGGGCATCGCCGAGATCAGCGGCGCGAGCAAGTGCACGAAAGACGCGTGCGATCTCTCCCGCGGAATCGTCGCCGACGACGGGTCGAGGACGATCACGATCCACCTCGACAAGCCGGATCCGGACTTTCTCTTCAAGCTCGCGCTGCCGTTCGGCTCGTTCGTTCCGCCGGGCTCCCCGCCGATTGCAAAGACCAAGTCGCCGTTGCCGGGGACGGGGCCGTACCTGATCAAGAGCTACGCGCCGAATCGCAAGCTGGTGCTCGTGCGCAACCCGTACTTCCACGAGTGGTCGGCAGAAGCGCAGCCGGCCGGCTATCCGGATCGCTTCGAGTACACCTTCGGCCTCGAAGCGTCCGAGGCGACGTCCGCCGTCGAGTCGGGGAAAGCCGATTTCGCGTTGGAGCAACCTCCACCAGAGCGGCTGCGCGAGATCGCGACGCGCTTCTCGAGTCTCGCTCATCCGTTTGTCGAACCGTCGACGTATTTCTTCGGGCTCCACACGAACCTTCCACCGTTCGACGATGTTCGGGTACGGCGCGCGTTGAACTATGCGGTCGACCGCGAGAAGCTTCTCCGGCTCTGGGGCGGGAAGCAGCTTTGGCGGACGACGTGCCAGATCCTGCCGCCGGGAATCGCCGGCTACCGGCCCACCTGCCCGTACACGGCCGCCGCGAGCGCAGCCGGACAGTGGAAGCGGCCCGATCTCGCACGAGCGCGGCGCCTGATCGCCGCCGCCGGCGCGAGGGGCGAGACTGTGCTGGTTGCCGGTGCGAGTGACGATCCGGCCAAGGAGGCGGCGGCTCGATACATCACGGGACTGCTGATGGAGCTCGGCTTCAAGGCGCACCTGCGGCTGTATCCGCACACGATTGACCTCTACCACGCTGCGGGAAATTCGCGGGCGCGCATCCAGCTCAGCATCGACGGGTGGCGCTCGGACTTGCCACGTGCGGCGGACTTCTTCATCAACCTTCTGAGCTGCTCGGCCTATAAGCCCGACACGGACATCAATCTCAACAGCCCGGGCTTCTGTCAGCCGGAACTCGACCGCCAGATGCGGCGTGCGCAGGATCTCGCCGCCACGGATGCCGCCGCCTCCGCTGCACTCTGGGCAAGGGTGGATCGCCGAGTCGTCGACGCTGCGCCCTGGATCCCGTTGTTGAACGCTCAGGGGCTCGAGCTGACTTCGAAGCGCGTCGGGAACTACCAGCGGAACCCGCAGTTCGGTGTCTTGATCGATCAGCTCTGGGTGCGGTAGCACGGTAATCCGGGCCGCGGGCGTGGCAGAGTGTCGCCGTGACCTTCGCCGTAGCCGCAGATTCATATGACCGCTTCATGGGGAGGTATTCGACCCTGCTGGCGCCGCAGTTCGCGGACCTTGCAGGTGTCGTCGCGGAACAACGGGTGCTCGACGTCGGCTGTGGGCCCGGCGCGCTCACCACCGAACTGGTGGAGCGTCTCGGCGCGTCGAACGTCGCGGCCGTCGATCCGTCGGAGTCGTTCGTCGCAGCTGCGCGTGAACGTCATCCCGGTGTCGACGTTCAGGAGGCGCCGGCGGAGACGTTGCCGTTCGCCGATGGAATGTTCGACGCGGCTCTTGCACAACTCGTCGTCCACTTCATGGCGGATCCTGTTCAAGGACTGACCGAAATGTGTCGGGTCACCCGTGCGGGTGGTGTGGTCGCGGCGTGTGTCTGGGATCACGCGGGGGAGCAGACGCCGTTGGCGCCGTTCTGGCAAGCCGTGCGTGAGCTCGACCCGGACGACGAAGGCGAGGGCATGCTCGCCGGCAGCCGCGAAGGCGATCTCACGGAGCTCTTCCACAAAGCCGGACTGCGTGAGATCGAGGAGACGGCGTTGCCGATTCGCGTCGAGCATGCGACCTTCG
>Ga0207708_10000245_pt1 | contig 42725 bp, 44 predicted proteins | sample KBSK5101metaG_FD_184340 | JGI IMG/M metagenome (GOLD analysis project Ga0207708, IMG submission 184340) | Corn, switchgrass and miscanthus rhizosphere microbial communities from Kellogg Biological Station, Michigan, USA - KBS K5-10-1 metaG... | ecosystem: Host-associated > Plants > Roots >... | reverse complement strand
CCGCGCCCTCTTCACTTCCGAGCGCAACCGGGTTGCCGTTGCGGTCGAACAACTGCCGGAAGTCCAGGATGCTCGGATCGTCGATGGGGTTTCCGGTGATCTCCGGGTCGCCCGTCGGGAACTCCTCGGTGGCCTCGCCGGTGATGTCCTTGAAGCTCGTCTTCGGCGTCAGCCCGTAGTCGGCACGCAGCTGGTTGTAGCTCGGAACTCCGTGGTCACGGCCGCGCTGAATGTCGATCGCTCCCAGGTCGGTCACGCCGGTGAAGCACCCCGGCGTCGAGGGATCCTCGAAGCACGCGCCCGGGTCCTGCGCTCCTGGACCGGGAAAGCGGAACAGCACGCTTCGCAGCGCGTCGTCGATCTGTTCGTCGTTCTTGTACTGCGGCTCGCCCTGGAGTCCCTTGAGGATCGGCCCCAGACCGATCAGGTTCACGAGGTCAGGGTTGAAGAACGCCACGTCGAGCGGAACCACGAAGGAGACGTCGGGCCCGGTCACGGTGACCTCGACGCCCATGTCGCTCAGCCGCCTGAGACGCGAGGGCGGGTAATCCGCTGCCTTGGCGTCAAGCTCGAACTCGCCGTGAATCTGGCTGTGCACCCGGTAGCCGATCGTTGCGAACTCGGTGCTCAGGGTCGTATTGACATCCGGGCGGTAGCCGGTGTAGGCGGGGAGACCCACACCCATTGCGGGCAGGAACTCGTTGTAGGTGATGAACTGTTGCTCGGCCCCGACCACCCTGCGGGCGATCTGGAACTTGACTTCTTCGCTGAGGCCGGATCCAGCCAGCGCGTTGACGATGCGGTTGTGCTCGCGTGCAAACAGGGTGTGTACGGAGGTCAGCGCCATGTTCTCGTTGGCGCGTACGTCACCCGCCTCGGCGCGGTCCTGAGGGTGCGAGCCCAGCAACCCGTCGGTGGCCATCGTCGGCGCGCTTGCGGCATCGCCGCGTGTGGTCGCCCGCGGGAGGTAGTCGCCATCGGTCTTCGACCTCGGGGGCGGGTTCTGCGTCATGAGCAGCTTTGCGCCGTTGTTCGACATGTTTCCGTCGACCGGGCCTTCGCGCAGCCACTCGAGCCGCGCGCTCGTGCCCCCGTAGACGTTGAACGCGTCGATGTACGAACTCAGCGTGTTGACCTGCTGACGCGGGTTTGCGGGGCTCGTGCCCGTCGCCGGAGCGGACGCATCGCGCGTGAAGGCGATGTTGCCCGTGTCGCTGGTGAAGCGCTCCAGCGGGTCGCCCGCGTCGAACGGGATGTTGGCCTGCTCGTTGCCCGCGGCCGCCAGTCCGAACACGTGGTCCATGAACTGGCCCCAGGTCCAACCCCACTGGCTGAGGTTGCGCTCGGAGAAGACGTTCTGCCCGAGGTCGTTGAAGACGCGGTTGCTCGTGTAGCGCGGCGGAACGCCGGCGACGGGCACGCTCACGCCGTCGGCGTAGTGCGCTGTCCCCACGCGACTGTAGGCAGTACCGGACTGGCCCCAAGTCGGATGGGCAAGGTTGTTGCCCCCGCCATCGAGGCTGCGTGGATCGAACGTTGGGAACGGCGCTGCCGCCGACGACGTCTCCGGCGCGCCGGCTCCCTGCGTGACGGTCTGCGACCGTGACGGAGCGGCGCAGAATGTCGCCACAGCGAGACCAACAAGCAGCGTCAGAAGACCGCGACGACGCCAAGACAAAGCGCCCAACTTCGGCACCGACCGCATGTGCCCACCTCCCCAGTGAGTTCCGTCGCAACGTCCCACAAAAGTTGAGCCGCGTCAACGATAAAAAGTCACTGATCAAACCACCGAATTCGAGCAATATGCGGTACACCGATCGCCGCGGGCGGCTCGGCCCGCGCCTCAGATGCTGCGGCCCGCTTCCCGCCAGTAGCGGTCGCGGATGCGGCGCTTGAAGATCTTGCCCGAGTCCTCGCGGGGGAGTTCGTCGTCGAAGGCCACGACGCGCGGCACCTTGTAGCCCGCGAGCCGGCCGCGCACGTGGTCGCGGATCGCGTCCTCGGTCAGCCCGGCCGCGGGGTCGACCTCGACGTGGGCGGCGACCGCCTCGCCGTAGGCGTCGTCGGGCACGCCGAAGACCGCGACGTCGCGCACGCCGTCGAGCTCGAGCAGGCAGGCCTCGATCTCGATCGGGTAGATGTTGACCCCGCCCGAGATGACCATGTCGCGGGCGCGGTCGGAGAGGTAGAGGAAGCCGTCGGCGTCGAGGCGCCCGACGTCGCCGAGCGTCACCGCCCCGTCGCGGTCGATCGCGCGCCGCTCGTCCTCCATGTCGAGGTAGGTGAAGCCGGGGAAGAAGCTGGGCTTGCGGACGTAGATCGTGCCGGTCTCGCCCGGCGGCAGCACGCGGTCGTCGTCATCGAGGATCAGGATCTCCGCATCGCCGACCGGCGCGCCGACCGTGCCCTCGTGCGCCAGCCACTCCTCGCTGTCGCACTTGGTCACGACGCCGGTCTCGCTGCTGCCGTAGTACTCGAGCACGATCGGGCCGAGCCAGTCGATCATCCTCCGCTTGACGTGCACCGGGCACGGCGCGGCGGCGTGGACGACCACCTGCAGCGAGCCGAGGTCGTAGCCCTCGCGCACCGCCTCGGGCAGCTCGAGCAGTCGCACGAACATCGTCGGGACGGCCTGCGCGTGGGCGATGCGGTGGCGCTCGAGCAGGCGCAGCATGTCCTCGGCGTCGAACCGCGGCATGATCGTCAGGTCGATCCCGAGCGCGACCGCGAACAGGGCCTGGGCGTTGGGCGCCGCGTGATAGAGCGGCGCGGTCACGAGCGTGCTCATGCCCGGCTGCAGGCCCATCGCGCCCAGCGTCGCGGCCGCCAGGGTGGACGAGTGCTCGGGCGTCACGGGGTCGCGGAGCACGCCCTTGGCCAGCCCGGTCGTGCCCGACGTGTAGATGAGGCTCAGCGGCGCGGCCGTGCTCGTGACGTCGGGCGGCGCGTGGCCGGCGAGCCAGTCGTCGAGCAGCTGGTGGCGCCCGGTCGTCGGCGCGGCGCCGTAGCCCGCGGCGATCTCGTCCGGCACCGGCACCTCGACCAGCGGGACGGCGTCGGGCAGCACCGTCTCGACCACCGGTACGAGGTCGCTGTGGGCGAACACCACGCGCGAGCCGCTGTGGCTGACCACGTGGCGCAGCTCGTCGCCGCGCCAGTGCCAGTTGACCGGCACCGGAACGGCCCCGAGCAGCCCGGCGGCAGCGCTGAGGGTCACGAAGTCGGGCTCGTTGCGCATGACGATGGCGATGCGCCCGCCGTGCTCGACGCCCGCGTCGGCGAGCGCGCCCGCCGCCTGCGCGGCGCGCTGCTTGAGGGCCGCCTGGGAGATCCGGCGCTCGCCGTAACGGACCGTCGGCTCGTCGCCTGTGGTCACCTCGCGAGTATCCCCGGAATGATCCAGGCATGACAGCTGCACCCGAGATCGCACGACCCGGCGACCGCGCGACGGTCGTCGCCGACCTGCTCGCGGCGTTCATGGACGACCCTGTCCTCAGCTGGGTCTTCCCCGACCGGCGGCGGCGACATCGCTACGGCGGGCACTTCTTCGCCATGCAGGCGCGGCGGCTGCTGCCGGGCGGGCTGGCCTGGAAGGCCGAGGGCGGCAGCGCCCTGTGGGCGGCGCCGGGCCGGTGGCGCGAGTCGCCGCTGGACAGCCTTCGGCTGGGCGTGCGCACGCTGCCCGGCGTCTGGCCGCGCCCGCGCGTGGTGACGAGCGGGCTGCTCGCGTTGGAGGCGCGCCATCCGCGCGAGCCGCACGCGTACCTGGCGACCGTCGGCGTGCGCCCCGAACACCAGGGCAAGGGGCTCGGGAGCGCGTTGCTGCGCCCAGGGCTCGAGCACGCCGACGCGCTCGGCCTGCCCGCGTACCTGGAGAGCTCGAACGAGCGCAACGTGCCGCTCTACGAGCGTCACGGCTTCGCCGTCATCGCCGAGCACGTCCTGCCCGACGGCCCGACGATGTGGCTCATGTGGCGGCCGGCGCGCTAGGAAGCCGCGAAGCGGTCGATCAGCGCCATCGTTGCCGCGGGCTGCTCGAGCTGCGGAAGGTGCCCGGCCTCCTTTACGAGCGCGAACGTCGCGTTGGGGAACGACGCGGCGTAGGCGCGCCCGTAGTCCGGCGTGAAGATGCCGTCGCTGTCGCCCCAGATGACGAGCACCGGGACCTGCACGTCGCCAAGGCGGTCGCGCAGGCTGGGGTCGCGCATGTAGGGGTCGCCGGCGACCGCCCGCAGGGTGTCGAGGTTGGCCGAGAAGGTCGCGCGCTCCTCGGGCGACTGCGTGGCGGGGTCGACGTAGAAGCGGTCGGCGTCGTGGAACGACTTCTCGGCGATGCCGCGCGCGTCGAGGGTGAAGACGTCGGTCATCGGCTCGCCCTCGACGGCGATGCCGGCGCCGTCGAGGATCACCACCCCGCTGATCCGGCCGTTGCGATCGCTCACTGCGAGCTCGGCGGCGATCCAGCCGCCGACCGACGACCCGATGACGAGGACGTCGGTGAGGTCCTCCTGCTCGAGGTAGGCGGCGCAGGCGGTGGCGAGGTCGGGCACGCTCGTGATCGCGTCGGGCCGCGGCTCGCCGTCCCACCCCGGCAGCGTCGGGGTGATCGCGCGCATGCTGTCCGCGAGGTGCTCGGAGATGGGCAGGACCGTGAGCGGGCCCCCGCCCCCGTGGAGGATCAGGGCGGGCCGGCCCTCGCCGGCGACCTGCACGGTGAGCGGAGCAGCGTGCACGAGGATTGGTTCCTTCCCTTTTGCCCCCTGCCTGAACCCAAGCGATCGCGTTGTCCCGGACGCGAGGCGCGCCGTCAACGCCCGGACGCAGTAGGTTGGCTGCGTGGCCTCCGACACGTTGGTGTTCATCCCAGCGTGGAACGAGGAAGCGTCGCTGCCCGACGTCCTCGAAGAGGCGCGACGCGACCTCCCCGACGTCGACCTCCTGGTCATCGACGACGGCTCCACCGACGACACGTCGCGCGTGGCGCGCGAGGGCGGCGCGCGCGTAGTCCGGTTCGACGAGAACCGCGGGCTGCCGGTGGGCATCGCCACCGGCTACCGCGCGGCGCTCGACGGCGGCTACCAGTACTGCGGCCGGCTGGACGCCGACGGCCAGCACCCCGCGGCCGAGCTCGCGCGCATGCTCGAGCGCGTGCGCGCGGGCGACTGCGACGTCGCCATCGGCTCGCGCTTCCTGCCCGAGTCGGGCGCGGACGAGGGCCGCTACCAGCCGCCGGTCGAGCGCGTGGTGGGCACGTCGCTGCTGCGCCTGCTCATGCGGCTGCGCCTGGGCGAGACGATCTCAGACGCCACGAGCGGCCTGTACGCGGTGGACCGTGCGGCGCTGGCGCTGCTCGCCGACCCCTACGTGTCCGAGTCGCCCGAGGTCGAGGCGCTCATGCGCATCGCCGACGCCGACCTGCGTCTGCTCGAGGTGCCGGTGCACATGCGCCAGCGCGAGCACGGGAGCTCGTCCTTCACCGGCCGCCGCGCCGCGGGCCTGGTGGTGTCGATCGGGCTCACGCTGTTCGCGGGCGAGCTGCTGCGGCGTCGCTTCCAGCGCCAGGAGAAGAAGAAGCGGAAGCTTCCGCTGCCGAAGCTGCCGAAGCTCGGCTGACCAGCCATGACCCGAGCGCGAGACCGGCGATGCCGCCGGCGTAGGCCGCGCGCGGGATCCGCCGCCGGCCCGAGAGCGGCCACAGGATCGGCGTGCCGTCCGCGTCGCTGGCGTCGCGCAGCAAGTGGGAGGCCAGGCCTCCGAAGGCCGCCCATCCGTGCACCGGCCCGGCGACCACCGCCGCGACCCCGCCTAGGCCCACGGCGAGCACGAGCGTGTGCGCGCGCGGGCGCCCGTCGCCGAGGGTCCACCACGCCACCGGGCGCAGGGACCGCGCCGCGACGACATGGTCGAGGTCGATCACCGTACCCGCCACCACCGCGGTCACCAGCGGGCCACGCCCCTTGGTCTGGGCGAGCGGCGCCGCCACGGCGCCGGCGAGCAGCCCGTGGGCGAACGGGTCCGCGCATGCGCGCAGGGTTCGGCGAAACGTCATGCACGGAGTTGTACGAGGTCGCGGCGGCGCGCCGCCTAGGATCGCCCGCCGTGCACCGTTACCCGAGCACCGAGCCGGTGGTCATCACCTGCGCGTTGACCGGGGGCATCCACGGCAAGGAGGCCAACGAGCGCCTGCCAGAGCAGCCGGACGAGATCGTCGAACAGGGCGTGGCGGCCGCAGAAGCGGGGGCGGCGATCCTCCATGTCCACGCCCGTAACCCGGACGGCAGCAACACGATGGACCCGGCCATCTACCGCGCGCTGCACGACCGGCTGCGCGCAGAGACCGACGCGGTCATCCAGCTCACGACCGGCGGCAGCCCGCGCCTGTCGGTGGAGGAGCGGCTGAACACGGTCCTCCTGGACCCGGAGATGTGCTCGCTGAACATGGGGCTGCTGAACTTCTTCATCCGGGGCGAGCAGGTCTTCTTCGCCAACCACCGCTCCGACATCGAGCGCTTCGGCCGCGAGATCGCCGCCCGCAACATCCGCCCGGAGCTCGAGGTCTACAGCGCGGCCATGCTCGAGGAGGTCCAGCACCTCCTCGGCCTCGGCATCCTCGACCCGCCCTACGTGATCAACCTCGTGCTGCACACCCCGACCCAGGGGGGCACGCGCGGCAGCCCGGAGAACCTCGCCGACGCGCTCGAGCGCCTGCGCCGCCTGCCCGTGCCCTTCGACGACCTGCGCATCAACGTCACGTCCATGGGCCCGACCCAGCTCCCGCTGACCACGATCGCCATGGCCATGGGCCTCAACGCCCGCGTCGGCATGGAGGACAACGTGCTCTACCGGCGCGACGAGCCGCTGCACGACAACGCGCAGCTCGTCCGCCGCGCCGTCCGCATCGCCACCGAGCTCGACCGGCCCCCGGCGACGCCCGAGCAGGCCCGCGAGCTCCTCGCCCTGCGCGGGCGCTGACCGCATCGGGAAGGATCCGCGCCGCCCCGGAGTCATAGGGAACATGGACCCCGTACATGCATCCACTCCCGCCGACCTCCGCGCCCGCCTCGGCCTGCTCGCGCTCGAGCGCGATGCAGCCCGCCGCTCGCAGCTGTCCGAGGACAACCCCTACATGACCGACCTGCACGACGAGATCGCCGAGGTCGAGCAGGCCTACGTCTGTTCCGCCGTGGCCGCGATCGCCGAGCTGCGCGCCAACCTCGGCGGGCGGCTGCGCGGCTGAGCCTCAGGCCCGCGTCGCCACGACCTCCAGGTACGTCGACGGGCAGACCATCACGCCGCCTGCGCCGCGGTTGAGGCGGTCGACGAGCCCGAGCAGGTCGTCGGCCAGCGCCTGCTCCCCCTCCGAACCCACGCGCGCGAACGCGACCTTGGTCGGCCCGAACCAGGTGCGGAAGTACTGCAGCCAGTCCTCGGGCGTGTGGAAGCGCATCGTCCCGACCCGCTCGTGCACCTCGAGCGCCGAAACGCCGCCTGCAAACAGCTCCCGCAGGCGCGCCTCGGTCCCCCACAGCGGCGGCGGGTCGAGCTTCACCGGCGGCGGGGCGTGCTTCGCGACGATGGCGAACATCTGCCCGACGAACCCCTCGGGGGTCCAGTTCGCCATGCCGATGCGCCCGCCGGAGCGGCACACGCGCAGCAGTTCGGCCGCCGTGCGGGGGTGGTCGGGCGCGAACATCGCGCCGAACGTGGAGAGCACGACGTCGAAGCTCGCGTCCGCGAACGGGAGGGCCTCGGCGTCGCCCTCGCGGAACTCGACCTCCAGCCGCTCGGCCGCCGCCCGCTCGCGGGCGCGCTCGAGCAGCGCGGGGACGTAGTCGACGCCGACGCAGTCGGCGAAGCGGCGGCCGGCCGCGATCGTGGTGTTGCCGCTGCCGCAGGCGACGTCGAGCACGCGCTGGCCCGGCCACACGTCGACCGCCTCGCACAGGTTCTCGCTGACGCCCTGGAACATGGTCCCGACCATGGCGAAGTCGCCCTCGGACCAGATGTGCTGCTGGACCTGCTTGACCACGGAGAGGTCGGGCGTGTCCGCCATGGCGGCATTATCGATGTTGCGTGACCATCCGGACACGCTGGTCCCGGGTCACGATGCGGCGGCCGCTCGTGCCCGCCGCGCCTGCTTGAGCCGGTCGGTCGCGTCGAGCACCGTCTTGCGCAGGCGCACGCGCTCGGGCGTGACCTCGGCGCATTCGTCCGCCCGCAGGAACTCGAGCGCCTGGTCGAGCGAGAGCTGGCGGTGCGGGATCAGCCGCACGAGCACGTCGGCGGTCGAGGAGCGCATGTTCGTCAGGTGCTTCTCCCGGCACGCGTTGACGTCGAGGTCGTCGGCGCGCGCGTTCTCCCCCACGATCATCCCCTCGTAGAGCGCCTCGCCGGGACCGACGAACAGCGTGCCGCGTTCCTGCAGGTTCATGAGCGCGAACTGCGCCGCCGGCCCCCGGCGGTCGGAGACGAGCGACCCGGTCGGGCGCGTGCGCATGTCGCCCGCCCACGGCTCCCAGCGGTCGAACACGTGGTGCAGCAGCCCGGTGCCGCGGGTCTCGGTCAGGAACTCACCCCGGAACCCGATCAGCCCGCGCGCCGGCACGAGGTACTCCATGCGCACCCAGCCGGTCCCGTGGTTGACCATCTCCTCGAGCCGGCCCTTGCGCAGCGCGAGCAGCTGCGTGACCACGCCGACGAAGTCCTCGGGCACGTCGATGGCCAGGCGCTCGACCGGCTCGTGCACGCGGCCGTCGATCTCGCGCGTCAGCACCTGGGGCTGGCCGACGGTGAGCTCGAAGCCCTCGCGGCGCATGAGCTCGACGAGTACCGCCAGCTGCAGCTCCCCGCGCCCGTGCACCTCCCACGCATCCGGGCGCTCGGTGTCGCGCACGCGCAGCGAGACGTTGCCCACGAGCTCCTGCTCGAGCCGCGCCTGCACCTGCCGCGCCGTGAGCTTGGTCCCGTCCTGGCCGGCCAGCGGTGACGTGTTGATGCCGATGGTCACCGAGATCGACGGCTCGTCGACGGCGATCACCGGCAGCGGCCGCGGGTCGTCGGGGTCGGACAGGGTCTCGCCGATCGTGACCTCGGCGATCCCGGCGACGGCGATGATCTCGCCCGGCCCGGCCTCGGCCGTCTCCACGCGGTCGAGCGCCTCGGTCACGTAGACCTCGCCGACACGCGCGGGCGCGACGGTGCCGTCGGCGCGGCACCAGGCCACGGCCTGGCCGGTGCGGATGATGCCGTTGCGCACGCGACAGATCGCGAGGCGGCCGACGTAGGGCGAGGCGTCGAGGTTGGTGACGTGGGCCTGCAGCGGATGGTCGGGGTCGTACTGCGGCGCAGGCACGTGGTCGAGCAGCAGGTCGAGCAGCGGCTCGAGGCTCTCGCCCTCCTCGTGCTCGGACAGCGACGCCTTCCCCGCGCGCGCGTTGCAGTAGACGATCGGGAACTCGATCTGCTCCTCGTCGGCGCCGAGGTCGAGGAAGAGCTCGTAGACCTCGTCCACCACCGCGCCGATGCGGGCGTCCGGCCGGTCGACCTTGTTGACCACGAGCACGACCGGCAGCCGCGCCTCGAGCGCCTTGCGCAGCACGAACCGCGTCTGCGGCAGCGGGCCCTCGCTGGCGTCGACGAGCAGGAGCACCCCGTCGACCATGGCCAGGCTGCGCTCGACCTCGCCGCCGAAGTCGGCGTGGCCGGGGGTGTCGACGATGTTGAGCTTGACCCCGCGGAAGTGGACCGAGGTGTTCTTGGCCAGGATCGTGATGCCCTTCTCGCGCTCGAGGTCCATCGAGTCGAGCACGCGCTCGGCGACGTCCTGGTTGGGGCGGAAGGCGCCCGACTGCCAGAGCATCGCGTCGACCAGCGTGGTCTTGCCGTGGTCGACGTGCGCCACGATGGCGACGTTGCGCAGGTCCTCGCGGGCGACGACGGTCACGACAGCTCCGGCTGGTGGCGGCGCACGTGCTCGTCCAGCGTCTCGCGCACCCAGCGGCGCGTGTCCTGGTCGGCCATGCGGTAGCGGCCGAGCAGCTCGCGCTGGCCGGTGAGCGGAAGCCCGGCGATGGTCCAGCGCACCGCGAAGCGCTCGAACAGCAGCTCGCTGCGGCGCTGGAAGAGATCCTCGTGCGACGCCGCGGCGCTCCCGGCCGGCGCGCGCAGCTTGGCCGCCGTGCCCGCCGAGACGGATTCGCGCAGGGTCAGCACGTTGCCCTCGGCGTCGGCGTAGTCGTAGGTGATGGCCGCCGGCGGCGGGGCGGCCTTGGTACGGCGGCGCTGGCGCTTGCCCATGGCAGCGACGATAGCCGCGGTCGGCGCCTTGCACTCCGTCCGCTCGCATACGAACATATGTTCGTATGCGCAAGGCCACCATCCTGCACGCCGACCTGGACGCGTTCTTCGCCTCGGTGGCCCAGCGCGACGACCCGACTCTGCGCGGCAAGCCGGTCATCGTCGGCGGCGGCGTGGTGCTCGCGGCGAGCTACGAGGCGCGGGCATTCGGCATCCGCTCGGCCATGGGCGGGCGGCGGGCACGTGAGCTCTGTCCGCACGCGATCGTGGTCAAGCCGCAGTGGGAGGCGTACCTGGAGGCCAGCCGCGCCGTGACCGAGATCTTCGAGGAGACCGCACCGCTGGTCGAGCCGCTCTCGATCGACGAAGCCTTCCTCGACGTGCGCGGGCTCGAGCGCATCTCGGGCACGCCGCCGCGCATCGCCGCGCGACTGCGGCGTGAGGTGCGCGAGGACGTCGGCCTGCCGATCTCGGTCGGCGTGGCCCGGAACAAGAGCCTGGCCAAGATGGCCAGCGCCGCGGCCAAGCCCGACGGCCTGCTCGTGGTCGCTCCCGACCGCGAGGCCGAGTTCCTGGACCCGCTCCCGGTCGAGCGGCTGTGGGGCGTCGGGCCGGCGACCACGGTCAAGCTGCACGAGAGCGGCCTCACCCGCGTGCGCCAGCTCGTCGAGCTCGAGCAGGAGACGCTGGTCGAGCTGCTCGGGCAGGCGCTCGGCCGGCACGTCCACGCGCTCGTCCACCGGCGCGACCCGCGGCCGGTGCGGCGGGGCGGCGGACGCGGCTCGTTCGGCGCGCAGAGCGCGCTCGGGCGGGCGCCGAAGTCGCCCGAGGCGATCGATGCGGTGCTGCTGGCGCTCGTCGACCGGGTCACGCGACGCATGCGCGCGAAGGGGCGGGCCGGGCGCACGATCGTGCTGCGGCTGCGCTACGGCGACTTCTCACGCGCGACCCGTTCGCAGACGCTGCCGCAGTCGACGGCGGCCACGCGCACGGTGCTGAAGGCGGCGCGCGCTCTGCTCGCCGCCTCGCGCCGGACGATCGAAAGGCGCGGCCTGACCCTCGTCGGCATCACGGTCGCGAACCTCGATCCGCGCGGGCACGGCACCCAGCTCGAGCTGCCGCTCGATGGGCCCAGCCTGGACGCGCTCGACGCCGCGGTGGACGAGATCCGCACCCGCATCGGGCCCAAGGCGGTGACCCGGGCGACGCTGCTGCACCGGGAGACGGGCCTGTCCCACTGGCTCTTCCCGGACGAGGATCCCGAGCTGTGAGCGCGCGGCTATCCTCGCCGCGATGGCCCGCGACACGGACCGCGTGGGCGCCCACCTCGACCGGGACGACTTCCTCGTGGGAGCGGACGAGCTCGGCGCCGACTGCGTGCAGATCTTCCTCACCGATCCGCAGAGCTGGCGCAAGCCGCCCGAGCGCGCCGACGCCGACGAGATCCGCGCCGCCGAGATCCCCCTCTACGTCCACGCGCCGTACCTGATCAACGTGTGCTCGCCGAAGAGCAACGTGCGCTACGGGTCACGCAAGATCCTGCAGCAGACCTGCGACGGCGCGTCCGCGCTGAATGCCGCCGCGGTGATCGTGCACGGCGGCCACGCCGAGGACGGGATCGAGAACGGCATCGGGCGCTGGGTGCGCTCGCTGGAGATGCTCGAGACCGACGTGCCGGTCTACATCGAGAACACCGCCGGCGGCGACAACGCCGTCGCCCGGCGCTTCGACGCGCTGGCGCAGTTGTGGGAGGCGCTCGCGGTGGCCAAGAACGACGTGAACCTCGGCTTCTGCTTCGACACCTGCCACGCGTGGGCCGCGGGCGAGGAGCTCTCCGACGCCGTCGAGCGCGTGCTGAAGATCGTCGGCGACATCGACCTCCTGCACGTCAACGACTCGCGCGACCCGGCGGGCACCGGCGCCGACCGCCACGCCAACCTGGGCAAGGGCGAGATGCCGGTGGACGCGCTGCGGGCGATGATCCACGCGGCCGGCGCGCCCGCGGTGGTCGAGACCCCGCGCGACCCCGACGCGCTGCGGGCCGACATGGCGTTCGTGCGCGAGGCGCTCGCCTAGGCGGGCAACAACGCAGTGCCCTCGGCCACCCTCGAGCGGGTCTGACCTCGTTGAGCCTCTGGTACCGGGTGCTCTACGGGCTCGGCATCCGGCCCTGGGACCGCGACGGGCCGGTGCCCGAGCTCGTCGCCGTCGCCGGCGACCTGCCGCCGGCACGGGCGCTCGACCTCGGGTGCGGCACCGGCGCGCAGGCGGTGTACCTCGCCGCCGAGGGCTGGGACGTCGTCGCCGTCGACGCGGTGCCCCGGGCGCTGAGCGCCGCGCGGCGGCGGGCGAGCGCGGCCGGCGTGACCGTCGACTTCCGCCGCGGCGACGTGGCCGAGCTCGAGGCGCTGGGGATCGGCGACGTCGGGCTGGCCTTCGATCGCGGCTGCTTCCACGGCCTGCCCGACGCCGCCCGGGACGGGTACGCGCGCGGCGTGACCGCGGTGACGCGGCCGGGGGCGCTGCTGCTGCTCATGGCGTTCCGGGGACCGACCGGCCCCGGGCTGCCGCGCGGCGCGAGCCCGGAGGAGGTGCGCGGGCGCTTCGGCCCGCCCTGGCGATTGGTGTCCGAGGCGCCCGCGCAGGGCACCCCGGCCGCCGCCCGTATCGAGCGCGCCCGCCCGACCTGGTATCGGTTCGAGCGCGAATGAGCCCGCCGCCCCTGCGTGTCCGCGCCCTGCTGCGTACCGCCACCGACGCCGAGATCACCGAGGCGCTCGAGCGCAACCCCGGCTCGGCCCGCCTGCGCACCGCGGGCTACGAGCCGGCCTGGTTCGAGCTCGACGTCGAGGTCGAGGACGAAGGGGCCACCGACAGCCAGTTCGGCGTCGTGTGGGCCGAGCCCGGGCTGTCGCGCGAGGCGCTCGCCAACGACGAGCTCGAGCAGGCGCTCGAGGCCACGCTGCAGGGGCTGCGCGACTTCGAGGGCATCGAGGTCGAGCGCGACGAGATCCCCGACGAGGCCATCGACCTCCGCGTCGAGGACTAGGGTTCCCGCTGTGCCCGCCCGTGCGCTCCTCGCCGCCCTCGTGTTCGTGCTCGCCTGCGCCAGCCCTGCGGTCGCGGCGACGATCCGCACCGACACCCCCGGCTCGGCCATCACGTCGTACTACGACTCGGGCCAGTGGAGCCGCGCCATCGCCACCGTGGTCAAGAAGGCCAAGGCGAACCTGAAGCAGGACCTCGCGGCGGACCGCGCCAGGCACAGCCCGGCGCTGGTGCTCGACGTCGACGAGACCTCGGTCTTCAACGCGCCCTGCCTCGAGCCGGTCGACTGGGACCTCAGTGGCCTCGCGGTGTGCGCCGTCAACGGCGACGGCGTCGCGACGCCCGTGCTCTCGCTCTACAAGTACGCGCGCACGAAGCACGTCAAGGTCGTGTTCATCACCGGCCGGCCCGAGGCGCTGGCCGGCACGACGACCGCGGAGCTCAAGCGGCTCGGGTTCTCCTCCGGCTTCCAGCTCGTGCTCCGGCCGGCCTCCGACACCCAGGACTCCGTCATCCCGTACAAGTCCGCCGCCCGCGCGACGGTCGAGCGCCGCGGCTACACGATCCTCGCCAACGTCGGCGACCAGCGGTCCGACCTCGCGGGCGGCCACAGCCTGCGGCGCTACAAGCTGCCCAACCCGGTCTACCTGATTACCTAGCGGCGGGGCCCGCGATACCCCCTGGGGGTAGACTGGAGGGCATGGCTGCCAGCTCCCCTCCAACGCGCGGCTACACCGCGACCAAGGACCAGCTGCTCGCGCGCCTGCGCCGCATCGGCGGCCAGGTCAAGGGCATCGAGGGCATGGTCGAGGACGACCGCTACTGCGTCGACGTGCTCACCCAGATCTCTGCTGTGCAGGCGGCGCTTGACAAGGTCGCGCTCGGCCTGCTCGACGACCACGCCCGCCACTGCGTGATCGACGGCCCCGAAGAGCTCAAGGGCGACCGCACGGACGAGCTCATGGCCGCGGTGGCGCGCCTGATGCGAAGGGGCTAGGCCTCACCAGCAGGCGTCACGTCCTGCTCCACGTCATCTCCGCCCGGGGCGCCGGCTTTCGCGCCGGTCCCTGACGCTCTGCTTGGGGCGCGTGATCAGCGGCGGCCCCGGCAGCGGGACGAGGTCGCGGCTGCCGCACACGCTGCAATAGGGCCGCTCGCGGGGCGGGTTGTGGGCGCCGCAATGCTGGCACTGATAGCGCTCGAAAGGCTGCCCGTCCCCCACGCTTGTGAAGTCCCCATCCAGCCAACTCCGGAAACCTGATCTATAGGAGTTGGGCCCTTCAAGTGGCGATCTCGTGGACGACGTCAGGTCGCCATGGCGGCTGATTCTCTCGGAACGTCCGGCGGCCGAGACAAGATCGAGGTCGGACGCCTGACGCCCATGGGTAGGCACGCGTCCCTCTTCTGTGGTTTCCGTCCGCCACTTCGTCCCGGTGAGGGTCGCCCTCGCCTGTCTGTGCGCCCTCCTGCTCGCGGCACCGGCCGCGCGCGCCAACGTGCCCGGCACCAGCACGACGCGCCTCGCGTCGCGCAGCGCCGACGGCAGGTTCCCCAACGGCCGGTCGCAGGACGGGGCCATCGCGCAGGACCGCAAGGCCGCCTCGCTCGTGGCCTACGACTCGGTGGCGACGAACATCGTCGCCGGCGACACCAACGGCGTCAGCGACGTCTTCGCGATCCATCGCGCCCAGCCCTACCGCCGCAACGCCGCCCACGCCACGATCTGGGAGCCGGGCGCGACCGAGCTGATCTCCAAGGCCCTCGACGGCGGCCCCGCCGACGGCCCGTCCTACCTGCCCGACGTCGACGGCGACCAGCTCCACGACAGCCACTGCGTCGCCTTCGTCTCCACCGCCGACAACCTCGTGCCCGGCGACACCAACGGCCAGCCCGACGCGTTCGTGCGCGACCTGCGCACGGGCACGACGACGCGCGTCTCGGTCGCCACCGGCGGCGGCCAGGCCGACGGGCCGACGACGGACGTGCAGGTCGACGGCGCCTGCGACCGCGCGGCCTTCACCGCCAGCGCGTCCAACCTCGCGCTCACCGCCGGCAGCGGGGCCCGCAAGCCGCTCGTGACCGGCGCGCCGCCGGGCGGCACGCGCCAGGTCTACGTGCGCATCCTCGGCGGTCAGCCCGACGACAAGGGCCTGGCGGGCACGACCTTCCTCGCCTCCGCCACCGGCCGCGGCACGCCCGGCAACGGCGACTCCTATGACGCCCAGCTCGGCGAGCTCGGCGACGGCTGTCCGAAGGCGTGCGGGACGACCTCGGGCGACGCGGCGGCGTTCACCTCCGCCGCGACCAATTTGTCCCCGCGCGACGGCAACGCCCAAGCCGACGTCTACGAGCACACGTTCCGCAACCAAGGCGGCGTGCGCACGCGCACCCGGCTGGTGTCCGCGAGGCGGTCGGGGCAGGCCGGCAACGGGCCCTCCGACCAGCCGGCGATCAACGACAGCGGCGAGCACGTCGCCTTTCGCACCGCGGCCACCGACCTCGTCGGCACGAGCGGCAACGGCGTGAGCAACATCGTCATGGCGGACACGGACACCGGGCGGCTCACGCTGGTGTCGGCCACGCCGCAGGGACCGCACGTCGGCAACGGGGCCTCGGCGAACCCGTCGATCTCGCGCAACGCCAGCGTGCTGTTCGCGTCGGCCGCCGACAACCTCGCCGTGGTGCCGGGTGCGGACAAGAACTGCGTCGCCGACGTCCTCTTCTGGAACCCGGTCAACCGGCACCTGGCCACCGAGTCGACCGACTCGTCGGACCTCATTCCGGGCAGCCCGAACAACCCCAACGCCGACCCGTGCCCCGCCGCGCGCACCGCCCCGGCCGAGAACCCGGCCACGAGCTACTACAACAACTTCGTGGCCTTCGAGCACGGCAGCCCGCTCATCGACCTCGCCGTGGCCGAGGCCGACTACCCGGGGCTGCGGCGTGACCCGGTGCGGGCAGCGCAGATGGCCGCCACCGACCCCACGCTTCATCAGGTCTACATGCATCTGGTCGGGCCCTAGGGGGTACCGGGGCGGGCATGATCCTTCTCGCCCGCATCGTCCGCACCGTCGTGGCGGCGGTCGTGCTGCTGATCGTCGCCGGCATCGTCCTGCACCTGCTGCACGCCAACGGCTCCAACGCCATCGTCTCGGCCGTCTACGACGCCGGCGCATGGCTCGTGTCCCCGTTCGCCAACGTCTTCCATCCGAAGAACGCCGACGTGGCGCTCGCCGTCAACTGGGGCCTGGCCGCGCTCGTCTACGCGATCGTCGGCGGCCTGATCGCCGGGCTGCTCGCCCGCGCCGGCGGCGCCAGCCGCGGCGCCTGGATGCGTCGGCGCCGCGGCGTGACGACCGCGCGGTCCTAGACCGGCAGCAGCGGGCCGCGGAACGGCTCGGTGCCGTTCGCCAGCGTCACGGAGAACGACGTGTGGGCGGCGAGGTACTGCAGCTCCTTGGTGATGTCCCCGACGCCGTTGGAGGCGGGGATCGGCGCGAGCGCCAGCGTGCTGAGGATGCCAAGGGCACGGCCCTGTTTGTCCATGAACGCGCTCCCGGAGTCACCGGGGATGCCCGGCGTGACCGTGGCGACCTGGTGGCTCCAGCCGCCGCCGTCCTCGCTGACCTCGTAGCCCTCCTTCGGGCTGAGCTGGGTGATGCCCAGGCGCAGCTCGGAGTTGCCGTACGAGAGCACCTTCGACCCGGTCGCGGCCGTGCCCCCGGTCCCGGTCGGCCCGCCCCAGAACGGGATCGACGGGTTGACCTTGGACACGTCGGCCGGGTCGATCTTGACCAGCGCGAGGTCGTTGAAGGCGCACGTGTTCGCGTCCGTCTCCCCGTCGTCGTGCATCGTGATCCACGAGTTGTAGACGAGCGTGCCCGGCGTGGAGGCGCCGTCGATGTCGACCGGCGTGCCGATCGGCAGCGACGTCGTCGAGCAGCCGTCGGTGTCGGTCTGGCCGCCCTGGCTCGAGCAGTGCGCGGCCTGGCCCAGGTACACGTTCGTGGCGTCGTAGAAGACGAAGTTCGACGTGCACTGCCCGCCGTTGGTGAGCGTCTGGACGCCCGGATGGATGGTGGCGCTCGACGCCGGCGCCCAGGTCGGCGCCGCGGACGCTCCCGCGGCCAGCGCCAGCGTGCATGCAACCGCCGCCGCAACGATCACGGCGGTGCGAATGATCCTGCGCAAGACAAACCCCCTGCCCTTTGAAGTGAATCTCCCAGGCCCGCTCCCCAGGCGGGCTCGGCGAGGGTACCAACGGCCTCTGCGCCCGCGCGCCAACACCCGGCATACGATGCCGGTGCCCGTCGACCGCGAGGAGAGGAGCCGTCCGTGCCGCAAGTGGAGACGACCGCGGGGCCGATCGATGCCGACCAGCTCGGCCGGACGCTCGTCCACGAGCACCTGATCTCGGCCTCCGAGTCCGTCCGCTACCAGTACCCGCACCTCTACGACCTCGAGGAGGAGCGCCGGCGCTCGCTCGACGCGCTGCGCGGGGTCAAGGAGCGCGGCGTCGACACCTTCGTCGACCCCGGTTGCATGGACCTCGCGCGCGACGCGGCGCTGTCGCGCGAGCTGGCGGCCGAGGTCGGCCTCCAGATGGTGTTGTGCACCGGCGTGTACGGCCAGCACTACACGTTCCTCCCCCACTACTTCCAGAACCGCGACGAAGACCACCTGGCCGACGCGTTCGTGCACGACATCGAGCACGACGAGGGCATCCAGGGCACCGGCATCAAGGCCGCGTTCATCAAGTGCGCCGCCGACGAGCCCGGCATCACGCCCGACGTCGAGAAGGTCCACCGCGCCGCCGCGCGTGCGTCGCTGCGCACCGGGCGTCCGATCATGGCCCACTCGCGCCCGGCCTCGAAGACCGGCCTCGAGCAGATGAGGCTCTTCATCGACGAGGGTGTCGACCCGCGCAAGGTCCAGCTCGCCCACACCGGCGACACCGACGACCTCGACCACATCGAGGCGCTGCTGGCGACCGGCGCGTGGATCGGCCTCGACCGCTTCGGCATCGACCTGTTCCTGCCCGACGACCGGCGCATGCCGACCTTCGTCGAGCTCGTCAAGCGCGGCTACACCGACCGCATCCAGCTCGGGTGCGACGCGGTCGCGAACCTGGACTGGTTCCCGCCCGAGCTCGTGACCCAGATGCTCCCCAAGTGGACGAGCGTGCACCTGTTCGACGACATCCTGCCCGCCGCCCGCGAGCAGGGCGTCAGCGACGAGCAGATCGCGGTCATGCTGGACGAGAACCCGAAGGCCTGGCTGACGGCGTAGAGGCGATGCAGAACCGCTCCGAGCGCGTCCGGCTCGAGACCGAGCGTTACCGGATCTTCGGGACCCTGACGCTGCCGCGCGACGGCTATCGCAGCCGCATGTCCGACTACCTGAACGCGGCCGACCGCGAGTTCGTCTCGCTCACCGAGGTCGTCATGGAGGAGATCGCGGGCGGCGCGATCTCGCGACACGAGTACGTGGCCGTCTCGCGCCGCCACATCGTCTTCGCGGCGCCGGTGGCGGAGGAGGCCGACTAGCCCGAGCCGGGCGGGTGCTTGACGTCGAACGTCATCACCCACTGGGCCACGTGCCCGAACCGCGCGGGCGCGTGCATCCACGACAGGTGGAGGTGGTTGCCGCGGCCGTGGTTGGCGTCGCCGTTGTAGCCCACCCAGCGGTAGGGAGAGCGCGGGTGGTTCTGGCTGGGCTCGGCCCACTGGGCCAGGCGGTCGATGTCGTCCCAGCTCCCGCCCGGCCCGGGGATGATGTCGATGGCCAGCCCGAGCGGGTGCTCGCCGCCGTGGGCGTGGATCGGCTGCAGCGAATAGCCGTCGGTGATGAAGATGTGGTACTTGGCCTTCAGGTAGCGGATGTCGGGCAGGAGGCGCGAGTCGATCCGCTCGCCGGGGAACCCGGGGATGGGCACGATGCGCCCGGGCGCGATGATCTTGCGGACGCCGCCGACCGTGCCCGCGGCCTCGTCGGGCAGCGGCCCGAGGCCGGGGACGTCGGGGTCGGGGGTCGGCGCCGGGAGGCCGGTGCGCTCGCACGACGTGAGCTTGTCCAGGCCGTCGGTGTCGATGCGGTCCTTGCCGCTGCCGCAGTTCACGCGGTCGCGCTCGGAGTCGTCGACCCAGGCGCGATCGTTGCCGGCGCCGGCGCTCAGGCGGTCCTTGCCCTTGCCGCCCGCGAGGCGGTCGTTGCCCGCGCCCGAGGTGACGAGGTCGTTGCCGTCGCCGCCGACGAGCGAGTCGGCTCCGGCGCCGCCGTCGATCTGGTCGTTGCCGGCCCCGCCCACGCCCTTGTCGTCGCCGTCGCCCCCGCTGACCGCGTCGGCGCCGTCGCCGGCGTCGAAGACGTCGTCGCCGGGGCCCAGGTCGAGCGCGTCGTCGCCGTCCGCGCCCTTGACGCGGTCGTCGCCCTCGCCGCCGGTCACCCGGTCGTCGCCGGGGCCGGCGTCGATGCTGTCGGGCCCGGGGCCGCCGTCGAGGGCGTCCGCGCCCGCGCCGCCATCCAGCGCGTCGGGATCGGGGCCGCCGATCAGGGTGTCGTCGCCGTCGCCGCCGGCCAGGATGTTCGCCCCAGCGCCGCCGCCGAGCACGTCGTCGCCGGCGCCGCCGATGATCTGGTCGGGGCCGTCGCCGCCGCCGAGCACGTCCGGTCCGGCGCCGCCGTCGACCGTGTCGGGCCCGGAGCCGCCGTCGAAGCCATCGGCGCCGTCGCCACCGCCCACGATGTCGGCGCCGTCGCCGCCGGTGCCGGAGTCGTTGCCGGCGCCGCCATCGAGGTGGTCGTCGCCCCCGGCGCCGTCGAGGCGGTCGTCGCCGCCCGCGCCGTTGAGCGTGTCGTTGCCGTCGCCGCCGTTCAGATTGTCGTTGCCGTCGCCGCCGTCGAGCGTGTCGGCGCCGCCGTCGCCGTTCAGCGTGTCGGCGCCGCCGGCACCGCTGAGCCCGTCGTTGCCTTCGCCGCCCGAGAGCGTGTCGTTGCCGTCGGCGCCGTTGAGCAGGTCGTCGCCGCCACTGCCGGACAGCGCGTCGTCGCCGGCGCCGCCGTCGAGGGTGTCGTTGCCGTCGGCGCCGTCGAGGCTGTCGGTGCCGTCGCCGCCGGAGACCGTGTCGGCGCCGCCGCCGCCCGTGGCGGTGTCGTTGTCGCCGCCGCCGTCGACGTGGTCGTTGCCGTCGCCGCCGTCGAGATGGTCGTTGCCGGCCGAGCCGCTGACCTGGTCGTCCCCGCTCCCGCCGTCGAGATGGTCGTTGCCGTCGCCGCCGGTCACGTTGTCGTTGCCGTCGCCGCCGCTCAAGGTGTCGTCGCCGCCGGCGCCGTCGAGGACGTCGCCGCCGCCGTTGCCCTCGAGGCGGTTGGCGCCGTCCGCTCCGGTCAGCCGGTCGGGGCCGGAGCCGCCGCGCAGGTTCTCGACGTCGGCGCCGACGTTGTCGCGCTCGCCGCTCTCGCCGTCGTCGGCGGCGCCGTCCGGGTCGGCGGTCACCGCGGCGCTGCGGGCCGAGTAGTCGGCGGTGTCGGTCCCGCCGCCGCCGTTGACGACGTCGCTGCCCGTCCCCATGACGAAGGTGTCGTCGCCGTCGCCGCCGCTCACGCGATCGTCGCCGGCACCGTCGGCGATCGTGGCCGGAACCGAGCCGGAGACGGTGACCGTGTCGTTGCCGCCGCCGGCGTCGATGGACAGCGCGCCCAGGCCGGCGACGGTACACGTGACCCGGTCGGGCGAAGGCTTGCTGCAGCCCGCGCCGGCAGTGGGCGGCGTGGTCGAGTCGACGACGGTCACGGTCGTGCCGGACGCGCTCACGGCGAGGCTGTTCGTGGCCCCGTTGGCGTCGGCGACCGAGACGATCGGCCCGTTCGCGGAGACCGTGGCCGCGGAAGCCGAGGCGATCGGGCCTCCGGCCGCCAGCAGCGCCGGTGCGAGGAAAAGCGCGGCCGCACGAAGACGACCGCTGAGCGTGGAAGGAAGCGACATACCCACAGGCAGCGAAAGCGAGCGCACACAGGCTCGCAGGACCGGTACCGGCGACGCAAGCAGGCTTTACACGCGTCGCTTTCGCGCTATTTCGGCATTTTTGCCCTCCTCCTGAAGCCCGACGCGCGCGCGTACGGGACGAAGCCGCTGGTCGCATGGCTACCCTCGCACTCGGAGCATGGCGGCACGGAACGAGGAGTCAGCGCGCGATCGCGCCCGTCGGCGAGCCCGCGAGCGCCAGCGTCAGGTGATCAGGCGCCGCCGTCTGCTGGCCGTAATCGGCGGGCTGATCCTGGTGCTCCTGGTGGTCCTCGCGACGGCCGCGTTCGGGGGCGACTCGAAGACGAAGAAGGCCGAGGACCAGCTCAAGCCGCTCACCGCGCCGCCCGACAGCGCCGCCGCCGCCCACGGGCGCGGCATCCGCGCCATCGACAACGTTCTGAGCTACACGCCCTACGTCTCCCGCGGCACGCCGAACCAGAAGCTCGTCGCGCTGACCTTCGACGACGGGCCGGCGCCGGACACGCCGGCGTTCATCCGCGTGCTCCGCCAGAACCACGCGCCGGCCACGTTCTTCGTGATCACCGAGCAGCTCAAGGACTTCGGCGACGCCACGCGCGAGGCGGTGCGCGAAGGCTTCGAGGTCGGCGACCACACCGTCAACCACCAGATGCTGGCCACGCTTGGCAAGGCCGACCAGGAGCACGAGATCATCGACGGCGTGAAGCAGATGAAGGCGGCGGGCATCCCGGCGCCGCAGCTCTTCCGCCCGCCCGGCAACTCGTTCGACGACACGACCCTGGGCATCCTCCGCCAGCAGCACCTGCTGATGACGCTGTGGGACGTGGACACGAACGACTACAAGCTTCCCGGCACACCCGCGATCGTCCAGGCCGCGCTGAGCCAGGCCAGGCCGGGCTCGATCATCCTCATGCACGACGGCGGCGGCCCGCGCGACCAGACGTTGGCCGCGGTGCCGCAGATCATCAAGGGCCTGCGGGCCAGGGGCTTCAGGCTCGTCACGGTGCCGGAGCTGGTGTTCTCCGACCCGCCGCCGCGCGACCAGCCGCGCCCCGACGAAGCCGCCGGCTAGCCGGGTCGCAGTCCCTCGGTAGCCCGGCATCGCGCCCGGTTCCGGCCGTCCTTTGTGCACCGGATTCCGGCGTGGGCGCTGATGGGTAGGGGTGTCTCTGAAATGCGTCCTGTGTAGGACGTCGTATTAACTGGTAAAGATAATTTGACCAAAAGTTCCGCTGGAACTCTGACCATAATTCGTTATGGACCGTTGTCAGGTTGAGCAGGTTCGCCGGTTCAACCGGACCGTCACGAAGCGGATGGCACAGCTCGATGACCGCGAAATTGCGCGGTATCGCCCGCTTTCGGAGGCGCGGCTGCTCTACGAGATCGGACCCAACGGTTGTGAGGTGCGGGCCCTGCGAACGCGGCTCGGACTCGACTCGGACCGCATCAGCCACCTGTTGCGATCGCTCAAGGCTGATGGAATGGTTGAGCTCGTAGCCGGGGGTCTGGACCGCCGGGTGCGCACCGCGCGGCTGACCGCCGACGGGGAGGCCGAGTTCGAGCGGCTCGAGCGCGTCGGGCTGGCCATGGCCGAGTCCTTCCTCGGCCAGCTCAACACCCGCCAGCAGCGTCGGCTGGTCGAGGCGATGGCCGATGTCGAGCGGCTGCTGACCTCCGCCATGGTCGACGTGCGCGAGGTCGATCCCGTCCACCCGGACGCGCGCCACTGCCTCCGGGCCTACATCGCCGAGCTCAACCGCCGCTCCACCGCCGGCTACGACCCGACCAAGGGCGTGCCGGCCGAGCCGGCCTCGATGCGGCCGCCCGCCGGGGTCTTCGTCGTCGCCTCACTCGAGGCCGAGCCGATCGGCTGCGGCGGCGTCAAGTACCACGACGGCCAGCCGTCGGAGATCAAGCGCATGTGGGTCGCCGAGTCGGTGCGCGGGCTCGGACTCGGGCGCCGGCTGTTGGACCGCCTCGAGGGCGAGGCCGTCCGCCATGGCGCCACCGCCGCGCGGCTGGAGACCAACGGCGCCCTCACCGAGGCCATCGCGCTCTACCGCGCCGCCGGCTACGAGGAGGTCGAGCCGTTCAACGACGAGCCGTTCGCCGACCACTGGTTCGAGAAGCCGCTGCGGCCTAAGCGCTGACCACCGGCGCCTCGCCCACAGCGTCGGGCCGGCGCTGGCCGGCCACGAGGACGACGCCGAGGCCGAGCACGATGCCACGGAGGCCAAGGGCCTTGCCTACGTGCACGGTGTCGACATCGCCCAAGCCGCGCGCGCTCTCTAGGCTTGCCGCCACCCCGTGCCCGCCGGCGAGCCGCAGAACATCCTGACGCCGATCACCGAGGCGTCGATCTTCCTCGTCTGCGTAATCGAGCCCGACGGCGAGGATGCGGTGCGCGACGTGCTCGCCGACGTGAGCGGGCTCAAGCGCTCGGTGGGCTTCCGCCTGCCCGAGGGGGAGCTGACCTGCGTGACGGGCGTGGGCGCGCGCGTGTGGGACGCCCTGTTCGGGGCGCCGCGCCCGGCGGGCCTGCACGAGTTCCCGGGGTTCGAGGGGCGGCCGCACGTCGCCCCGGCGACGCCGGGCGACCTGCTCTTCCACATCCGCGCGCACCGGCTCGACCTGTGCTTCGAGCTGGCCGAGCGGCTGGTCAACCGCCTGCGCGGGAGCGCCCGCGTCGTCGACGAGGTGCACGGCTTTCGCTCGTTCGACGAGCGCGACCTGCTCGGGTTCGTGGACGGCACCGAGAACCCCGAGGGCGAGGCGGCAGTGGACGCCGTCCTCATCGGCGACGAGGACGCCGCGTTCGCCGGCGGCAGCTACGTCGTGGTCCAGAAGTACGTGCACGACCTCGCGGCGTGGGACGCGCTGCCGGTCGAGCAGCAGGAAGAGGCGATCGGGCGCGAGAAGCTCAGCGACATCGAGTTCGCCGACGAGGACAAGGCGCCCAACTCGCACCTGACCCTGAACGTGATCGAGGGCCCCGACGGCGAGGAGCGCCAGATCATGCGCTTCAACATGCCCTTCGGCCGCGTCGGCGAGGCCGAGTACGGGACCTACTTCATCGGCTACGCCAAGGCCTCGGACCTGATCGAGGAGATGCTCACGAACATGTTCATGGGCAAGCCGCCCGGGACCTACGACCGCATCCTCGACTTCTCGACGGCGCTGACCGGGAACCTCTTCTTCGTGCCGACGATCGACTTCCTCGACGACCCGCCCGAGCCGGGCGGGGGCGCCGACGAGCCCGGCGATCCCGCGGCCCCGCCGGCCACCGCCGGCGACGACTCGCTCGGCATCGGCGGCCTGCGGTAGCGGAGGGGGAGGGATTCGAACCCTCGAACGAGGTTGACCCCCGTTACGCGATTTCCAGTCGCGCCCGTTCAACCACTCCGGCACCCCTCCGGGACGGGCGGGGGCAAGCGTAGCGGCGGGGACGGGCCGCGCGGCGGCCGGGCCGGCGCTAGCTCAGCTGCCAGCTGCCGTCGCGCAGGACCGGGACCCGCTCGCCGGCGTCGGTCACGCCGGTGACCGCGACCTCGCTGGACCCGATCATGAAGTCGATGTGGATCGCGCTCGTGTTCAGCCGCGGCTTGTCCTCGTCCTCGGCGCAGAACGCATACGCGTTGCCGAGGGCCACGTGGGTCGCGGCGTTCTCATCCAGCAGCGTGTCGTAGAAGACGGTGTCGAGCGGGCCGATGCGGCCCTCGCGGTCGACGAGCGCGATCTCGCCCAGGCGGGCCGCGCCCTCGTCCAGCGCCACCCGCGCCCGCAGGGCATCCGCGTTGGCCTCGGCGTCGACCTGCACCGCACGCCCGCCCTCGAACCGGACCCGCAGTCCCTCGACGATCGTGCCGCCGACGTCGAGCGGCTTGGTCGCCGCCACCACGCCGTCGACCCGCTGCGGGTCGGGGGCGGAGAAGACCTCCTCCGAGGGCAGGTTGGGCATGTGGCGGATCCCGTCCACGGTGTCGAAGCTCGCGCAGATCCACGTCGAGGTCGGCAACAGCCCCACGTGCAGGTCGGTGCCCGGGCCCTCGAGGTGCAGCTCGGAGAAGCGGCGCGCGGTCAGCCGGTTCGCCGCGGTGATGAGGTCGTCCAGGCGCGCGGTCCACGCCGCGACGGGGTCGTCCTCGTCCAGGCGGCACACGTGCACGACCTGCTCCCACAGCCGCGCGAGCGCGGCGTCGGGGTCGAGGTCGGGATAGACCTGCTGCGCCCACCCGACGGTCGGGCAGGGCACGATGGTCCAGTTCGTCGTGGCGGCGTTGACCACGATGCCGGTCTCGCGCACGAACGGCAGCTGATCGCGGCCGGCCCGCGCCGGGTCGAGCCCGTCCAGCAGCCCCGGGGCCACCGAGCCCGAGAGCCCGATGCGCGCGCAGCGCTGGTCGCCCAGCGCGAGGATGCGGTCGCCGTACCACGAGGGCACGTAGTCGAGCGTGTCCTCGGCGGCGTGCAGGATGCGCGAGCGCTTGACGTGCAGGTCGAAGTACTGGACGTCGACGAACTTCGCGCCCGCGTGGTAGGCCGCGTCGGCGACCGCGCGGGTCAGCGGCTCCTTGCCGGGCTCGGAGCCGACGGCGACCACCTGGCCGGGCTGGACGTTGGCCGCGAACCCGACGACGAGGTCGGCGAACCGCTCGAGCGGCGGGGAGGGAGGGGAACCGGCGCGTTCGTCGTGCAAGACGCGCATCATGCCAGTGGGATACCGGAGGGGGAGTGACGTGGCTGCCACGCACCGAGAGGACTGGACCGCGATCGCCCTGCCGTCGCTGCCCGTGGGCCGCCGGCGGCGCGAGGCGCGGCGCCGGCGCAAGCTCCACGAGGTCGAGGGATTCCTCGACGAGCTGCGCACCAACCTGGACGAGGGGCACTCCACCCTGGTCCGGGCGCTCGAGGGCTACCGGCACACGCTGCGCGCGCCGTAGCGCGCGCAGCGCAGCACCGTCGCGACTACGTCTTGCGCGCCTTGTGCTTCGTGCGCTTGGCGTGCGGCTTGCGGACCTTGAGCGACTTCGCGGTCTCGGCCAGCGTGATGCCCGGGACGCTGGAGAGGCCGGGCACGTTGAAGGCCGGCGTGACCTTGAGCGTGCCGCCCTTCTTCTTCAGCGTCCTGGTCGCCGAGCTGGTCAGCGTGACCTTCTTGGTCACGTTCTTGCCCGACGCCAGGTTGAACAGCACCGGCTTGGCCGCGGCCTTGCGCCCCAGGGTGGTCGCAAACCCGACCGGCACCGCGGCCGCCGGCGCGCTGGACCGCAGCGTGACGCTGGCGGTCTTGCGGTTCGACGCGAGCTTGATCTTCGCGATCTTGAGCACCAGGTTGAAGGGCGTCACCACTGGCAGCGCGACCGGTGCGGGCGTCGTGGGCGCCGGAGTGGCCGTCGGGGTGCTCGAGCTCGTGCTCGCCGGAGTCACCGGCACGAGCGAGCTGAGCAGCTTCTTGAGTGCGTCGATCCCGGTCGGGGTGAGCGCGCCCACCGCGGCCAGGGCGCCGCGCAGCTGATCGAGCAGGTTCGAGCTCAGCGCTCCCGAGCCGGCGGCGTCGATCTGGTCCGCGAGCCCGTTGAGCAGCGACGCCGCGTTCGGGTCGATGCCGCCGCTCGCAGCGAGCGCGCGCATCTGGCTCGTCAGCGGCGCCAGCGAGGTGCCTGTGGGCGTCTGTCCCGAGGGCACGCCGAACCCCTGGAGGAACTGGTCGTAGTTGATCAGCCCGGTGATCGCCGCCGGGCCTAGCCCGGACCCGAGCAGGTCAGCAACGGTCGCCGCGTCCAGGTTCGGGGCTGCGGTGGCAATCGCGTTGAGCGCCGCGGTCGCCGCGCTTGCCTGGCTCGCCGGGATCAAGCCGGCCGACACGAGGTTGTTGATGAACGTCTGCTGGGCCGCCGGACTGGTCGGGAGCGACCCGCCGGCGTTGGTGATCTGCTGCTGGACGCCGTTGATCAGGTCGGCCGAAGCCGCCTGGGCTCCTGGTGCCATGACCAGCGAAAGCGCCACGACCGCAGCGACCACAAGTGAGAACTTGCGCATGTCCGTCCCTTCCTTCCTCCGTGAAAGTCCCCTACCAAGGACCCTTCTGTGGCTACACGTGAACGGTAACCACTCGGCACAGATCCGGTGCCGCTTGAACGCAATGCGACCGCGTCGACTTGGTCGAGGCGCCGGCTAGGCCGGATGCACCCCGTCCATCGCGATCGGGAGGTGGACGGGGCCGCGCAGGACCGGGCTGGGCCGGTAGGGCGGCGGGTCCTCCACGAGGCGCGGGTTGTCGAGCCGGCGGAACAGCGTGCGCAGCGCGATCTGGACCTCGAGCCGGGCCAGCGGCGCCCCGAAGCAGTAGTGGACGCCGCCGCCGAGCCCGAGGTGCTGGCCCTCGACGCCGTCCTGGCGATCGGGGTCGAACGTAGCGGGATCGGCGAACCGCCTGGGGTCGCGGTTGGCGGCGGCATGGACGAGCGTGATGGGCGCCCCGGCCGGGATCGTCGTCTCCCCCACCGCGATGTCCTCCAGCGCGGCCCGGTTGGGGACCATCTGCACCGGCGGCTCGAAGCGCAGCAGCTCCTCCACCAGGCGGATGACGTACTCGGGCTCGTTGCGCACGCGCTCGATGTGCTCGGGGTGGCGCAGCAGCGTCAGGGTGCCGTTGCTGATCAGGTTGACCGTGGTCTCGTGGCCGGCGATCAGCAGCAGCCGGGCCGTCGACTTGATGCTCTCCATGGTCATCGCGTCGGGGCCCTTGTCGGTGGCCAGGCCGGAGAGGATGTCGTCGCCGGGGTCCTTCGCGTGCGCCTCGGCCAGCGCGCCCAGGTAGTCGGTCATCTCCTGGTTGGCCTTCAGCGCCGCCTGGAACTCCGCCTGGTGGCCCTCGGGGTGCATGCGGAGCCCGAGGGCCACGATGAGCGCGCCCGACCAGTCGTGGAACTTCGGCTCGTCCTCCGGCGGCACGCCGAGGATGCGGCAGATGGCGCTGACCGGGAACGGATAGGCGAAGTCGTCGACGACGTCGATCTGCTCGCGGTCGGCGAAGCCGTCGATGAGGCGGTTGACGGTCTCGTGCATCCACGGCTCGAGCTTGGCCACCATGTCGGGGCGGTGCGGCGGGCCGAAGAACGACGTGGTCTCGCGCCGCAGGGTGTCGTGCTCGGGCGGGTCGGTGTTGATGAAGGCCGGCTCGATGCCGCCGCCGGTCATGCCGCCGTCCGGGCGCTTGTTCGGGTCCGAGCTGACCCGCGGGTCGTGCAGGAGCGCGACGATCTCGGCGTAGCCGCTGACCACGTAGGTGCCGTCGGGCTGGCGCGCGACCGGCGTCTCGCGCAGCTGCTCGAACAGGGGCCACGGATTCGCGCGGGCGGCCTCGTCGGTGATCTGGTCCATGAGCGTCGGGGCGTCGGTCTCGGTCATCGGTCTACTCCTCCGGGAACTTGCGCTCGACGCGCATCTCGGTCGGCGAGTGCCCGGTCAGCACGACGGTCGGGCGGTTGGTCAACTCGGACTGGGGCGGGAAGGCGGCGGGGACGGGGTCGTCGCCGGTGGCCTGGCCGACCTCGTCCAGGACGGGTGGGAACGCCGCCGCCTCCTGGATCTGGCGCTCGTAGTACTCGAGGTAGCGGCCGGCGTTGAAGCTGACCGCAGCGACGATCGTGCCGTCGAGGCCGTAGGCGGCCACGAAGCGCCGGTCGTCGGTCGAGCCCTGGGTCACCACCACCTGGTCGGCGATGGTGGGCACGCCGACCGACTTGATGTTGACCTCGAACTGGATCGACCAGAACCAGGGCACGCTCACGTGCGGGCGCCGGTCGGCCTCGGCGGAGATCATGTTGTGCGCGGCGATCTCGGCCTGGATGAGGGCGTTGCGCCAGTGCTCGAGCGTCATCATCTGGTAGCCGTAGATCGGGTGCGGGAAGCGGGCGACGTCGCCGGCGACGAACACGTCGTCGGTCACGATCGCGTTGCCGTCGAAGGCGCGGCAGCCGGCGTCGCAGCCGATGCCGAGCGCGCTGGCGGCCAGCCGCGAGCCGGTCAGCCACTCGGTGTTGCGGATGCCGCCGAGCGCGACCACGACGACGTCGACGTCGAGGTGGGTGCCGTCCGAGAGCCGCACGCCGGCGACCCGGCCGCGCTCGTCGCCCTCGATCGCGTCCACGCGCACGCCGGTGCGGAGGTCGACGCCGGCGTCGCGCTGCATGTCCGCGGCGATCGCGCCGATGACGCCGCCCAGCGCGCCCGACAGCGGCGCGGGGGCGAGCTCGACCAGGGTCACGTCGATGTCGAGCATGCGGCAGACCGACGCGACCTCGGAGCCGGTGAAGCCGCCGCCGATCACCAGCACGCGCTTGGGCTTCGCGGCCAGGCGCGTGCGCAGCGCGCGCGAGTCGTCGGTGGTGTGGACGACGAACATGCCGTCCAACTCGGCCTCGGCTTCGTTGAACCACGGCCGCGCGCGCACGCCGGTGGCGATCAGGCAACGGTCGTAGGGCACGTCGCGGCCGTCGTCGAGCACGATCTTCTTCTCCGCCAGGTCAAGCCCGACGGCGCGGTGCCCGAGTTCCCAGTCGACGTCGTCGAGGTTCTCCAGGCGCGGCAGCGTGGTGTGGTCCGAGGCGACCCAGCCGGTCAGCACCTGCTTGGACAGCGGCGGCCGGTCGTAGGGCTGGTGGGCCTCGTCGCCGATCACCGTGAGCTTGCCCTCGTAGCCCTCGCGGCGCAGCGTCTCGGCGGCGCGGAGCCCGGCCAGGCCCGCGCCGACGATCGCGATCGGGCCGGCCGTCATGCGTCCGCTCCCGGGGCGGGCTCGGTGAAGATCGCGCGCACCGGGCACGCCGCGACGGCGCGCATGATGCGCTCGCGCTGCGCGTCGTCGGGCGCGGGGTCGTACATGAGCGCCTCTTCGCCGCTGAGCTTGAAGGACTCGGGCGCGAGGAAGGCGCACTGGGCATAGCCCTGGCAGAGCGTGAGATCGACGACTACTCGCAAGGAGGCTCCTCTCCAATCGGCGGCGTGCCGACCCTAACCGAACCCCTCTCCCTCGACCACGGACGCCGCGTCGTGGCGACCGACCTGAGGACGTGCCGTCGGTGATGGCTGGTTCACTACATCGGTCATGGCCGCTGGCGCCGAGTACCTCCTGCCCGAAGGGCTCGACCTCGGCAGCGCGGACACGCTGTTCGCCGGCCGGCTCGAGGTCGAGGGCGAGCGGGTCCGCGCCGGGCGCCGCACGTTCTACGACACGTTCGACGGGCGCCTGCACGCAAAGGGGCTCGTGCTCGTGCACGAGGAGCTGCGCTTCGCGCTGCGCGAGGGCGCGCGCGAGCGGGCCGGACTGGCCCACCCCGAGAAGGCGCCCGAGCGGCTGGCCGTCGACGACCTGCCGGAGGGGCCGCTGCGGGCGGCGCTCGCGCCGCTGTGCGGCGTGCGGGCGCTGCAGGCCACCGCGTCGGTGCGCGGCCGCCGGCGCCTGCTGCGCGTGCTCGACGGCGAGCGCAAGACGGTGGTGCGGCTCGTGGCCGAGGAGGCCACGCTGTCGCACAACGGCTCCGGCCCCGGCGTGACGCTGCGCCCGCGCCTGCACGTCGAGCCTGTGCGCGGGTACGCGAAGGACTTGAAGCGGGTGCGCGGCACGCTCGAGCGCGACCTCGGGCTCGTGGCGGCGACCGAGCCGCTGCACGACGAGGCGGTCTCGCGCGCCGGCGGCGCGCCCGGCGGGGTCTCGTCGAAGGTCGCACTCGCCTCCGCCCCCGACCTGCGCGCCGACCGCGCCGCCGCCGAGCTGGCGACGCGGCTGGTGGCGGTGATCGAGGCCAACCTGCCCGGCACGCTGGCCGAGATCGACAGCGAGTTCCTGCACGACCTCCGCGTCGCCGTTCGGCGCACGCGCTCGCTGCAGCGCGAGCTGCGCAGCGTGTTCCCGCCCGCCCCGCTCGTGCATTTCCGGGCCGAGTTCCGCTGGCTGCAGCAGGCCACGGGCCCCACGCGCGACCTCGACGTCTACCTCGACGAGCTCGAGGGCAGCGCCGACCTCGCGCCGCTGCGGGCGGTGCTGGCCGAGCACCGCGTACGCGAGCGCGCGGCCATGATGCGGGCGCTGCGCTCGCCGCGCACCCAGCGGCTGCTCGAGGAGTGGTCGACGTTCGTCCGGCGCATGCCCGATGCCCCGCGAGCCGGGCGCGACGACGCGCTGCGCCCGATCGCCGCGGTGGCGGCGGAGCGCATCGCGCGGGTGTACAAGCGCCTGGTGCGCATGGGCGCGGCGATCGACGAGGCCTCGGCCCCCGAGGCGCTGCACGACCTGCGCAAGAAGGGCAAGGAGCTCCGCTACCTGCTCGAGTTCTTCGCCCCGCTGTTCCCGGAACCTGCGGTGGGCCCGATGGTCACGTCGCTGAAGGCGCTGCAGGACACGCTCGGCCGCTTCCAGGACCGCGAGGTCCAGGCTGGGTTGCTGCGCCGGCTCAGCGACGAGGTCGCGCAGCGCGAGGGGGGCGGCGCGGCCCTGATGGCCATGGGCGTGCTGGCCCAGCGCCTGGACCGCGACCGGGCGCGCGCCCGGGCCGAGTTCGCCGCGCGCTTCGGCGCCTTCGCCGCGCCCGGCCAGCGCGCGCGCGTGCGCGAAACCTTCCGATGAGCCAGACGCTGGCCACCTACAACATCAAGGGCGGCGTGGGCAAGACCTCGGCGGCGGCCAACCTCGCCTACCTGGCCGCGGCCGGCGGCGCGCGGACGCTGCTCTGGGACCTCGACCCCCAGGGCGCGAGCACGTTTCTGTTCCGCATCCGGCCGCACGTCAAGGGCGGCGGCGGCAAGCTCGTGCGCGGCAAGTCCAACGTGGCCAAGCGGATCAAGGGCACCGACCATGAGCGCCTCGACCTCCTGCCCGCCGACTTCTCCTACCGCCACATGGACCTGGCGCTGGACGCGGCCAAGAAACCGACCCGGCGGCTCAAGCGCGTGCTCGCGCCCATCGCGACCGACTACGACTACGTGTTCCTCGACTGCCCGCCGAGCATCTCGCTGGTTTCCGAGAGCGTGTTCGAGGCCGCCGACGCGCTGCTCGTCCCGGTCATCCCCGCGACGCTGTCCTCGCGCACGTACGAGCAGCTGCGCGGGGTCGTGGCCGCCGAGGCCTCCGGCGGCCCCAAGGTGCTGGCGTTCTTCTCCATGCTCGACCGCCGCAAGGTGCTGCACCGCGACGTGGTCGAGCAGCTGCCACGCGAGCACCCCGGGCTGTTGCGCACGGCCATCCCGACCGCCGCCGACGTCGAGCGCATGGGCCTGCACCGCACCGTGCTCGAGGAGTTCGCCCCGCGCGGACGCGCTGCACGCGCGTACCGCGACCTCTGGAGCGAGATCGGCGAGCGGCTGGACGACGGCGCCGGTTAGCATCCCCGCGGTGAGCGACGAGAGCATCGCGGCCCGGATCGAGCAGCTGGTGACGGAGGAGCACGAGCTGCGCAACCGCGAGCAGGCCGACGCCGAGCACGTCGACGCGCTGGAGGCCGACAGCGCCCGCCTCGAGGCGGTGCGGGTCGAGCTCGACCGCTGCTGGGACCTCCTGCGCCAGCGCCGCGCGTTGCGCGACGCCGGCGACGACCCCGACGCCGCGCAGGTGCGCGACGCCGACACGGTCGAGCGCTACCGCCAGTAGCCGCAGCGGATGCGAGCGGCGGTGATCCATCGGACGGGCGGTCCCGAGGTGCTCCAGCTCGAGGAGGTGCCCCGGCCCGAGCCCGCCGACGGCGAGGTCCTGATCCGCGTCCACGCGGCCTCGGTCAACCCGATCGACTGGAAGCGGCGGCGGGGCGACCGCACGCTCGAGGTGCCGGCCGTGCTCGGCCGCGACGTGTCGGGGACGGTCGCGGTCTCGCGTGCCGCCGGGTGCGTGGAGGGCGACGCGGTGTTCGGCACCGCCGGCACCGGCGGCTACGCGGAGTACACGGCTTCGTCGGCGGACCAGATCGCGCGCAAGCCCGACGCCGTCACGCACGAGCAGGCGGCCGCGATCCCGGTGGCCGGCCTGACCGCGTGGCAGGGCCTGTTCGACCACGGGGGCCTGACCGCCGGCCAGACGGCGCTGGTCGCCGGCGCGGCCGGGGGCGTCGGCCACTTCGCGGTGCAGTTCGCCCGGTACGCCGGCGCTCGCACCATCGGCACCGGCTCGACGGCCAACCGCGACTTCGTGCTCGGCCTCGGGGTCGACCACTACATCGACTACACCCGTGAAGGGGCGACCGACGCTGTCGCCGGCGTCGACCTCGCCTACGACACCGTCGGGGGCGAGACGACGACGGCCCTGCTGGATGCGGTGCGCGACGGCGGCGTCCTCGCCGGCATCGCCGGCCCGCTGCCGGAGGACGCCGCACGAGCGCGCGGCATCAGCAGCCACCGTTTCCGCATGAACCCGAGCCCCGATGAGCTCGCACGCATCGCCGGGCTCGTCGCGCAGGGCGATGTCCACGTCGAGATCGCCGATGTCCTCCCGCTCGCCGAGGTCGCCCGCGCGCACGCGATCAGCGAGGCGGGCCACGTGCGCGGCAAGCTGGTACTGCGGGTCGCGGCCTAGCGGCGCGCTAGGGTGCCCGCCGTGCGGGGACTCGCGGTTGTGCTCGCGGCGGCGCTCGTGCTCGTCGCCGTGCCGACGACCAGCTCGGCCGGCATCGACACCATCGGCAGCAGCCTGTCGGGGTCGGCCACCAGCGTCATCCAGCCGCTGCAGGACACGGCGCTGACGCAGCTGACCGCCGCGGGCGGCGGCCGTCCGGCCGTGCCCAACAGCGGGCAGGTGCTGTGGGTGAAGGTCAAGGGCTGCGCGGCCCGGCGGGGCCGTCACGTCCGGCCCGAGACGGCGATCTTCACCCAGGACCTGCGCGGCGAGCCCGACGGGGCCCTGCGCGTGATCTCGAGCTCGCAGCGCTTCAACCTGCCCATCTGCGGCGTCCACGGCGCCAGCCGGCGCAGCGTGCGCCGCTTCAAGCCACGCGACCAGTGCGTGGCGGCGGGCGACCTCGTCGGCCTCGTGGTCGGCGGCCAGACCCCGGGCTACCCGCAGGGCACGCCGTACTTCATCGCCAAGCCGAACCCGGGGCTGAGCGTGGGCACGTTCTCCGGCAACGGCGCGACCCTGAACGGCTCGCGCTACACGTTCGCGCCCATGGCCGACACCGAGCTGCTGGCGCGGGCCAAGATCGGCACCGGGCCGGACTCGCCGTCGCGCTGCTGACGCCTTCGCGTCGTGGAGAATCGCGAGCGATGAGCGCGTCCTCCGCCTCCGCACGCCGGGTCCTCGCCCCGCTCGCGCTGGCGCAGTTCATCTGCAGCTTCGCGGGCTCGAACATGAACGTGATGATCAACGACATCAGCCAGGACCTCGACACCACGGTCAAGGGCGTGCAGACCACGATCACGCTGTTCCTCCTGGTCATGGCCGTGCTGATGATCCCGTGCAGCAAGCTGACCGACCGGTTCGGACGCAAGCGGTGCTTCGTGTGGGGCCTCGTGCTCTACGGGATCGGCGCCCTGCTGAGCGCGGCGGCCCCGGGGCTCGGCGTGCTGATCCTGGGGAACTCGATCCTCGAGGGCGTCGGCACCGCGCTGCTCATTCCGCCCGTGTACATCCTCGCCACGCTGGCCTTCACCGACACGGCCTCGCGGGCGCGGGCCTTCGGCACCATCAGCGGCATGGCCGGCATCGGGGCAGCGGCCGGACCGCTCATCGGCGGCGTCATCACCAGCGCCATCAGCTGGCGGGCGGCCTTCGTGTTCCAGGCACTGATCATCGCCGTGATCATCGTGCTCAGCCGCCGGCTGCGCGATCCCCTGCCGGCCGACCCGTCGCGCCACTTCGACGGCGTCGGCGCCGTGCTCTCGGCCGTGGGCATGTTCTTCGTGGTCTTCGGGATCCTGCAGGCCCAGACGGACCTCGTGCTCATGGCCGTGTTCGTGGCCGTCGGGCTCGCGCTTCTGCTCGGCTTCTTCGTCTACATCCGCGCGCGGGAGCACGAGGGGAAGGAGGCGCTCCTCTCGACCGAGCTGTTCCGGAATCGCACGTCCAACCTCGGCCTCGCGACCCAGAACATCCAGTGGCTGCTGCTCATGGGCACGTCCTTCGTCGTCGCGGTGTTCCTGCAGACCGTCCGGCACTTCAGCGCGGTCAAGACCGGGGTCATCTTCACCGCCGCGACCGCCGGCATCCTCGTCTCGTCGCTCGCCGCCGAGCGGCTGGCCAAGCGCCACGAGCAGCGCACGCTGATCCGCACCGGCTTCGTCGTCGCCATCGCCGGCATCGCGCTGCTCATCGCGTTCGTCGGCGCGTCGAAGAACGTGTTCGCGTTCGTGCCCGGCCTGCTCGTCATCGGGCTCGGGCTCGGGGTGATGCTGACCCCATCGGTCAACCTCGTGCAGTCGGCCTTCCCGGAGCAGAAGCAGGGCGAGATCTCGGGCCTGTCGCGCAGCGTCTCCAATCTCGGCTCGTCGTTCGGTACCGCCATCGCCGGCACCATCCTGGTGTCCGACCTCGCCTCGGGGAACCGCTCCTACGCGCTGGCGATGGCCGTCCTCGCAGCCCTCGCGCTCATCGGCCTCGCGGCAGCCGTGGCGCTGCCGGGGCAGCCACGGACCGTGGCCCAGCCGACGCCTCAGACGACCTGACCGGGGCGTGGCGGTCGAAGGGCGGCAACCGCTCGCGTTCGTGGCCTCGGGCTAGTGCAGCGCGGGCGTGTACGAGATCCCGACGATCGCCCCCTCCGGCGACTGCAGCCGCGCCACGGTCTGGCCCCACGGCTCCTCGCGCGGCGGGTGCAGCAGATCGTGGCCCGCGTCCTGCAGCTCCTGCGCCGCTGCGGCCACCGCCGCCGCGTCGACGACGTCGAACTCGAGGCTGACCTGCGGCACCGGCCGGTCCGCCGGCCACTGGTCGGTCCCGAAGCACGCCTGGGCGGCCTGCGACAGCGGCCAGACGCCGAAGTGCTTGCAGCCGTCGATCCGGTCGGTGTGGTGGTACGCGTCGGCGCCCTCGCCCTCGAGGGGCAGCCCGAGGGCGTCGACGTAGAGCCTGCGGCTGGCGGGCGGGTCGGGCGCGATCGGCGCCACGCTCGCGAGGAACTCGATCTTCATGCCGCGATGCAAGCAGACCGCGTCGCCATATGCTGCGCCGATGCCCTGGCTCAGTGACGACCGGATGTGGGAGGTCTTCGGGACGCGCGGGCTCTTCCAGGCCAGCTACGGGGCGGCCGACTTCGGCGAGTGCCGGCTGGCGGTGGACCGCGTCGGGGCCGGCGGGGCCGACGACTGGTACCGCGAGTGGGCGGCGCTGGCCGACGGCCTCGTGGAGACGGCCGACGCCGACGCCGAAGCCGGGCGCCCGGCCAGCGCGCGCGACGGCTACCTCCGTGCGACGACGTACTACCGCGTCGCCTACCTGCCGCTCTACGGCGAGCCGACCGACCCGCGCCTGGCCGACGCGTTCGCGCGCGAATCCGACGCCCTGGCCAAGTACGCCCCGCTGCGCGACACACCGGTCGAGCTGGTCGAGATCCCGTTCGAGGACGGGGCCACGCTGCCCGGCGTGCTCGCCCTGGCCGCCGACGACGGCCGCCCACGCGCGACCATCGTGCATACCAACGGCTACGACTCGAGCGTGAACGAGATGTTCGTCTCCCACGCGCTGGCGGCCAACGCGCGCGGGTACAACGCGCTGCTCTTCGACGGCCCCGGCCAGGGCCGGAACCTGATCCGCGACGGCATGCGCATCCGGCCCGACTGGGAGAACGTGGTGCGCCCCGTAGTCGACTACGCGTGCGGGCGCCCCGAGATCGACCCCGACCGCATCGTGCTCGCGGGCTGGAGCTTCGGCGGCTTCCTCGCGCCGCGGGCCGCGGGGTTCGAGGGCCGGATCGCCGCCCTGTGGGCCGACCCGGGCCAGTGGGACCAGCGCGACGCCCTGCTCGCGCGCCTCCCCCTCTCCGACGAGCAGAAGGCGAGCTTCCCCGACATCGACCCGGCCTTGATCGAGCCCATGGAGCAGGCGCTGCGCGCCCCCGACGCCGACCCCATGCTGCACTGGTCGCTCATCCAGCGCGGGCTGTGGGTGCACGGCGTGTCGACGCTCTTCGACTACCTCGTCGAGTTCGTCCGCTTCGAGGTCTCGTCCGTCGCCGGGAACATCACCTGCCCCACCCTGCTCACCTTCGCCGAGGACGACCCGATCGCGGCGGGCGCGCCCAAGCTCTACGACGCGATCGCCTCCGAGCGCAAGGAGCTGCTGCGGTTCACGGTGGCCGACGGCGCGTCGGGGCACTGCGAGGCCAACGGCCGCCGGCAGTTCCACCAGCGCAGCTACGCGTGGCTCAGCGACGTCGTTCCACCGGTCGCGTAGATGGCCGCCGAAGCGCCCCTCGTCATCGTTGGCGCAGGCCTCGCCGGAGGCAACGCCGCCGCCACGCTGCGCGAGGAGGGGTACGACGGGCGGGTCGTGCTCATCGGCCACGAGCCGGGGGTTCCGTTCGGTCGCCCGCCGCTGTCCAAGACGTTCCTGCGCTCCGAGGAGGAGCTCGACGGCTGGTACGTCAAGTCCCCCGGCTGGTACGAGGACCACGGCATCGAGCGCCTCGCCGCCGTGGTGGTGGCGATCGACCCCGCCACCCACGCGCTGGAGCTCGATTCCGGCGAACAGCTTTCCTACGGCCGGCTGCTGATCGCCACCGGCGGGCGCAACCGCCGGCTCACGGTTCCGGGCGCGGACCTCCCCGGCGTCCATTCGCTGCGGACGGTGGCGGAGTGCGAGGCCATCAAGCAAGAGGTCGCGCCGGGGCGCCACGCCGTCGTGGTCGGGATGGGGTTCATCGGGTGCGAGGTGGCGGCGTCGCTGCGACAGCTCGAGGTGGGCGTGACCACGGTCTTCCCGGGGCAGGCGCCGCTCGAGAACGTGCTCGGCCCCGACGTCGGCGCAGCGATGGCCGCGATCCACCGGGACAACGACGTCGAGTTGCTGGCGGGTGCGCGGCTCGCGGCCTTCGAGGGGACGGAGCGCGTGGAGGCGGCGCTGACCGACGACGGCACGCGCGTGCCCTGCGACTTCGTCGTCGCCGGCGTGGGAATCGACCCGGTCGTGCCGGCGTTCGTCGGCGCCTCGGTGGAGGTCGACAACGGCGTGCTCGTCGACGCGCGCTGCTGTACCAGCGAGCCCGACGTGTACGCCGCCGGTGACGTGGCCAACCACCTGCATCCGCTCTTCGGCCGCGTGCGCGTCGAGCACTACAACAACGGTGAGAAGCAGGGGCGGGCGGCGGGGCGGTCGCTGCTCGGCTCCGACGAGCCCTACGACTACGTCCACACCTTCTGGTCGGACCAGTACGAGCACAAGCTGGAGTACGTCGGGCACGCCACGCGGTGGGACCAGTTCGTGGTCCGCGGGAGCCTGGCCGAGCGCCGGCTCCTCGGCTTCTACCTGGGCGAGGGACGGCTCCTGGCGGCCGTCGGCCTGGACCGGGGCGGGGACCCGGAGCTCGACGCCGACGGGGAGATGGCGGCCTGCGCGCAGCTGGTCGGCCGGCGCGCCCGTCCGGCGCCCGCCGCGCTGGCCGACGAGGCCGTCGACCTCTGGTCGCTCGCCGGCTAGGCGTTCGAGAACAGCGGGATGTTGGCCCCGCTCGCGGGGACGAGCGGGCTGTCGAGCAGCGCGGCGATCAGCCGCGCGACGTCGGGCGGCGTGAGCCCCGGGCGGAGCTCGGGATTGGCCCGGCGCAGCATCTCGGTGTCCACGGCGCCCGGGCTGAGGCAGATCGCGCTGATGCCGTGCGGCCTGCCCTCCACCGCGATCGCCTCGGTGAGCCCGATCACGCCGTACTTGGACACGTTGTAGGCCGCCAACCCCGGGAACTTCTCGGTCGCGTACACGCCCGAGAGCGAGGCGATGTTGACGATCCGTCCTTCGCCCGCGGCGCGCATCGCGCCGAAGGCCGCTCGGCAGCAGAGGAACGCGCCGGTCAGGTTCACGGCGAGCGTCTGCTCCCACAGCTCGACGGTCGTCTCCTCGAACGGCGCCGAGGTCAGCACCGCGGCCGCGCACACGAGCCCGGCCAGCGGGCCGGAGCGCTCGAGCTCGGCGAACAGCGCATCGACGTCCTCGGGCCGGGCAACGTCGGTCGGCACCGCGCGCGCGTCGCCTCCACGGCCCTGGATCCCTTCGGCCACGGCCTCGAGCGCCTCGGCGTTGCGGGCCGCCAGCACGACGCGGGCGCCGGCGTCGGCGAGCGCCTCCGCCGTGGCGGCGCCGATCCCGCGGCTCGCGCCGGTGACGAGCACGAGCCGCCCGGCGAGCCAGTGGCGCGCGTCAGCCACCGGTTCGCACTCCGGCGACGCGCTCATACAGCGCTTCGTGAGCGTCGAGGCTGCGCTCGATGTCGAGCGCCTGCTCGGCGTGCTCGCGACACGCGCGGCGGGACAGCGCGGGCGCGCGCTTGACGGCCTCGGCCGCGGCGTCGACATCGCCGGGCGCGACCAGGGAGCCGGTCTCGCCGTCGACGATCACCTCGGGGAGCGCGCCGCGCCGGAACGCGACGACCGGAGTCCCGCAGGCCTGCGCCTCGGCGGCGACCATCCCGAACGGCTCCTCCCACTGCGCCGGGCAGAGCACGACCGCCGCGCGGGCCATCGCCTCCCACAGCGCGGTCTGCGCCACGGCGGCGTGGACGGCAACGCCCGACTCGGCGCGGCGCGGGTCGATCTCCTCCCGCGCGTAGTCGGCGTCGTAGGCGTCGCCGTAGACCGCGATCTCCACGCCGGCGAGCCGCGCGATGGCGATCGCCTGCGCGGCGCCCTTCTCCGGGCTGAACCGGCCGGCGAACAGCGCGCCCGATCCCGCGGCGAGCGAGAAGGGGATCTGCCGCGTCGGGATGTACGACGGCAGGATGGCGTCGACGGGCACGATGCGGCGCCACGCGTCGGCCTGGCTCTCCGAGACGCAGGCCACCACCGGCGGCGAGCTGTGCCGCGCCGCCTGGCGCAGCGCGCCGGCCACCGCACGATCCGGCGGCAGGTGGACGGTATGCACCAGGGGCGCGTCCAGCGTCGTCGCCAGATCGACCGCGGGTGCGTCGAAGGCGTGGTTGTGGACGAGGTCGTAGCCGCCGTCGCGCACCAGGTCGTAGACCCGGGCGAAGGCACGTTCGGCGACGGTCGAGCGCGGAGCGGCGCCGTCCGCAACCCGGTAGAGGGTGGCCGCCAGCTCGCGGTGGTCGACGCCCGTGTCGACGACGTCGACGCCCCGCACCGCCGACCCGGAGGCGGCGTAGAGCTGGACGTCGTGGCCCCTGCTGACGAGCCCGCGCGCGAGCTCGGCCACGAAGGCCTGCGAGCCGCCGCGCTGCGGCTCCCGGATCGGGGTGACGAGCGGCGCGACCACGGCCAGCCTCACGGCGGCATCACCTTGAAGGCGACGTCGCGCGGCGGGTTGACGCCCAGCGTGGCGAACGGCACCCGCCGCGCCGCCCCGCGGCGGACGTCGGCGGCCGCGTCGGGATAGAAGATCTCGGTGAGCTCGACCGCCTCGGCGTGGCTCGCGAACTCGACGAACATCTCCTCGTCGCCGAAGCTCAGGTAGCGGTAGCCGCGTGCGTCGAGCCAGTGCAGGTGATTCGGCCAGACGATCGCCACACAGCCACCGGGCCGGCACACCCGCTCCATCTCGGCCAGGCCGGCGTCGCCGCCGTGGCCCGCCTCGGGCGTGAACGCCGAGCAGGCGACGACGAGGTCGGCCCAGTCGTCGGGCAGCGGCAGGTCGTCGAAGAACCCGTCGCGCACGCGAGCACGGTCGCCGCGCTTGGCCCGCGCGAGCCGCTGGGCGAGCAGGTCGCGCAGCGGCGCCGCGGGCTCGACCGCGACGACCTCCTCGGCGCGGCCCAGCAGCTCGAGCGTCAATCGGCCGGTGCCGGCGCCCACCTCGACGATCCGCTGGACGGACTGCGGCAGCCATCGGAACACGGCGGGATGGATGCGCTCGGCGCGCACCAGGCGGTCGTAGAGCTCGGGCTCGAGTCGGTACAGAAGCTCCCAGGCCAGGGCGTCGTCGGCGCGCGGGTCGGCGCCGGCGCCGGCGAAGCGTCGCGCCTCCTCCGCGGTCAGGACCTCAAGATCGGCGATCGCGTAGCGCGCGCGCAGCGTCAGGCGCGCTCACCGACCTCGGCCCAGTTCTTGTCCGTCTCCCACACGCGGACCGTGCGCAGCGATCCGGCCGGAAGCTCTGAGCGCATCCGCTCCCAGAACGCGACGGCCAGGTTCTCGGCGGTCGGGATGATGCCCTCGAGCCAGGGCACGTCGCTGTTCAGGTTGCGGTGATCCACGTCCGCGATGACCCGCCGCGACATGACCTCCGCCAGGTGCTTGAGGTCGAGGACGTAGCCGGTCGCCGCGTCGATCTCGCCGGCCACGACGACCTCGAGGACGTAGTTGTGGCCGTGGAGGTTGGCGCACTTTCCGAACACCCGCTGGTTCTCCTCGTCGGACAAGCCGGGGTCGCGCAGCTCGTGGGCGGCGTTGAACGTGTCGCGTCGGCTGACCAGGACGTCCACGGCAGCGACGATACCCGTCGAGGAAAACATCAATCTGTCTTGATGTAATCTCCGGCCCAATGGCGGCAGCGCCCGGCGACGCTCCACCCGACGTTCTGCGGCTCGCGGGCCATCCGGTGCGGTGGCGCCTGTTGCACGAGCTGGCGGGGAGCGACCGGCGCGTCGGGGAGCTCTGCGACCTGACGGGGGAGCGGCAGAGCCTCGTCTCCTACCACCTGGCCGAGGCGCTGGCAGGCCGGATGCCCGACGGCGCAATCCGGGCCGCGAGCGCGGGAAGCCACCCGAAGCCGCTGCACCCGCTCGCCGTGTCGGTGATGCGCACGCGCTTGATCGACATCGCCCACCAGGAGTCGAAGCACCTGCGCCGCTTCGGCGGAGAGCAAGCCCGCCGCCCAGGCCGGTGAGCGCGGATCCGAGCCTCACGGTCGTGCTCCGCGAGTGGGGCCGTATCGGGTGCCTCGGGTTCGGGGGACCGCCGACCCACATCGCCCTGCTCCGCCGGCTGTGCGTCGAGCGCCGCGGCTGGATGCAGGCCCGCGACTTCGAGGACGCGGTCGCCGCCTGCAACCTCCTGCCCGGGCCGGCCTCGACGCAGCTCGCGATCTACTGCGCCTGGCGCCAGCGCGGCCGCGTCGGCGCGCTCGTCGGAGGCCTGGCCTTCATCGTCCCCGGGCTCGTCCTCATCCTCGCCCTCTCGGTGCTGTTCCTGGCCGGCGACCCGCCGCTCTGGGTCAAGGGCGCCGGCGCCGGGGCGGGCGCCGCTGTCGCCGCCGTCGCCGTGCACGCCGGCTGGAGCCTCGTGCCCGCGAGCT
>Ga0207708_10000243_pt1 | contig 43088 bp, 40 predicted proteins | sample KBSK5101metaG_FD_184340 | JGI IMG/M metagenome (GOLD analysis project Ga0207708, IMG submission 184340) | Corn, switchgrass and miscanthus rhizosphere microbial communities from Kellogg Biological Station, Michigan, USA - KBS K5-10-1 metaG... | ecosystem: Host-associated > Plants > Roots >... | reverse complement strand
CACCACTACAACTTCCCGCCCTTCTCGGTCGGGGAGGCCGGCTTCATGCGCGGGCCGAAGCGCCGCGACATCGGCCACGGCGCGCTCGCCGAGCGGGCGATCGTGCCGATGATCCCGTCGATCGAGGACTTCCCGTACACGATCCGCGTGGTGTCGGACATCCTCGAGTCCAACGGCTCGTCCTCGATGGCGAGCGTGTGCGGATCGTCGCTGTCGCTGATGGACGCGGGCGTGCCGATCAAGGCGCCGGTGGCGGGTATCGCCATGGGCCTGATCAAGGAGGGCGACGACTACATCGTCCTCACCGACATCGCCGGCGTCGAGGACCACCTGGGCGACATGGACTTCAAGGTCGCCGGGACGTCCACCGGTATCACGGCGCTGCAGATGGACATCAAGATCGCCGGGGTCACGTTCGAGATCCTGCGCGACGCCCTGACGCAGGCCCACGAGGCCCGCACGTTCATCCTCGGCAAGATGCGGGACGCGATCGCGGGGCCGCGCGAGCAGATGTCCCCGTACGCGCCGCGCATCACCTCGGTCCAGATCGACCCGGAGAAGATCGGCCTGGTCATCGGCAAGGGCGGCGAGACCATTCGCGGCCTGCAGGACGAGTTCGAGGCGCAGATCGACGTCAACGACGAGGGCCAGGTGCTGGTCTACGCCGCCAGCGGCGAGCAGGCCGACGCCCTGGCGGACCGGATCCGGACGATGACCAAGGAGGTCGAGGTCGGCGACGCGTTCTCGGGCAAGGTGGTCAAGACCACCACGTTCGGCGCCTTCGTCGAGCTCGCCAAGGGCACCGACGGGCTCCTGCACATCTCGAACATCGCGCCGGGCAAGCGCATCGACACGGTCGAGGACGTCCTCAACAAGGGCGACGAGGTCGAGGTCAAGGTGGTCGAGGTCGACCGCGAGCGCGGCCGCATCGGCCTGCGCCTGGCCGACGATCCCGACGTGGTCGGGAAGTCGGTCGAGGAGCTGGCGACGGTCGGCAGCGGCGACCGCGGCCCGCGTGGCGGCGGCGGCCGGGACGGCCGCGGCGGGCGCGGCCGCAGCGGCGACCGGGACCGCGATCGTGGCCCGCGCGGCTCCGGGCGCCCGCGTCACCGCGATCCCGACCGCGCCTAGGCGTTGGCCGCCGAGCACCGGCTGACCAAGCTGGACACCGGGGTACGGGTCGTTACGGAGGCGATGCCCTCCGTGCGATCCGTGGCCCTCGGGTTCTGGGTCGGCACGGGCTCGCGCGTCGAGGACGACGGGCAGGCCGGGCTCTCGCACCTGCTCGAGCACCTGCTGTTCCGCGGGTCCTCCCGCTACGGCTCGTTCGAGATCGACCAGATCTTCGACGCCATGGGCGCCGAGATCAACGCCGGCACGGGCAAGGAGACGACGTCGTTGTACTCGCGGGTGCTCGACGTCCACCTCGAGCGGGCGATGGACGTCATGGCCGACATGATCTGGCGCCCGGCCCTCAAGGAGGTCGACCCCGAGCGCGCGGTCGTGCTCGAGGAGATCGCCATGTACGAGGACGACCCGCAGGACAAGATCTTCGACATCCTCGGCGAGGCCGTCTTCGGCGACGACCCGCTCGGGCGGGCGATCATCGGCCGCCCCGAGGTCATCCGCGACACGCCGGTGGACGCCATCCGCGCGTTCCACCGCGCGCGCTACCGGCCCGACAACATCGTGGTGGCCGGCGCGGGCTCGATCGACCACGACCGGCTGGTCGAGCTCGTGCGCGGGTCGCAGCCCGGCGACGAGCGGCCGGGCAACGGCGCGCCCAGCGGCGCGCCGGCCTCGCGCCCGCACGTGCGCTTCGAGCGCAAGGACACCGAGCAGTACCACGTGTGCCTGGGCGCGCCGGGGATCGCCCGCGACGACGACCGCCGCTTCGCCCTGCGCGTGCTGGACAACATCCTCGGCGGCACGTCGTCCTCGCGCCTGTTCCAGGAGGTGCGGGAGCGCCGCGGCCTGGCCTACTCGGTCTACACGTTCCTCAACCACTACGCCGGCACGGGGCAGATCGGCCTCTATCTGGGCACGCGCGCGGACAACCTGGCCGAGGGGCTGCGGGTGATCGGCGCAGAGCTCGAGCGCGTGCGCGAGGCGCCGGCCACCGGCGAGGAGCTCCAGCGGTCCAAGGAGAACGTCAAGGGCCGCGTGGTGCTGTCGCTGGAGTCGACGAGCACGCGCATGAACCGGCTCGGCTCCTCCGTGCTCACCGACGTGCCCGTGCTCGACCTCGACGAGGTGATCGAGCGCATCGACGCGGTCACGCTCGACGACCTGCGCGAGCTCGCGGACGAGCTGTGGCCGCTCGAGCGCATGTCCGCGGCCGGGATCGGGCCCGACCAGGACGTGTTCGGCGAGGCCATGGCGCCGCTCGGCCTGCGCGGGGCGGTGGAGGTCGCCGCGTGATCCGGGTCGCCGTCTCGGGCGCCGCCGGGCGCATGGGGCAGACCACATGCGAGGCGGTCGAGGGCGCCGACGACATGGAGCTGGTGGGGCGGGCCGACCCCGCGCTGGCCGACGACCTCGCCGCGGTGCTGCCCGAGGCCGACGTCGTCGTCGACTTCTCCACCCCCGACGCCGCGCTGGAGAACGTGCGCCGGTGCGTGGCGGCCGGCGTGCACGTGGTGGTGGGGACCACGGGCTGGGACATCGCCGCGGTCGAAGGGATGACCGGCGCCAACGTGTTCGTGGCCCCGAACTTCGCCATCGGCGCGGTGTTGATGATGCGCTACGCCGCCGACGCCTCGAAGCACATGGCGCGAGCCGAGATCATCGAGCTCCACCACGACCGCAAGGTCGACGCCCCGTCGGGCACGGCGGCGCGGACGGCGGACCTGATGGACGGCGACGTGCCCATCCACTCGGTGCGGCTGCCGGGGCTCGTCGCCCACCAGGAGGTCATCCTCGGCGACGTGGGGCAGACGCTGAGCATCCGGCACGACTCGACGGACCGCACGTCGTTCATGCCGGGTGTGTTGCTGGCCGTGCGCAAGGTAGGGTCGCTCGAACGATCGCCCGTCGTGGGACTCGAGCACCTCCTGTGATTCACTGAGGCAGACCAGCGAGAGGAGAGAAGGGGAATGGGCTTCCTAGACAAGGCCAAGCAGCTGGCCGACCAGGCGCAGCAGAAGCTGGACGAGGTCCAGAAGGACTTCAACAAGACGCAGACCTCGCAGGACCTGAAGCAGAGCGGCCCGGCGACGCAGTACGACAAGCACGGCCGCCCGGTCCCGCCGCCCGATCAGGCCGCGGCCCCCGCCGCCCCGCCGGCGCAGCCCGCCGCGGCGCCCGCGCAGGCTGCCCCGGGCGCACCCGCCTCCGGCGACCCGCTGGCCCAGCCCGCCGCCCCGGCGTCCGGTGACCCGCTCGCGCAGCCCTCGGCGCCGCCGCCCGCAGCGGCCCCGCCGGCGCCGCCACCGGCTCCGGCCGAGCCCGTCGCCGCGGCTCCGCCGCCCGCCGCGCCTCCGGCCCCGGCCCCGCCGGCCGAGCCTGCCGCCGCGGCGCCGCCCGCCGCCGACGCTCCGTCGGCTCCGGCCCCCGCGGCTCCGCCCGAGGCGGCCGCTCCGGCCGCCGCCGCGCCGCCGCCGCAGGCCGAGGCAGCGGCGCCGCCGCCGGCTCCGACTCCGCCGCCGGCGCCGTCCGACCAGGACGACGACGAGGGCGGCCCGCCGAAGATGACGTCGGGCGACCCGCTCGCGGGTTAGCGAGCAGGACACCCTTCCCGCGATCCGCTCGCAGGCCAGCGCCGCTTCTTGCGGCGCGGTCGGCTGCCATCACGCCCGGCCGGTTGTCAGATCGTGGTCGCGAACCTTGACTTTGGTCAACTTTCCTGAGACGAATAGTCGCGGCGCGGGTGGTGCCCAACGACCTCAAGGAGGAGGAGTCAGGCATGACCCGTGCGTCGGATGGACGCTGCCCACGGCGAACCGCGATGTTCGTCGCGGCCCTGTGGTCACTCGGCATCATCAGCGCGTGCGCCGCGCTCCCGGCGAGCGCCGCGCGTCGCTGTCGGCCTCCGCGCGACCCCGGACCGGTGAGGACCCTTGATCAGGTTGCGGCGGCGACCCTGGCACCGGAGGCGCTCGCGGTAGCCGGCGGCGGTGGCTGCGGCCCCGGAGATGGAGACCCAGGCCCAGGCGGTGGCGGCGGTGGCCCGGCCGAGCCACCCAACGCCCCGCCCACGACGCACATCGCGCTCACCCCGGCGACCCCGGACGGAAACAACAGCTGGTACCGCAGGGCCGTCAAGGTCGACATCAGCGCGACCGATAACGGCACCGTCGACCAGACCCGCTGCGTGTTCGACCCCGGCCCGGGCGCCGCGGACAACTTCGACGTGATGCCCGACCAGGCCTGTGCGCCCTCGACCACGGTGTCCGCCGACGGCGAGCACGCGGTCAGCGCCGCAAGCGTCGACACCCAGGACCTCGAGGAGGACCCGCCGGTCTCGGCGGTGTTCAAGATCGATCAGACGCCGCCGGAGCTCGCGGCGTCGCTGAGCAAGGACAGCGACATCGCGATCGGCGATGACGTCACCGCCACGCCCAATGCGACCGACGCGACCTCCGGCGTCGCCTCGCAGCGCTGCGACAACGTCGACACGACCAGAGCGGGACGCAACAGCGTCACCTGCACGGCGACCGACAACGCCGGCAACGTCGCCAGCGCGTCGCTCACCTATGTCGTCGTCGACGTCACCCCGCCCACGACGACGATCGCGCTCCAGCCGCCGAGTCCCAACGGGGACAACGGCTGGTATCGCAGCCTGTCGATCGCGGTGAACGCCACCGATCCGGACGACCCGGTGGCCGCGACGCAGTGCAAGGTCCTCCCTGCGAACGCCCCCGCGCCCGCGTCGTACGACGACCTGACACCGTCGTGTCCGTCCAGCGTCGCCGACGGTGACGCGATGAAGTACTACGCCGCCAGCGTGGACTCCAACGGCAACAAGGAGAAGCCGGTGGCGACCGACGCGTTCAAGCTCGACTCGACGCCGCCGATGCTCGACCCGAAGCTCAGTACGAGCCCGCTGCTCCTGCACCAGACCGGGGCGAGGGTCGATCCGGGCGCGAGCGACGCCACCTCGGGGATCGCGGTGACGGGGTGCGGCTCGATCGACACCAGCACCGCGGGTGACCACACGGTCACCTGCTCCGCCACGGACAACGCCGGCAACACGGCGACCCGGCTGATCCACTACACGGTCGAGTACCAGATCCTCGGGTTCTTCCCGCCGGTTCCGGGATCGAAGTTCAAGACCGGTCAGACGGTGCCGGTCAAGATCGCGCTCGCGGACGCGAACGGGACGAGGATCTCGGACGCCGACGGCACCGCGCTGGCCTCGGCGTGCCGGGTGCGGGTCTCGGTCACGCCGAACATCCTGGTGCCGCAGTGCATGACGTACGACCCCGTCGGCGACCAGTTCCAGTTCAACTGGAAGGTGTCCGGCGCGGGCCCGGCGATGCTCAACGCGATCGTCGGCTACCCGAGCACCAACGTCACGACGCAGACGACGCTGGCGATCGCGATCACCGATCGCTAGCCGTGGCCGCCGTGCGTGGGCGTCTCGCCGTCTGCGGTGAGACGCCCACCTCGGCGCGACCGACCCGACGCCGCCTCGGCGGGTACCCTCAAACCTGATGCCCGGGCTCGGAGCCATCCTCACCGCCGCGGTGACGCCGTTTCACGCCGACGGGCGCGTGGACGAGGAGGCGGCGGTGAACCTGTGGAAGTACCTGTTCGACCACGGCTCGGACGGGCTCGTCATCGCCGGGACCACCGGCGAGGCGACGACGCTGACCGACGAGGAGCACGTCGGCCTCGTCTCGCTCGCGGTGCAGGAGATGCGCGACCACGGCAGCATCGTCGCGGGCGCCGGCTCCAACGACACGCGCCACGCGTGTGAGCTGACCGAGCAGGTCACCGACGCCGGCGCCGACGCGGTCCTCGCCGTCACGCCGTACTACAACAAGCCCAACCGGCGCGGCATCCTCGCCCACTACCGCGAGGTCGCGCGCTGCACCGACAAGCCGATCGTGCTCTACAACATCCCGTCGCGCACCGCGGTCAACATGCCGCCCGACCTCCTGGCCGAGCTCGCCCAGATCGAGAACATCGCCGCGGTCAAGCAGGCCAACGACGACGACCTGCAGCCGATCGACGGCCTCAACGTGTACGCCGGCAACGACACGACCCTGGCGCGCGTGCTCGACTTCGGCGGCTCCGGCGGCGTCCTGGTGGCCAGCCACGTGGTCGGCCGCGAGATGCGGCGCATGGTGGACGAGCCCGAGCGCCGCGCCGAGATCGACGCGTCGCTGCAGGACGTCTATGCGGCCATGTTCGTGACCGCCAGCCCGGCCCCCTGCAAGGCCGCGATGAACCTCCTCGGCGTCGACGTCGGCGGGCTGCGCCTGCCCATGGTCCCGTGCGACGACGCCGAGCTCGAGACCGTGCGCACCGCCCTTGAGGCGCACGGTCTGCTCGAACCCGCGCGCGCGTGAGCACGCTGAGCGTCCTGCCCCTCGGCGGGCTCGGCGAGATCGGCAAGAACATGATGGTCGTCGAGCTCGACGACCGGATCGTGGTCGTCGACGTCGGCCTGCGCTTCCCGACCGCGGGCGAGCTCGGCATCGACCTCGTCCTGCCCGACTTCTCCTACCTGCGCGAGCGCATCGACGACCTCGAGGCGATCGTGATCACCCACGGCCACGAGGACCACCTCGGCGCGCTGCCCTGGGTGCTGCGCGAGCTGGGCGAGGACAACGTCCCCGTCGTCTACGGCGGCCGGCTGACCATGGCCATGGCCCGCTCCAAGCTCGATGAGCACAAGCTCACGCGGACCCCGCTGGAGCAGCTCGACCCCGGCGATACCGTGCCGCTCGGACCGTTCGAGCTCGAGCTCGTGCACATGACCCACTCGATCCCGGACTCGGCCGCCGTCGCGTTGCACACCGAGCTCGGGACCGTGCTGGTCACCGGCGACTACAAGTTCGACCAGACCCCGGTGGACGGCCGGCCGGCCGACGTCTCGCGCCTGGCCGCCCTGGGCGGCGAGGACGTCGTGCTGCTGTGCGGCGACTCCACCAACGCCGACCGGCCCGGGTTCTCGCCCTCGGAGTCCGGCGTCGGGCCGCACCTCGAGGAGGCCTTCCACCACTGCGAGGGCCGCATCGTCGTCACGTCCTTCGCGTCGAACATCCACCGCGTCCAGCAGGTGGTCGACGCCGCCGCACAGCTGGGGCGCAAGGTCGCGCTGGTGGGCCGCTCGATGCGCAAGAACGTGAACATCGGCCGCTCGCTCGGGCACATCGAGATCCCCGAGGGGATGCTGATCCAGACACGCGAGATCGACGACTTCCCCGACCACAAGCTCGTCGTCATCTCGACCGGGTCCCAGGGCGAGCCGCTCTCGGCCCTGCGCCGCATGGCCCACCACGACCACCCGGCGGTCAAGCTCCACGAGGGCGACACGGTGATCTTCTCGGCCACGCCGGTTCCCGGCAACGAGCGCGCGGTCAACGAGACCATCGACCGCCTCTACCACATCGGCTGCGACGTGGTGACCCCCCGCGACGCGCCCATCCACGCGTCCGGGCACGGCTACGCAGAGGAGCTCAAGCTCATGCTGAACCTCGTGCGCCCGCGCTACCTCATGCCGGTCCACGGCGACTACAAGCGCATCCGCCTGCACGCCGACCTCGCCGACGCAGTCGGCATGGACCCGGACGCGATCTTCGAGGGCGAGAACGGCCTGCCGCTGCGCATCGACGAGCGTGGCGCGCGCTTCGGCGAACCGCAGCGCTCGGGCGTGGTGTTCGTGGACGGGGTCGACCTCGGCGACCCCGCCGACGCCGCGCTGCGCGACCGCCGCATGCTCTCGGCCGACGGCATCTTCATCGTCGTGGCCACGGTCTCCGAGCAGGACGGCCACCAGGTCGTGCCCGCCGAGGTCATGCTGCGCGGCGTGCCCTTCGTGGACGAGGTCGACGGCGTCGTCGACGACATCCGCAGCGCCGTCGACGCCTCGTTGGCCAAGGCGGCCGCGGAGGACGTGCGCGAGATCGACCTCCTGCAGCAGTACCTCCACGACGACATCGCCGCCTTCGTGTACGAGCGCCTGCGCCGGCGCCCCATGGTGCTCCCCGTGGTGGTAGAGGTCTGAGCGCGACCTTCTACTACGACCTGGGATCGCCGTACGCATGGCTGGCCGCCGAGCGGGTCGATGACCTGTTCCCCGACGAGGAGGTGGAGTGGGTCCCGGTCCTGCTGGGCGGGATCTTCCGCAACACGGGGCGGATGTCATGGGCGCAGGGCCCGGAACGCGAGGCGGGCATGGCCGAGGTCGAGCGGCGCGCGCGCGAGCGCGGGCTGCCACCGGTGCGCTGGCCCGAGCCCTGGCCCAACGACGGCCTGCGGGTCATGCGCGCGGCCGTGTTCGGGGGCGTGCCCTTCGCCCGCGCGGCCTTCCGCGTGCACTTCGTCAGCGGCGTGCCGCTCAGCGACGCGTCCGCCATCTTCCTCGCCGCCGACCGCGCTGGCCTCGACCCCGCGCGGGTGCTCGCCGCCACCGAGGAGCAGGCGGTCAAGGACGCGCTGCGGGCCAACACCGACCGGGCGCTGGGCTCCGGCGTCAGCGGCGTGCCCACGGTCGTGGTCGGCGGTGACACGTTCTGGGGCGACGCCGAGCTCGAGGCGGCGACGGCGTGAGCGACGAGGAGGAGCCGACCGTGGTCTGCGCCGGGCCCGAGGAGTGGCGCGCCTGGCTCGAGGAGCACCACGCCGGCGAGCAGGGCGCGTGGCTGAAGATCGCCAAGAAGGGCAGCGGCATCGCCTCGGTCAGCCACGCCGAGGCGCTCGACGTCGCCATCTGCTTCGGCTGGATCGACGCCGTGCGCCACGCCCACGACGACGACTGGTTCCTGCAGCGCTTCACCCCCCGGCGCGCACGGAGCAAGTGGTCGCAGGTCAACCGCGACAAGGCCGAGGGGCTGATCGCCGCGGGGGAGATGCGGCCGGCGGGCCTGGCCGAGATCGAGCGGGCCAAGGCCGACGGCCGCTGGGACGCCGCCTACGAGCCCCAGAGCCGGGCGACCGTCCCCGACGACCTGCAGGCCGAGTTGGACGCCAAGCCGGCGGCGGCTGCCACCTTCGCGACCCTGTCGAGCCAGAACCGCTACGCGATCCTCTACCGGCTGCGCGACGCCAAGCGGCCGGAGACGCGCGCGCGGCGGCTGGAGAAGTTCGTGGCCATGCTCGAGCGGGGCGAGACGCTGCACCCGCAGTGAGCGGCCTCGGCCTGGTCCTGTCGCTGCCCAGCGTCGGGGAGACCGTCGAGGCCGCCCGCATGGCCGAAGCGGCCGGCTTCGAGTCGGTGTGGACGACGGACTTCCCCGATCGCTCGGCCACGGTGGCCATGGGCGCGATCGCGGCGGCGACCGAGCGCATCACCGTGGGCAGCGCCATCGCCTACGCGTTCGGGCGCACGCCGCTCGTGCTCGCCGCCGAGGCGCGCGACCTCGACGCGCTCTCGGGCGGCCGCATCATCCTCGGGCTCGGGACCGGGACCAAGCGCATGCAGCAGGACTGGCACGGCCTGGACGGCGAGCACCCGGCCAGCCGCATGGAGGAGCTCGTCCCGCTCCTGCGCCGGCTGCTGCGCCTGCACGAGGGGCCGATCGAGCACGAGGGGCGTTTCTACCGCCTGGTCGTCCGGCCCACCGCGCCGGTGGCTCCGCCGCTGCGCACCAACCTGCCCATCTACATGGCCGGCGTGAACCCGCGCATGGTCGAGGCCGCGGGCGCGGTCTCCGACGGGCTCGTCGGCCACCCGCTGTTCACGCGCGAGTACGTCGCCGAGGTCGTGCGCCCGGCGCTTGCGCGCGGCGCCGAGCGGGCCGGTCGCGCCGCGCCGGTCCCGATCGCCGGTTACGTGACCTGCTCGGTCAACGACGACGCCGACCAGGCCCGCCGCGACGCCGCCGCCATCGTCGCCTTCAACGCGTCGGTGCGCACCTACGCGCCGATCATCGCGCTGCACGGGTTCGAGCCCGAGGCCGAGGCCATCCGCGCGGGCTTCAAGGCGGGCGACTGGGGGGCGATGACCGATGCGGTATCGGACCGGATGCTCGACACCGTCGCGCTGGCGGGCACGCCGCGCGAAGTGCGCGAGCAGTTCCACGAGCGCCGCGCGGGCGTGTTCGAGCGCACCCTGCTGTGGCCGCCGGCCACCGGCGGGTTCGCGGCCGCCGAGGAGCTGATCGAGGCCTTCCGGGCCTAGCCGACCGCGGCGGGCTCGCGCTCGGCCCGAGCGGGCTCGGTGACCGGCAGGCGCACGACGAAGCGGGCGCCGCCGTCCTCGGGGGTCTCCAGCCGCACCGAGCCGCCATGGGCCTCGGCGACCGCGCGCACGATGGCCAGCCCGAGACCGGAGGAGCCCGCGCGGTCGCCGCCGCCGCGCACGAAGCGCTCGAACACGTGCGGGGCGAGGTCGGGCGGCACGCCGGGGCCGTCGTCGGTGACCGCGAGCTCGGCCTCGCCGTCGTGGACGCTCACGGCGGCGTGGACCTCGGTACCGGCCGGGGTGTGGCGGATCGCGTTGGCGATCAGGTTCGAGGCCATGCGCAGCAGCTCGTCGCGGGCGCCCTCGACGATCGCCGGTTCGGCCTCGACGGTGATCTCGTGCCCCTCGGAGATGGGCTCGAGCTCGGCCGCCGCGTCCATGACCACGGAAGCCAGGTCGGTGGGCGCGCGCGCCGACACGCGCCCCGCGTCCGTGCGCGCGAGCAGCAGCAGGTCGGCCACCAGCCGGCGCATGCGCTTGGTCGAGCGCAGGGCCGACTCGGCCGTCTCGCGCTCGTCGCCCTCGAGCATGACCGAGAGCAGCTCAAGGTTGGCGAGCACGCTGGTCAGCGGCGTTCGCAGCTCGTGCGAGATGTCGGCGATGAACTGGCGCTGGCGCTCGAGCATCTCCTCGGTCTGGGTGCGCGACTCGTCCAGCGCGCGCAGCATGCCCTCCAGCGTGCGCGCCAGCTCGGCCACCTCGTCCTCGGCCTCGGGCCGCGGGACCTCGAGCGAGGGGTCGCGCGTGCGCTCGATCTCGCGCGCCACGCTGGTCAGCTCGGCGATCGGGCGCATGGCCCGTCGGGCCACGAACAGGCCGGCCAGCAGGGCCAGGGCCCCGCCGGCGAGCACGCCGAGCGCGAGCAGCAGGCGCACGCGCGAGACCGTGTGGTTGACCGAGGACAGCGGCCGCGCGTACTGGATGATCGCGCTCTCGCCCGCGAGCAAGGCGGACGGGCGCGACTCGACGCGGTAGCCGAGTACGTTCTCGGTCGCCTCCGAGGGGACGCCCAGGTTCGGGGCGCGCGTGGTCTGGCACAGCACCTGGCCGTTGGAGCGGATGACGCGGATGACCGCGTTCTCGGCCCCGGCGTAGGTGCCGAGGTCGGGGCCGACGCAGCCGGGCCGACCAGTGCGCGGGTCGATCTTGTACTGCAGCCGGTCGGCGAGGTCGTTGGCGGCCAGCCGGGTCTGCTCGTCGAAGTCGTCGCGGATGCGCTGGATGGTCAGCGCGCCGACGATGACCGCGAAGCCGCACAGGATCACCAGCGTCAGGACGGCCGATCCGCCGGCGAGGCGCCAGCGGACCGGGACGCGCCTATACGCGGAGTACGTAGCCTGCGCCGCGGATCGTATGGAGGAGCCGAGGCTCTCCACCCGCTTCCAGCTTCCTTCTGAGATTGGAGACAAAGACCTCGATGGTGTTGGTCTGGGAGAACGGGTCGTACCCCCACACCTCGTCGAGCAGGCGCTGGCGCGAGATCACGAGCCGCTCATTGCGCATCAGGTACTCGAGCAACTCGAACTCTCTCTGGGTTAAATCGATGGGCCGGTCGCCCCGGTGGACCTCGTGCGTATCGGGATTGAGCGACAGGTCGCCAACCACCAACGCGGCCGAGCCGCGCGGCGGGCGCCGGCGCAGCAGCGCGCGCAGGCGGGCCAGGAGCTCCTGGCGCTCGAAGGGCTTGACCAGGTAATCGTCGGCGCCGGCGTCGAGCCCCTCGACGCGGGCATCCACGGCGTCGCGCGCGGTGAGGATGAGGATGGGCACGTCGCCGCGCTCGCGCAGGGAGCGGGCGACCTCCATGCCGTCAACCTTGGGCAATCCGAGGTCGAGTACGACGAGGTCGGGGTTGAAGGCGTCGGACTCGGTGAGGGCGACGTCGCCGTCGTCGGCGATGCGGACCTCGTAGCCCTCCATCCGCAGCGAGCGCTGCAGCGCCTGGGCAATCTCGGCGTCGTCCTCGACCACGAGGACCCGGGGTGGGCGCGCGTAGTCGTTCATCGGTGACAAAGGGTACGCCGCTAGGGCGTCGAAGCCTCTTCGCGTCATGGCCAAGCGCCGCAGGAAGACCCGTGCCCGCCGGTCCTCGGGCTGGCCGCTGCAGCTGCACCTGCCGGTCCTGAGCCAGCGCCAGCTGGACCTGATCGGGCTGGCGCTGATCGCGCTCGGGGTGTTCCTGGCCACCGTCCTGTACTTCGGCTGGGCCGGAGGGAAGGTCGGCGCGGGCATGGCCGACGGCCTGCGCTTCGCCCTCGGCGCCGTCGCCTACATCGTGCCCGTGGCGGTGATCGCGGCGGGCGCGATCCTCGTGCTGCGCCCGGTGCTGCCGACCACGCGGCCGTTCGTGCCCGGGGCGCTGTGCCTGTTCGCGGCACTGACACTGGCGCTGGCCGCCGGCACGCTCGGGCTCGGCCCCGAAGGCGTGCGCCACGGCTTCTGGCACCAGGAGTTCTTCGAGTCGCGCGGCGGCGGGCTGGGGGAGGCCGAGCTGTGGCTCACGTCGACCCTGCTGGGTATGGCCGGGGCGCACATCGTCGCCATCTTCCTGTTTCTCGCTGCGGCGCTGCTGCTCACCGGCGCCACCATCGCCGGCGTCGTCCGGGGGCTGCGCCGCCACGTCGCCACCACGACCACGGCCATCCACCGCACGGCCTCGACGCTGCGCCCGCCCGACCCGCGGCCGGAGGAGCTCGTCGTGCGTGCCCGGCTTGCGACCACGAGCGAGCCCGAGCCCGCCTCGGGCCCCCAGCTCGATGCCGAGGAGCGCTACCCGGACCTGTTCGGGACCGAGGCCGAGCCGGAGCCGAAGGTCGAGCCCGAGCCGGAGCCCGAGGACGAGGAGCCGCCCGAGGCCGAGGTCGTCGAGTACACACAGGAGCAGCTCACCCCGCGTGGGCGCCTGCGCGACAGCGTCACCGACCACCCGGACTTCCCGTGGACGCTGCCCAACCCGAGCCTGCTCGTGCAGTCCGAGGGCGAGTCGGCCAAGCCTGACACCGCAGGGCAGGAGCGCATCGCCGCCCAGCTCGTGGAGGCGCTCAGCCACTTCGGCGTGCAGGCCAAGATCGTCGGCACCGTCGCCGGCCCGCACATCACCCGCTACGAGCTGCGCCTCGCGCCCGGGATCAAGGTCTCAAAGGTCGCCCAGCTCAAGGACGACCTCGCCTACGCGCTCGCCGCCACCGACATCCGCATCCTCGCGCCGATCCCGGGCAAGACCGCGGTCGGAGTGGAGGTCCCGAACATGCGCCGACGCATCGTCCACCTGGGCGACGTCTACGACGCGCCGCCGCAGGACGCCTCGCCCATGTACGTGTGGCTGGGCAAGGACGTGGCCGGGCGCGCGGTCGGGGCCGACCTCGCGCGCATGCCCCACCTGCTCGTGGCCGGGACGACCGGCTCCGGGAAATCGGGCTGCATCAACGCGATGCTGTCCTCGATCCTGCTGCGGGCCACGCCGCACGAGGTCCGGCTCGTGCTCGTCGACCCCAAGCAGGTCGAGCTCAACCACTACGACTCCATCCCGCATCTCCTGACCCCGGTGATCACGTCGCCGCGCATGGCCTCCAACGCGCTCCAGAACCTCGTGCGCGAGATGGAGCAGCGCTACGGGCTCATGTCGCTGGCCCGCACCCGCAGCCTGCCCGAGCTCAATCGTGCCCGCGAGCAACGCGACGAGCCGCCGCTGCCCTACGTGGTGTGCGTGATCGACGAGCTCGCCGACCTGATGATGGTCGCGCCGGCCGATGTCGAGGACGCGGTCATCCGCCTGGCCCAGAAGGCGCGCGCGGTGGGCATTCACCTCGTGCTGGCCACGCAGAGCCCGCGCGTGGACGTGATCACGGGAATGATCAAGGCCAACGTCCCCTCGCGGATCGCGTTCGCGGTCTCGTCCCAGACCGACAGCCGCGTGATCCTGGACCAGAACGGGGCCGAGTCGCTGCTCGGGCAGGGCGACATGCTCTACTCCCCGGTCGGCACCTCGCGCCTGCAGCGCATCCAGGGCGCCTACATCGACGAGCCCCAGATCGCGGAGCTCACCGAGCACTGGCGCCTGCAGGGCGAGCCCGAGCTGCAGGAGGAGCTGCTCGAGGAGGTCGTCGACGAGGACGCGGGCAGGGATGGCGGCGAGGACGAGTTCGACCCCGACGAGGACCCGCTCCTGGCCGACGCGATCACGCTCGTGGCCGAGATGCAGACCGCCTCGACGTCGATGCTGCAGCGGCGCCTGCGCCTGGGCTACACCCGCGCCGGCCGGCTCATCGACATGCTCGAGCGGCGGGGCGTGATCTCGGGCTATGAGGGCTCCAAGCCCCGCCAGGTCCTGATCGCCGAAGCCGACCTGCCGCGCATCCTGGTGGCGCTCCGAGAGTCGGGTCGGGGCGTCCCGGAACAGCCGGATCCCATGGAGGAGCAGGAGGTTTCCGAGCCCGTCGAGGAACGCTGAGAACCGCGCCGGCGGCGGTAGCCTTCGCGCCCGATGCCGGAGATCGGCGCATCACTTCGCGAAGCACGGACTCGCGCCAAGCTCGACATCGTCGATGTCGAGGCGGCGACGAAGATCCGCGCCAAGTACCTCCGCGCCCTCGAGAACGAGGAGTGGGGGCTGCTGCCCGGACCCGCGTTCGTCAAGTCGTTCCTGCGTACGTACGCGGACTACCTGGGGCTCGACGGCAAGCTCCTGGTGGACGAGTACAAGCTCCGCCACGAGCACCCCTCCGACCTGGACCAGATGCCGATCAGCCCGGGCCTGGGGAGGGGCAAGGCGCCGAGGGCGCTCTCGCGCATCTCGCCCGCGTGGATCATCGGCATCGTCATCGTCGCCCTGCTCGGGCTGTTCGCCTACCTGGGCGCGTCCGGGGGCGAGAACGACAACACGAACTCGACGCCCACGACCACGGCTCAGAGCGCGGCCCAGAAGCGCGCCGCAGCCAAGAAGAAGGCGGCGGCCGCGGTGGCGGCGCGGCGGGCGCGCATTCGGCGCCAGAAGGTCAAGCTGCAGATCCAGCCCCAGTCGGCGATCTTCGTCTGCCTCGAGAACGCCAAGGGCAAGATCGTGATCCCGGGCCAGATCCTCCAGGGCGGCGAGAACACGCGCACGTTCTCGTCCAAGCGCTTCCGCATCACCCTCGGCCACGGCGGCGACTCGACGCTGCAGCTCAACGGCAAGGCGTTCCCGATCCCCGCCGGCAACGGCCAGATCTCCTACGTGATCACCCGCAAGAAGCGCAAGCAGCTCCCGCCCGGCAGCGGCCCGGACTGCAGCCAGGGATCGGGGTCCGGGACGGGCACGGACACCACGGGCGGTACCGTCACGGGGTGAGCGCGCGCGCCGGCATCGTCGTCACGGGCACGGAGGTCCTGACCGGGATCATCTCCGACCGCAACGGACCGTGGCTGTCCGAGCGCCTGCGCGAGCTCGGCGTGGACACCGCCCACATCGGCATCGTGGGCGACCGGCCCGGGGACATGGAGGCGCAACTGCGCTTCCTCGCCTCCCAGGGCATGGCCCTGATCGTGACCAGCGGCGGCCTGGGCCCGACAGCAGACGATTTGACCGCCGAGGTCGTGGGCCGCTTCCAGGGCCGCGAGATGGTGCTCGACGAGGCGCTGGAGGAGCGCATCTGGGCCATCCTGCAGCCGCTGCGCCGGCGCTGGCCCGAGCTCGACGAGGATGCCATCCGCGCGTCCAACCGCAAGCAGGCCGTCATCCCGGAAGGGGCGACGATCTTGGAGCCGGTGGGCACTGCCCCCGGCCTCGTGGTCCCGCCGGCATCCGGTCAGGGGCCGACGGTCGTCGTGCTGCCCGGGCCGCCGCGCGAGCTGCAGCCGCTGTGGCGCACGGCCCAGGCGACCGACGCGTTCCAGCACGCCGTGCGCGACCGCACGGTGTATCGGGAGGGCGTGCTGCGCCTGTTCGGCATCCCAGAGTCAGAGATCGCCGCCACCCTCCGGGTGGCCGAAGACGAGGGCGTTCCGCTCGACCAGCTCGAGGTGACGACGTGCCTGCGCCGGGGCGAGATCGAGGTCTCGACGCGCTACGAGCCGCCGGCGCAGGATGCCTACGAGCGCTTCGTCGACGTCATCCGCGCCCGCCACGGCAACACGCTGTTCTCCGACGACGGCTCGACCATCGACGAGCAGGTCGCCGGCCTGCTCAAGGGCCGCACCGTGGCCACCGCGGAGTCGTGCACGGCCGGCCTGCTGGCGGCGCGCCTGACCGAGCGTCCGGGCTCATCGGCCTACGTGCTCGGCGGGGTGGTCGTGTACTCGAACGAGGCCAAGGTCGAGCAGGCCGGCGTCGACCCGGCGCTGATCGAGCGCCACGGCGCCGTCTCGCCCGAGGTGGCCGAGGCGCTGGCCACCGGCGCGGCCACCCGCTTCGGCGCCGACCTCGGGATCGGGGTGACCGGGATCGCCGGGCCGGATGGCGGCACGCCCGAGAAGCCGGTGGGCACGGTGTGCTTCTCGGTCGCCGGGCGGGAGGGTCCGCTCCTGACCCGCACGACGCAGCTGCCCGGCAACCGGTCCGACGTGCGCGACCGCAGCGTCACCGTCGCCCTGCACCTGCTGCGCCGCGTGCTCCTGGGCCGGACCGACGGCGTCCCCGGCCAGCGCGAGCTCACCCAGGGGTCAAGTCTTTCTTTGCCACACCGCAATTAGGTGTGGCGAGGAAAGACTTGACCCCGTGAACCTCCGCCTGTTCGTCGCGGCCGAGCTGCCCGACGACGTGCGCGCCGCGCTGGCCGCGTGGCGCCCGGACGACCCGGCCCTGCGCGCCGTCGACACCGCGGGGGTGCATGTGACCCTGTGCTTCCTGGGCTGGGTGGACGAGGCGCGCGTGGACGCGGTCGGTGCGGCGGCGATGGCGTGCGCGGCGCCGGTCGGCGAGCTGGCGGTGCGCGAGGGGCTGTGGCTGCCGCCGCGGCGGCCGCGCGTGCTGACCATCGCGCTCGACGACCCCGACGGGCGGCTCGGCGCGGTGCAGCAGGCGGTGGTGGAGGCGATGGTGGCGGTCGCCGGGCACGAGCCCGAGGCGCGCCCGTTTCTCCCGCACGTGACCGTGGCGCGGGTGCGCCGCGGGCAGCGCGCGCCACGGGGCGAGCTCCCGGCGCCGCCCGCGCTGCGCTTCGCGCCGCCGGCGCTGACCCTCTACCGGTCCGTTCTCCGGCGCGAGGGCGCCCGCTACGAGCCGCTGGCCAGCGCCCCGCTACGGTAGGCCGATGCCCACCCCGACGCCGGTGCGCATCGATCCGTCCTACGGCATCAAGGCGGTGCCGGGGGAGAAGCTGCCGTGGGACCAGGTCGAGGCGTGGCTCGTGGCCTCGCGCAACTACTGGATCTGCACGACACGGCCCGACGGGCGCCCGCACGCCAAGCCGGTGTGGGGCGCGTGGATCGACGACCGGGCCCTGTGGAGCACGGGCGACGGGAGCGTGACCGGGCGCAATCTGGCCGCCAACCCGGCCGTGGTCGTGCACGTGGAGAGCGGCGACGAGACCGCGATCCTCGAGGGAACGTTCGCATTCGAGCGCGACGCGGACCTGATCGCCCGCTTCGTCGAGGTCTACGCCGACAAGTACGACATCCGGCTCGAGCTCGAAGAGATCTACGGCCTGCGGCCCGACACCTGCCTGGCCTGGACCGAGGCCGACTACCCCAATACGGCCACGCGCTGGGTGTTCTGAGCGCGCTCGAGGGCGAAGGCCCCGGCCAGGATGACCACCAGCGCCGCCAGCTGCGCCACGCCGGCCACCGCGGTGCCGAGCGGGATCGCGGCCAGCGCGAGCACGCCCGCGGCCGCGCGCCAACGCCCCGAGCCGATGCGCAGCGAGGCGCGGAAGACGACGTCGCCGGCCAGGAACGCGGCCAGGCCGCCGGACAGGAACAGCGCCTGGGCAAGGCCGACGGTGTCGCCGGCGTGGCCGATCACGGTCTTCAGCGCCGCGGCGATGGCGATGATCCCCAGGAGCATGAGCCAGTGGCCGTAGCCGAACGCGTCGATGGCCAGCATCGGGCGGTCGATCGGGTCGGCGGCGTCCATCGCGCGCTCGGCCCGGGCGTCGTCGCCGCCGAAGTACGACCACCACAGCTCCGCGCTCAGCGCCAGCCCGAGCAGCGCCACGCCGACGAGGCCGAGGTCGATGGGCAGGCCCTGCGCGCCGATGCCGATGGCCACGACCGACTCGCCGATGGCGATGATGACGACGAGGCCGTGGCGCTCGACGAAGTGGCCGGGGGCGATGGCGAAGCCGGTGTGGTCGATGACCTTGGGGGTCACCCAGACCAGGCAGGCGATCGCCCAGAGCACGTATTGCGCCGTGCCGCCGACGATCCCGCCCGCCAGCACGAGCACGGCCATGATCCCGTTGAAGCGCGCGACGCCGAGGATCGCCCGCACCACCTCGCCGGATGAGTGGCGGGTGAACAGCGCCGTGTGGATGACGATCACCGCCGCGTAGGCGAGGCCGAAGGCCAGGCCGCTGTCGTCGAACGCGCCCGGGATGGACAGGGCCAGGACGAGGAACGCGCCCATACCCGAGAGCAGCAGCAGCCGGCGGTTGGTCCGGTCGGGCGCGACGAAGTTCGTCAGCCAGGCATAGCCGCCGTACATCCACCAGATGACGCCGAGCATGATCGCCACCTGCGCCAGGCCGCGGCCGTTGGGCGCGTGCACGAGCACCGTCGTCAGCTGGGTGATGGTGAAGACGAAGACCAGGTCGAAGAACAGCTCCAGCGTGGTGACCCGGCCGGCCTCGGCTTGCGGCGCGCTCACGGCGTCCATGATGATCGTCCGGTGCTGACGATGGGGGTTCGGTTCTCCGCCCGCGGGTTGGCGGCCTGCCCCATGGGACTGAAGGCCGGGCGAGCGTACCTTCACCCCATGTTCGCCGCCAACACATACAAGATCCGCCCCGCCACCGAGACCGAGGGAGTCGCGCTGCGCGAGCTGCGCGGCCCGATCCTCGTCGGCGAGGTCGACGGTCGTCCTGCCGCCGCGCTGTCGGTGGCCGATGGCCGCAGCGTGACCAATCCGTTCTCCCCCAACTCCCGCCTGCTCGCGCAGCTGCGCCTGCGGGCCGGAGCGGCGCGCGCCATCGAGCGCATGCCCTCGCTGTCCGCGCGCATGCGCGCGGCGGTGAAGGTCGCCTAGCCCAGACGCTCCTCTCCCAGGAACCCGAGCACCGCCCGCGACCACTGCGGGCGGTGCTCTCGTTCGAGGAAGGGGAAGTGGTCGCCGGGCACGATCTCCAGGCGCCCGTTCGGCAGCGCCGCGACGAGCTCCTGCGCCGCCGGCGCGCCCATCGGGTCGACGTCGCCCACGATGACCAGCGTCGGGGCCTGGATGCCCGCGAGCCCCGGCGCCAGGTTCATGCCCGCGGCCACGTGGTCGTTGAAGTGCCGCAGCGCGTCAGCGTTCGTGCCCGCGCGCATGAGCACGGCGTCGACCTCCGCGGTCTCCATGTCGAGGGGCGCGAAGACGCGCGACTCGCGCGCGTAGAGGCGGGCGAGGTCCTCGTCGGTCCCGTAGTCGCCGGCGAGGTGCGCCTGCAGGGCGGCCATGGCGTCGGCGTAGTAGGGCTGGTCGCGGTGCTCGGCGGCGCGGTCCGCGCGCGCCTGGCGGATGGCGTCGGTGAAGCGCGGGGCGGTGCTGGCGAGTACCAGCCGGCCGACGCGGTCGGGGTGCGCGCCGGCCCAGGCCATGGCCACGAAGCCGCCGTGGGAGTGGCCGAGCAGGTCGATGCGCTCGAGCCCGAGGTGGGTGCGCAGCGCCTCGATGTCGCCCGCGTAGTCGCCCAGGTCGTAGGCGGTGGGGTCCGCGGGACGGTCCGAGCCGCCGGTGCCGCGCGGGTCGAGCAGCAGGAGCGTGCGCTGCGCCGCAAGGTCGGGCAGGCCGTCGAAGTAGGCCGACGAGAACCCGGGCCCGCCGGGATGGCAGAGCAGCGGCGGCCCGCTGCCCGCCTCGTGCCAGGCCAGGGTGCGGCCGTCGGCAGTGGTGAGCGCGGGCACTAGGGCTCGAGCTGCCCCGCGTAGAGCGCGAAGGTGGCGCCCTGCGGGTCGCGCGCGATGCCGATGCGGCCCATCGGCAGGTCCATGGCCGGTCCGAGCGCCGAGCCGCCGCCCTCCTGCACCCGGGCCAGCGAGGCGTCGGTGTCCTCGGTGCCGAAGTACACGAGCCAGTTCGGCGGCTCGCCGGGCTGCGGGGCGCGCATGCCGCCGTTGTTGGCCTCGCCGTTCTTGATCGTGTGGTAGGGCATCTCGCTGCCCTCGAAGGCGTCGAAGGTCCAGCCGAACAGACCGCCGTAGAAGGCCTGCGCGGCGCCGAAGTCGGGCGTGGCGAGCTCGTTCCAGCACAGGGCGCCGGGGGCGTTGACGCGCTCGGCGCCGATCGTCGCCCGCGGCTCCCAGACCATGAAGAACGCGCCCGTGGGGTCCTGGATGACGGCCATCCGGCCTGCGTCCATGACGTCGAAGGGCGGCGCGTGCACGGTGCCGCCGAGCTCGCCGGCCTGGGCGGCGGCGTCGTCGGCGCTCGCGACGGTGATGTAGGAGTTCCACAGCGGCGGCACGCCGGCCTCGCGCTGTTGGGCGGGCTGCGGCGAGATGGCGGCGACGGCCTTGCCGTCGATGAGCTGCATCGAGTAGACGGTGCTCTCGTCGACGGGGCGGTCGTCGGCCTGCCAGCCGAACAGCCCGGCGTAGAAGGCCTTGGCGGCGTCCTGGTCGGTCGTGGACAGGTCGGTCCAGCTGAAGGTGCCCGGTGCGTACTGCGTTCGCTCTCCCATGCGGGCGAGACTAGCGTCGCTTTTGTTGCAAAGCACGGCTGTTTCCGTCCGCCTGCTTCTCCAAGCTGTGGACACGACTTGAGACAGCAGAGGAGCCGTACATGAGCAGCAACGACAAGGCCGCTTCGGCCCGTGACGCCGCCCTGCAGGGCGCGCTGGCGCAGATCGAGCGCGAGTTCGGCAAGGGCACCGTCATGCGGATGGGCGACGAGGGCGCCCAGGTGCGCGTGGACGCCATCCCCACCGGCGCGCTGTCGCTCGACCTGGCCCTGGGCATCGGCGGGGTTCCACGCGGGCGGATCGTCGAGATCTACGGCCCGGAGTCGTCGGGGAAGACGACGCTGATCTACCACATCATCGCCGAGGCCCAGCGCTTGGGCGGCGTGTGCGCGTTCATCGACGCCGAGCACGCGATGGACCCGCTCTACGCCCAGGCCATCGGGGTCGACATCGACGAGCTGCTGGTCTCCCAGCCCGACTACGGCGAGCAGGCGCTGGAGGTCGCGGACATGCTCATCCGCTCGAGCGCGGTCGACCTGGTGTCCGTGGACTCGGTCGCGGCGCTGACCCCGCGGGCCGAGCTCGAGGGCCAGATGGGCGACCAGACCGTCGGCGTCCAGGCGCGGATGATGTCCCAGGCCATGCGCAAGCTGGCCGGCAACCTGAACCGCACCCAGACCCTGTGCGTGTTCACGAACCAGATCCGCGAGAAGGTCGGGGTCATGTTCGGTTCGCCCGAGACCCAGCCCGGCGGCCGCGCGCTGAAGTTCTATTCCTCCCAGCGCCTGGACATCCGGCGCATCGAGACGCTGAAGGACGGCACCGAGGCGGTCGGGAACCGGGTCCGGGTCAAGGTGGTCAAGAACAAGGTGGCGGCGCCGTTCCGGCAGGCCGAGTTCGACATCGAGTTCGGCAAGGGCATCTCGTCGGCCGGCTGCATCCTCGACCTCGGGCTCGAGCACAACGTGGTCTCGAAGTCGGGCTCGTTCTTCTCCTACGGCGAGGAGCGGATCGGCCAAGGGCGCAACAACGCCAAGGGCTACCTGGTCGAGCACCCCGAGATCGCGCGCGAGATCGAGGCCAAGGTCTACGAGGCCCTGGGCATCGACCGGGCCACGCCGCCGATCGAGGCCGCCGACGGCGACGGCGCGCCGGCCGCGCTCGAGCCGGTGTCCGAGAAGGCCGCCTAGCCTTGGCCAGCCCCACGCTGGACTCGCGCGACCGCGCGCTCGATCTCGCGTTCCGGTATCTGGGCCCGCGTGACCGCACGGTGGCCGAGACGCGCCGCTACCTGGAGGGCAAGCGCGTCGACCCGGCGGCGATCACGGCCGCGGTGGCCGAGCTGGCCGAGCAGGGCTATCTCGACGACGCGCGCTACGCGCAGCGCTTCGCCGAGGATCGCCGCGAGCTCGACGACTGGGGCGCGGAGCGGATCGAGCGGCGGCTGCTCGCGGCCGGGGTCGACCCCGACGTCGTCGCAGCCGCGCTGGCGCAGCAGGCGGTCGAGGACGAGCTCGCCGCGGCGGTGGCGCTGCTGCGACGCCGCTTCCCGACCCCGCCCACCAACGACCGCGAGCGCAACCGCGCGCTCGGCGTGCTCGTGCGCAAGGGCTACGAGAGCGACCTCGCGCACGAGGCGGTCCGTGCGCTCGAGCGCGCCTCCTAGTCCGTTTGCGCCGCAAGGACGGCGCCACTACCATCAACACCAGCAGACGACACGGGCCCGCGAGGGCGTGAAATACGAGCAAATCCACCGAATCCGAACCCGCATCCCTTCAGTCCGACGGCCACCCGAACGCTTCTCGAACACCTCCGCATCCGCCGCCAGCTGAAGCGGCGCGCGTGCGCGCGCCCCAACGCTCACTGACCGCGTACCCACGCGCGGCCCGGTCCGACGCTTCATAACGCGACACCGTGACGGCCGGGCCTGCCCGGTCGGCGAGGAGAGGAACGGACATGGAGATCGTGATCGCGGCGGCCGTTTTGGCTGTGGGTCTTGTCGCCGCCGCCCTGATCTACGGGCGAGGAGGTCGTCAGGCGCGGCGACCGGTCGCGAGCGGGTCCACCACCACTGGCAATCCGCACCCCGCGCCCATGGCAGGAGCGGCAGCGGCGGCAGCGGCGCCACCGCCGCCGAGCACCGACGTCGAGGCCGAGCTGCGCGAGCGCCGCGGCGAGCTCGGGCGCGCCGAGGAGCAGCTGCTCGCCCGCGAGCGCACGCTCGACGCCGAGCTGGCCGAGGTCGACAAGCGGGGCAAGTCGCTCGACGACCGGTCGCGCGAGCTCGACCGCCAGCGCGAGCTGCTCGACGAGCGCAAGCAGGAGCACCTGCGCGAGCTCGAGCGCGTGGCCGGCCTGAGCGTCTCCCAGGCCAAGCAGATCCTGCTCTCGGAGGTCGAGGAGCGCGCGCGCCACGACGCCGCCCGGCTCGTGCGCCAGATCGAGGAGGAGACCAAGCGCGACGCCGAGCGCCGCGTGCGCAACATCCTCTCCGTCGTCATGCAGCGCCTGGCCGCCGGGCACGCGGCCGAGACCACGGTGTCGGTCGTGCACCTGCCCTCCGACGACATGAAGGGCCGCATCATCGGCCGGGAGGGCCGCAACATCCGCGCGCTCGAGAACCTGACCGGCGTGGATTTCATCATCGACGACACGCCCAGCGCCGTCGTCCTCTCCGGCTTCGACGGGGTGCGGCGCGAGGTCGCGCGGTTGACGCTCGAGAAGCTGCTGCAGGACGGGCGCATCCACCCGGCCCGGATCGAGGAGACCTTCTACCAGGCCAAGTCCGAGCTCGACGCCCACATCGCCGAGATGGGGGAGCAGGCCGTCTTCGACGCCAACGCCGGCGCGGTGAACCCCGAGCTGACCAAGCTGCTCGGCCGGCTGCGCTTCCGCACTTCGTACGGCCAGAACGTGCTCGCCCATTCGGTCGAGTGCGCCAACCTCGCGGCGATGATGGCCGAAGAGCTCGGAGCCAGTGCAAAGACCGCCCGCCGCGCCGCGCTGCTGCACGACATCGGCAAGTCGGTCTCGCACGAGGTGGAGGGTCCGCACGCGCTCGTCGGCGGCGAGCTGGCCCGCAAGTTCGGGGAGTCCGAGGCGGTCGCCCACGCGATGGAGGCCCACCACAACGAGGTCGAGCCCCAGACCGTCGAGGCCGTGATCGTCCAGGCCGCGGACGCGCTGTCGGGCGCGCGCCCCGGCGCCCGCGGCGAGTCGCTCGAGCAGTACGTCACGCGGCTGCGCGACCTCGAGCAGATCGCCGCCCGGCACCCCGGCGTGGACAAGGTCTACGCGATGCAGGCCGGGCGCGAGATCCGCGTGATGGTGGCGCCGGGCGAGCTCGACGACGACGGCGCTGCGCTGCTCTCGCACGAGATCGCGCGCGAGATCGAGAAGGAGCTCGAGTTCCCGGGCCAGATCAAGGTGACGGTCATCCGGGAGTCGCGCGCGGTCGAATACGCCAAGTAGCCTGGGGCGCGTGAAGCGCTACCACGTGACGACGTTCGGGTGCCAGATGAACGCGCACGACTCCGAGCGCATGAAGGGCATGCTCGAGTCGCTCGGCTACGCGGAGGCGGAGGCGCGCGCCGACGCCGACCTGATCCTGTTCAACACCTGCTCGATCCGCGAGAAGGCCGACGAGCGGTTCGTGGCCCACCTCGGCGAGGCGCGCGCGCTCAAGCGCCGCGACCCCGACCGGGTGATCGGGGTGGGCGGCTGCTGGGCCCAGTCGGTCAAGGACGAGGTCTTCCGCCGCTTCCCGTTCGTCGACGTCGCCTTCGGCCCCGGGCAGGTGCACAAGCTGGCCGAGTTCCTGACCTCGGACTCGCTGACCGCGCAGGGCTACTTCGAGTTCGAGGGCTTCACCGGCCGGCTGCCCGAGAAGCGGGCGCGCGAGCACCACGGGTGGGTGCAGATCTCGGTCGGGTGCAACTCGGTCTGCTCGTACTGCATCGTCCCCTCCACGCGGGGGCGCGAGGTCTCGCGGCCAGCCGACGAGCTCGTGGCGGAGGTGCAGCGCATGGCCGCCGAGGGCGTGCGCGAGGTCACGCTCCTGGGCCAGAACGTGAACTCCTACGGGCGCGGCCTGCGCCCGCGCGTGCCGTTCAGCGAGCTGCTGGCGCGGGTCGACGCGATCGACGGCATCGACCGCATCCGCTACACGAGCCCGCACCCCAAGGACATGCACGAGGACGTGATCGCGGCCCACGCGGAGCTCCCCGCCCTGTGCGAGCACATCCACCTGCCGCTGCAGTCGGGCTCGTCGCCGGTGCTCAAGCGCATGCGGCGGACGTACTCGCGCGAGCGCTACCTGGACCGCGTCGCGCTCATCCGCTCCTACGTCCCCGACTGCGCGCTGACCACGGACATCATCGTGGGCTTCCCGGGCGAGACCGAGGCCGACTTCGAGCAGACGCTCGAGGTCGTCGACGAGGTCGGGTACGACGGCGCCTTCACGTTCATCTTCTCGCCGCGCCGCGGCACCGAGGCCGCGACGTTCGCGGACGGCGTGCCGCACGAGGAGAAGGTCGCGCGCATGGAGCGGCTGGTCGAGGTCGTGCAGCGGCGCGCGCGCGAGCGGGCCCAGCGGTTCGTGGGGCGGACGCTCGACGTGCTGGTCGAGGGGACGTCGCGCACGGACCCGTCACGGCTGCGCGGCCGCTCCCGCCACAACAAGGTCGTGAACTTCTCGGGGCTGGGGGCGCCGGGGGAGATCGTCCCCGTCCGCGTCGAGGCGGCGACGAGCCAGACCCTGGCCGGCGAGGAGGAGATCCTCGCCCGCGCAATCTCGGCCTAGCGGGCTACTTCCCGCCGTTACAGGGGAAGGTCTCGGTGAGCCTCTTGCTCAGGCCCGGAGGCCGGGCGCCGGTGAACGTCTCGGCGAGCCTCGTGAACTGGGTCACGCCCTTGCCGCAGTTCTTCGGCTTGGTCAACGTCACCACGGCCGGGTAGCTCTTGGTCTTGCCGCTGGCGCAGTTGGGCTTGCAGTCGTTGACCTTCGCGGTGCCCTTGCCCGAGGCGGCGTCGGTCCCGTAGGACTCCCACTTGATCCCGGTGACCTGGTTGTTGGCGTCGCCGCAGGCCACGACGATGCTCTTGGGCTTGTACGTCGGCTTGCCGCAGTCGGCGGGGAACAGGGTCTTGGGCGTGGCGCTTGTCGCCGGGACGGCGAGCAGCGCGGCCACCGCCACCGCGAGCAGCAGCACCTTCGGGATCACGGACCGTGACAAGGGAAATCCTCCTGGATCGTGGGGCCAGCCCGTGGCGGGCTCGGCCCCGGTGTCGGCGAGGCGCACGTGGGCGACCCTAACCGCTGGATCGGAGGCAATCGCAAAGGCCAACATCCGCCCAATATGCGAACATACGTTCGTGCGTTGGGCTAACCTGATCGACGAGGAGCAGCGGCACCTCCCGGGCTACCGCGATCCAGCGGTGGTGCGGACGTTCGACGCGCCCGAGGCACTCGGCACCCGGTTCTACGAAGTCCGCGCGAAGTCGGCCCTGAACCGCGTGCCCGCGCAGTCCCGAATGCCATTCCGATGGACGGTCAATCCGTACAGGGGGTGCGCTCATGCATGCAAATACTGTGTGCTGGGGGAGACGCCGATCCTGATGGCGGATGGCCGAGCCAAAGCGGTCGAGGATCTCGAGCTCGGGGATCGCATCTACGGCACCGTCCGCGATGGCGGTTACCGCCGCTACGTGCGGACCGAGGTGCTGGACCGGTGGGTCAGCATCAAGCCCGCGTATCGGGTCACGCTGGAGGACGGCACCGAGCTGGTGGCCAGCGGCGACCACCGCTTCCTCAGCGACCGCGGCTGGAAGCACGTGGTCAACGTCGAACACGCACCCGATCGTCCGCATCTGACCACGAACAACAAGCTCATCGGGACCGGAGCCTTCGCCGACGCACCGGCGAAAACGCAGGAGTACGAGCGTGGCTACCTGTGCGGCCTCATCCGGGGCGACGGGCACCTCGGCTCGTACTTCTACGAGCGGGCCGGCCGCCGGCACGGTGACGTCCACCGCTTCCGGCTCGCGCTCGCGGACTTCGAGGCGCTCCGCCGCGCCCGCGAATACCTCGCCCACGTGGACATCGCGACGGACGAGTTCGCGTTCGCCGCGGCAGCGGGCGCTCGTCGCCCTATTCGCGCGCTCCGGACCCAGGCCCGCGATCGCGTTGCCGCCGTCTCCGAGGCGATGGCATGGCCGACGGCACCCACGGACCAGTGGCGCAGGGGGTTCCTGGCCGGCATTTTCGATGCCGAGGGCTCGTGCTCGCGCGGCGTTCTGCGCATCGCCAACACCGATTGCGAGCTCATCGATCGCACGACCTTCTGCCTCAGACGGTTCGGGTTCCAGTTCGTCGTCGAGCGGCCCCCACGCGAGAGCGGGGTCATGTATGTCCGGATCCGTGGCGGCCTCAAGGAGCGACTGCGGTTCTTCCACCTCACCGACCCGGCGATCCGGCGCAAGTGCGACATCGACGGCATGGCGTTGAAGTCGGACGCGAAGCTCGGCGTCGTGGCGATCGAGCCGCTCGGCCGGGCCATACCGCTCTACGACATCACCACCGGCACCGGCGATTTCATCGCCAACGGCGTGGTCAGCCACAACTGCTTCGCCCGCCCCACGCACACCTACCTCGACCTCAACGCTCGCGAGGACTTCGAGCGCGAGATCGTCGTCAAGGTCAACGCCCCCGAGGTGCTGCGCGCCGAGCTGGGCCGCCCGTCGTGGAAGGGCGAGCACGTCGCCATGGGCACCAACACCGACCCGTACCAGTGGGTGGAGGGGCGCTACCGGCTCATGGAGGGGATCTGGGAGGCCCTGCGGGACGCGGGCAACCCGGCCTCGATCCTCACCAAGTCACCGCTCGTGCTGCGCGACAAGAAGCTGCTGCTCGAGCTGGCCGAGCGGGCAGACGTGTCGGCGGCGTTCTCCGTCCCGACCATCGACGAGAAGGCCTGGCGAGCGACCGAGCCGCACACGCCGCACCCGCGCAAGCGGCTCGAGGCGGTGGCCGAGCTCAACCGGGCCGGCATCCCCACCGGCGTGCTCGTCGCGCCGCTGATCCCCGGCGTCAACGACGACCCGGCCCAGGTCGAGGAGATCGTCGAGCTCGCCACGGCGGCCGGGGCGACGCACATCGGCGGCATCGTGCTTCACCTGCGCGGCGAGGTGCGCGACATCTGGTTCGACTGGCTGCGTGCGCACCGGCCCGATCTCGTGCCCCGCCACGAGGAGCTGTACCGCCGCGGGGCCTACGCGCCCACCGCGGAGCGGGAGCGGCTGGGCGAGCTCGTCGCGGTCACCCACGAGCGCGCCCGCCGGCGCCATCCGGAGGCACCGCAGCCGGCGCCCCCGCGGTTTCGGCGTGGCTTCGCCGACCGCGCCGCGGCCGAAACGGGGCGCGCGGAGCCGAAGCAACGAGATCCTCAACAAGGCGCGCTCTTCTGACCGAAACCTGAACGTCCGCGAGCGTCCGTCGCCGTGTGACCGGTTGCACACCTTGTTTGCGGGGGTTGCGGTTGGGCATGCGTGCTACACACAATGAGCGAGATGCCCGCCGTCCGAGACCGCGCTGCGGAGATGTTCCGCACCAAGAGCTACTCGTGGCAGCAGGCCGGGCTGGCCGCCCAGCTCCGTCAGGAAGCGGCCCAGCAGGCCAAACGTGCCCGCCGCGAGCTGCTCATCCTCGCCCCGCTCTTCGCGGGGGTCGTGGTCCTGTACGCCTACCGCGACGACATCAAGGGCTACTCGATCCACATCCGGATCGCCGCGGTCATCCTGCTGCTGATCCTGGGCTGGGCGATCGCTCGGGCGCTCGGCCGTGCCATCGGCCCCTTGCTCTTCCGCCGCATGGACCCTGCCACCGCCGGGACGGTGGGCTTCCTCATCCGCCTCACCGCGGGGATCGCGGTCCTGCTCTTCGCGCTGTCGATCGCCGGCCTCAAACCCGAGACCCTGCTGGCCGCGTCGGCCTTCACCGCCGTGATCGTCGGCCTGGCCTCGCAGCAGACGCTCGGCAACGTGTTCGCCGGCGTGGTGCTGCTGTCCGCACGCCCGTTCCGCGTGGGCGACCGGATACGGCTCCAGGCCGGGCCGCTGGCGGGCCAGGTCGAGGGCACGGTCGCCTCGCTGGGGCTGCTCTTCACCGATCTGGCCCGCGGCGAGGACACGATCATGATCCCCAACACCGTCGTGCTCTCGAGCGCGATCGTGCCGCTGCGCGAGCCCGACGCGGTCGACCTGCTCGCGCGCCTGGGCCCCGGGGTCAAGCCGTCCGAGGTGCAGCGCTTGCTCAACGACCGTGTGTCGGTGGAAACGCGGTCGGCGCCGCACATCGCGCTCGAGGAGGTCGACGCCGACGAGGTCGTGGTCCGCGTGACTGCGACGCCGGCGCGGCCGTCCGACGGGCCGAAACTCGCCGACGAGATCCTGGCGACCATCGCGGCGGTGACGCGCAACGGCGGCGAGCCGAACGAGTCGGCGGCCGAGGCGATCGACAAGGGCCCCACGAGCCGCGACGAGCGGGACGGCGTGGTCAGCCCGACGAAGGCGCAGGGCGGCCCGCACGTCTAGGGGAGCCGGCTGGCTTCGCCGCGGCGCGCCGTCCCGCTTTCCTACCGCTTCGCCCGGTGCGCCTCGGCCAGCTGGGCCTGGATCTTGTAGGACCCCATGACGCGGCTGACCGCCGCCACCGGCGCCGGGGCGATCCCGGCCAGGTGGGTGCCCAGGCGCAGGAGGATGGGCGCGACCATGATCTCCGCAGGGCCGCGCTCGATCGCCCGGATGACCGCATCGGCCACGTCCCGTGGGGTCCGGGTCGGCGCACCCGGGGGCAGCTTGACGCCCGACTCCGCGAACATGCCCGCCTCGTCGATGAACGACGGGTGGACGACGGTCACGCCGACGCCCGTCCCGTGTAGGTCCTGGCGCAGCGCGAGCCCGAACCCGCGCAGCCCGAACTTCGTCGCCGAGTACAGCGCCGAGCCCGGCGTGGTCGCGATCGCCCCGATCGACGCCACGAGCACGACGGAGCCGCGGCCGCGCTGCACCATGGCCGGCGTCAGCGCCCGGGCGAGGAAGATCGGCGCGCGCAGGTTGACATCGAGCGCCCGGTCGATCTGGTCCGGCGTGTAGTCGTCGACCTGGCCGTCGGCGGGCAGGGCGGCATTGGAGACGAACACGTCGACGGCACCGGCGTCGCGGGCAAGCGTCTCCGGGCCCGCGCGGTCGGCGAGGTCGGCGGGCAGGACCTCGGCGGCGCCGAGCTCGGCCGCCAGCGCCTCCAGCGCGTCCACGCGGCGCCCGCTGAGCACCAGCCGCGCGCCCCGCTGCGCCAGCCCGCGGGCGATCGTCGGCCCGATCCCGCCGCTGGCCCCGGTGAGGAGAACCCGTGCATCGCGCACCTCCATGAGCGTGGGGAACCTAGCGCGACGGAATCTGGTCGCCGCCCTATGGCGCGAAGATCGCCATCGTGGCGGTGAACCCGTGCAGGAAGTTCTCGCCGCCCACCGGGCCGATCTCGCCCGCCGCGAAGAACCCCGCCGCCGGGGCGCCGGCCAGCTCACGCTCGAGCACCGCGGCGTCGTGGTCGGGCTCGCCGAACATCTGCGCCCCGCGCCCGTTGCAGGTGAACACGAGCGCGCCCGCTGGGGGCCGGCCGCCCAGGGCCTCGCGGCGCAGCTCCAGCGCCTCGCGCAGGTCGGTGTCGGCCGAGGCGGCATCGCGGGCATGCAGGCGGATCACCTGGCCCGGGCGCACGCGCGCCCCCAGCGCCACCGTGCCCGCCTCGGGGTCGGCCCCGAGCAGCGACCGGACGAGGAACTCGTGCTGCCGATGGTCGGGATGGTCGAAGTCGACCGCCATCCCGACGAGCAGCCCGCCGCCGATCATCGACCGCTCGTGCTCGTCGAGCGCCACGATCACCTCGCGCAGGCGCTCGAGCGCCGGCGCGCCCTCGAGCTCCGCGATCACGTGCCCGTCGGCCGCGGTGATCTCCAGCTCGGGCCCGATCGGCGCCGCGCCCTGGGAGACGCAGGGCAGCGTCTCGACGCCCTCGAGCCGCAGACCTACGGCGCCGTCCTCCACGATCTCGTCGCCGTAGAACAGTGCACCCGCGCCGTCCAGGGTGCGCGCGCTCGACACGCCGCCCATGACGGGGACCCCTGGGGCGCGGTCGCGCAGGTCGGCGAGGATCGCGTCGGTCGGGAACGAGTACGGGTCGGGGACGAGCACGACCCCGTCCGCGCCGGCCAGCGAGGGCAGCCCCTCGACGACCAGGCCGTCGTCAACCGGTCGCGCCACGGCGTGGAACGGCTCGGCGCGACCGGCCTCCATCGCCACCGCCAGGACGGAGACCGCGGTGCCGTCCTCGACCTCGCGCCCGCGGCCGAGCACGCCCCCGGCCCCGCAGCCGACGAGCGCGGCCGGGGCGAGGGCCTCGTGGACGCCCTCGAGCGTCGCCTCCGGCGCCGCGAGGTGCGATCCCGACGCGAACACGATCGCCAGCTCGCACGCATCGCCGTTCAGTCCCTCGGCAGCTTGCCTGGCCGCAGCCATCGCACCCTCCCGGGGGTCGAGCTCCGTGGACAACCCGGCGCCGATGGATACGGCCATGGCCTGCTGACGATACTCCGCGGGTGAACCCAGCCGCCACGGCTCCTGACGTCCTCGCCATCTTCGGCCCCACCGGCGTGGGCAAGACGGCGGTGGCCATCGCGCTCGCACGCCGGCTGCGCGCGCGCGGCGAGGACCCCGTCGCCGTCTCCGCCGACGCCCTGCAGGTCTACGCGGGGCTCCCGATCCTCACCGGCGCGCCCACCGCGGCCGAGCAGCGCGAGCTCGAGCACCGGCTCATGGGCACCGTGCCCCTGACCGAGCGCTTCTCGGCCGGCGCCTACGCGGCCCGCGCCCACCACGAGATCGACGCCCTGCGCGCCACAGGCCGCCGCCCCATCGTCGTCGGCGGCACCGGCCTGTACCTGCGCGCCGCCCTGGCCGAGCTCGACCTGCGCCCGCCGCCCGACCCCGCGCGCCGGGCGCACTGGCGAGCAGCCGTGGACAGCGCCGGGCCACGCCACGTCCACGCGCAGCTCGCCGCCCGCGACCCGGAAGCGGCAGCGGTCATCGACCCCCACGACCGCCAGCGCCTCGTCCGCGCCCACGAGCTGCTCGACGCCGGCGAGCAGCCGCCCCGCGGCTCCGAGCTGTGGACCACCCACACCCGCCACCCGACCCGCCTGTTCGGCCTGGTCATGGACCGCCACGCGCTCCAGACGACGATCGACGCCCGCGTCGACGCCATGGTCAGAGCGGGCGCGGCCCAGGAGGTGGAAGCGGCGGCGCGGCACGGCGCCTCCGACACCGCCCGCAAGGCGCTCGGCTTCGACGAGCTCCTGCGCGGCGACGTCGACGCGATGAAGCGCAGGACGCGCCGCTACGCCAAGCGCCAGCTGACCTGGATGCGCAAGCTGCCCGACGTGACGCTCGTCGACGTCAGCGGCCGCGAGCCGGACGACGTCGCGGACGAGTTGCTAGACACCCTCGCGTGACGTTCGAGAAATGGCAGGCGCTGGGCAACGACTACGTGATCCTCGAGCAGGAGGACCTGCCCTTCGAGCTGACGCCCCACCGCGTGGCCAAGCTGTGCGCGCCCCATACCGGCATCGGCTCCGACGGCGTGCTGCTGCTCTCGGCCAGCGACGAGCCTGGCTTCGTCGCCGCGTTGCGCATCTTCAATCCCGACGGCTCCGAGGCTGAGCTGTCCGGCAACGGCGCCCGCGAGGCGGTCCTGTACCTGCGCCGCCACGACCGCGCCCGCACGGACACGTTCTCGATCACCACCAAGGCCGGCGAGATCCGGCCCACGATCACCGGCCCGACCACCTGCACGATGGACATGGGCCGCGCCCGCCAGATCGGCGAGGGCGAGCTCGAGTCCGCAGGCCGCACCTTCCGCTACCGGGCCATCGAGATCGGCAACCCGCAGTGCGCCATCGCCGTCGACGACCCCGACGCGCTCGACCTCCAGGCCGTAGGCCCGCCGATCGAGCACAACCCGCTCTTCCCCAACCGCACCAACGTCTCGTTCTACGCCGAGCGCTCCCCGGGCACGATCCGCACCCGCATCTTCGAGCGTGGCGTGGGGGAGACGCTCGCCTCCGGCACCGGCGCCAGCGGCGCTGCCGTGGCCTACGTGCTCGCGGGCGGCGACTCGCCCGTGACCGTGCAGCTGGACGGCGGCGAGCTCGAGGTCGAGGTGGAGGAGGACCTGCACGTCAACCTGACCGGCTGGGCGGTCCCCGTGTACCGGGGCGAGCTGGCCGACGAGTTCATCGAGGAGCTGCATGCAACCCGCTGACCGCCTGGACCGGATCCCGCCGTACCTGTTCGCCGAGCTCGAGCGCAAGATCGCCGCCAAGCGCGCCGCCGGCGTCGACGTGATCTCGCTCGGCATCGGCGACCCCGACCGGCCCACGCCGGCGGTGATCGTCGACGCCATGGAGGAAGCGGTCTCCGAGCCCGGCACGCACCACTACCCGTCCAACCGGGGCCGGCCCGAGTTCCGCGAGGCGTTCAGCGACTTCTACGCGCGGCGCTTCGACGTCGAGATCGACAAGGAGCGCGAGGTCATCCCCGCCCTGGGGGCCAAGGAGTGCATCTTCAACCTCAATCTGGCCTTCCTGAACCCGGGCGACGTGGCGCTGGCCTCCGACCCCGGCTATCCGGTGTACACGGGCGGCCCGCTGCTCGTCGGCGCCGACCCGTTCCCGCTCCCGCTCCTGCCCGAGCGCGGCTTCACCCCCGATCTCGACGCCATCCCGCCCGCGATCACTGAGAAGGCGAAGCTGCTGTTCCTCAACTACCCCAACAACCCCACCGGCGCGGTCGTGCCCGAGGGCTTCTTCGACCGCGTGGTCGAGTTCGCGCAGGAGACCGGTGTGCTGGTCGTGCACGACAACGCCTACTCCGAGACCACCTTCGACGGGTACGTCGCCCCCTCGTTCCTGGCCACGCCGGGCGCCAAGGAGGTCGGGGTCGAGGTCTTCTCGCTGTCCAAGGGCTACAACATGACCGGCTGGCGCTGCGCGGCCATCCTCGGCCACGCCGCTGCCATCGACACGTACTGGCGGCTGAAGACCAACATCGACTCGGGCATGTTCGAGGCGGTGCAGCTCGCCGCCGTGGCCGCGCTGTCGCCCGACGCCGACAGCGACAACGCCGAGATGAACGTGCACTACGCGCGGCGCCGCGACCTCGTGGTCGAGGCCCTGCGCACCGCCGGCGTCGCGGTGACCCCGCCCAAGGGGACGATCTACATCTGGGCGCCCGTGCCCGAGGGCTACCCGAGCGCGGGCGAGTACTGCGAGCACGTGCTCGACGCGACCGGCGTCGTGGTCTCGCCCGGCGAGGCCTACGGGCCCAACGGCGAGGGCTTCTTCCGCATCTCCCTCACGACGCCGGACGACCGGCTGACCGAGGCGATGGAGCGGATCCGCAGCCTCGGAGAGCGCTAGGAGAGCCGTCGCGCGGCCGTGAGATGCAGCACCGGGTGGTTGCCGTCCTCCGGCCGCGTGCGCTCGAACTTCACCCACCCGCTGCGGCCCGACAGCTCCAGCGTCGCCACCTGGTTGTCGAAGATCGGCGGGTCGGCCAGCTGCCACTCGATGTCCGGGTCGGGCACGCCGGCGGCGCGGGCCAGCGTCTGCGTGACCCGGGCCGCGTAGCCCGTGCACAGGCGCCGGATCACGAAGCGCTCGTGGTTGCCGAGCGGGTTGCGGTACGGCGAGCACACGGCCTGGTAGGCGCGGCTGCGCGCGTCGACGGTCCCCGGAAACCCGGCCTCGGCCAGGTAGGCGTGGTGCACGTCACCGGAGAGCGCCACGATCGTGGCCGGAGGCGTGCCGCGGCGCCCCGAGGCCACCTCCTCGATCAGCGTCGTCAGCTTGCGGAACGAGGTGTTGAACGCCGCCCAGTGCTCGAGGTCGAGCCCTTGGCGCATGCGCTCGCCCAGCTTCGCGGCCTGGCCGCCCCAGGCGCCCCCGCACACCGCCTCGTTCCACGCCTCCAGGTGGTGGATCGCCGGGGCGAGGAGGTAGGGCAACGACGTGCCGAGCAGCAGGTGGTCGAAGTCGCCGGTGGCCTTGTCGACGATCCACGCCCACTCGACGTCGTCGACCATCTCCCGCGTCCCGTGCAGCACCCGTCCGGCCCGCGAGTCCATGACGATCAGCCGCGTGCGCCCGAAGTCGCGGGTGTAGGTGAAGCGCGTGCCGGTGGTGTCGTGCTCGGCGCGCTCGGCCAGCGCGCGCAGCGGCTCGGTGACGTCCTCGGACTGCTCGGCGAGGCGCCAGATCTCGTCCTCCTCGAGCGCGTCGGGGGAGAGGTTTCCCAGGTGCTGGTAGACCCAGTAGGACATGTAGGCGCTGACGATCCGCTCGTGCCACCAGGGCTTGCGCCGGATCATGTGCACCCAGGCCTCCGACGTGTTCCAGTCGTCGATCACATCGTGGTCGTCGAAGATCATCGCGCTGGGCACAGTGGAGATCAGCCAGCGGATGGCCGGGTCGCGCCACGAGTCCCAGTAAAGCCGCGCGTACTCCTCGAAGTCGGCGACCTCGTCGGTCGGGCAGCCGTTGCGCTCCTGTGGCGGGCGGCCGTCGATGAACTCGCGTACACCGGGCGAGATCTCGTCCGCGTAGACCTGGTCGCCGAGCCAGAGCAGGAGGTCGGGCCAGCGGTCGGGGTCCTGGTGGCGCATGCGCAGGGCCATGGCGTAGAGGGCGTCGACCTCGCGGCCGCGCTTGTTGTCGTCCTTGCGCAGCGAGAACGGCCGCTCGTGCGGATAGGCCACGCGGCACGACCCGAAGGCGATGCGCAGGTCGTGGTCGTCGCCCGCGCGGGTGCGGATGGACGACGGCGGGAACGTCGCCGCGTCGGTGTCGGGCCAGGCCGTGTGGCCGTCGAGCGCGACCTCGTAGGGGTAGATGGTCGCGGGCTCGAGGCCCTCGATGCAGACCAGCGCGTAATGGTGGCCGCACACCGCGAAGGTGCGGGCACGGCGGCCGAGGACGTCCACCTCGCAGGGCTGGTCGGTCTCCACCCACACCGTCGCGTCGTGCCGGCCGACGTAGCGCAGGAGTGGTCCAACCATGAGCCGAGGGGCCGCCATCGACCCTACACTGGCAGACGTGGAGCGTGCACGGCAGCGAGCGCTGATGATCCAGGTGGCCCAGCACGGCGAGGAGGATCTCGCCGAGCTGCGCGAGCTCCTGCGCACGGCCGGCGTGGCCGTGGCGGGCGAGCTCGTCCAGCACCGCGACCAGCCCAACTCCAACACCTACCTGGGGGCGGGCAAGCTCGACGAGCTCAAGCGCGCGATCAAGGCCAGCGACGCCAACCTGGTCGCCTGCGACGACGAGCTCCTGCCCCGTCAGGAGCGCAACCTGGAGGACCGCGTCGGCGTGCCGGTCATCGACCGCACGGCGATCATCCTCGACATCTTCGCCGACCACGCCCATACCGCCGAGGGCAAGCTCCAGGTCGAGCTGGCCCAGCTCGAGTACAACCTCGCCCGCATGCGCGGGCTGTGGACGCACCTCGAGCGCCTCGGCGCCGGGCGCATGGACGGCGGCATCGGCACCCGAGGCCCGGGCGAGTCCCAGATCGAGACCGACCGCCGCCTGGCCCGCGACCGCATCTCCGCCCTGCGCCGCCGCCTGCGCCGCGTGAGCGCCACCCGCGACACCATGCGCGCCGAGCGCGAGCGCGCGCACCTGCCCGAGATCGCCCTGGCCGGCTACACCAACGCCGGCAAGTCGACGCTGCTCAACGCGCTCACCGGGGCCGAGGTCGACGTGCGCGACCGCCTCTTCGAGACCCTGGACCCGACGACGCGGACGCTCGACGTCGACGGCCGTGCCTACCTGCTCACCGACACCGTCGGCTTCATCCGCAAGCTCCCCCACCAGCTCGTGGATGCCTTCGGGGCCACGCTGGAGGAGACCCGGCGAGCCAAGCTCATCCTCCACGTCGTCGACGCCTCGACCGACGAGGAGCGCATGGTCGAGATGATCCGCGCCGTCGACGAGGTGCTGGAGGACATCGGCGCCGGGTCGAGCCCGCGGGTTCTCGTCCTCAACAAGGCCGACGTGATCGACGCCGAGCGCCGCGAGGAGCTGCGCTTCCGCCACCCCGACGGCGTCGTGGTCTCGGCGCAGACGGGCGAGGGCCTGGACCTGCTCCGCGACCGCGTGCGGGCGGCGTTCGCGCCGATGCTGCGGTCGGTCGAGCTGCTCGTGCCCTACGGGGACGCGAGCCTGCTGCCCGAGCTGCACGCCGCCGCGGGCGACCTGGAGCGCGAGGAGACCGCCGAGGGTGTGCGCGTGTCCGCACGCCTGCCCGCAGCCCTGGCCGCGCGCTACGACCGCTTCGCGGTCAATGGCCGCGGCTAGGCCGCTGCTCTGGCAGCTCGCGATCTCGCCCTACAGCGAGAAGGTGCGGTGGGCCCTCGGCTACAAGGGCATCGCGCACGACCGCCGGACGCCCGCGCCGGGCCTGCACATGGCGGTAGCGCTGTGGCTGACCGGCGGCCGCGGCCCGACGCTGCCGGTCATGGAGCTCGACGGCCGCACCGTCGGCGACTCGTCGGCGATCATCGCCGCGCTCGAGGAGCGCCAGCCCGACCCTCCGCTGTACCCGTCCGACCCGGTGCAGCGCGCCCGGGCGTTGGCGCTCGAGGACTGGTTCGACGAGCACGCCGGGTCCGACGCCCGGCGCCTGTTCTTCCACGACCTTGGCCGTGAGCCGGCCCTCCTTGACCAGGCCGTGAAGACGGCGGTGCCGGACCTGCGGGCGACGCTCGGCCCCGCCGCCACCGCCTACGCGTGGGTGTTCACGAAGGTCCGCTACGGCACCCATCCCGAGGGGCTGGCCGAGCGGGCGCGCGAGGGGCTCGCGGCCGCCTTTGACCGCATCGAGGCCGAGCTCGGCGACGGCGAGTACCTCGTCGGCGACCGCTTCAGCGTGGCCGACCTGACCGCGGCGGCGCTGCTGTTCCCGGTCGTGCTGCCACCGCAGGCGCCGCAGCTCGAGGCGGCCGTGCCCGAGCCGTACGAGCGCTTTCGGGCCTCGGTGCGCAACCGCCGCGGCTACCGCTGGGTGGAGGAGATGTACGCGCGCCACTATCGCGCGGCGGTGCCAGTGGGATAGGCTCGTCCAGTAAAACTGAGTGCCGGGGAGGTCGAGGAGGTTGAAGCGCCTGAGGATCACCGCCGCGATCGCGACGCTGGTCGTGGCCGCGGTTGCCGCGGGACCCGCGGCGGCTGCGCCGGGCGGCAACAGTGACGCCGCCCACGCGTGCCAGCACGACGGCTGGAAGACGAGGTTCGACCCGGCCACGGGCGCCCCGTTCAAGAACCAGGGCGATTGCGTCAGCAGCGCCGCCCGCGGCAGCAGGGGCCCATCGCTCGTGGTCTTCCCCACGGTGAGCGCCGACGGGACGTTCTGGGGCGTGACGACTGGCTCAGGTCTGATGCACGGGTCGAGGGTCACGGTGGGTGCCAGCAGCGAGTCCGGGTTTCCGTCGAGGGAAGAGTTCCTCTTGACTGTCGGCGACGACGGGACGATCACCTTCGGCCCGGAGTGGACCTGCGGGCAGGGGTTCCACGACTTCAACGCCAGCGGCACCACCGCGAGCGGCGACCCGATCAACTCCAACACCATCACGACGAGCCCCTGCGGCTGAGCGCCCGCCGGCGTAGCCGCATAGCATCGGCAGCGTGACCACGACCGCGGCCACGCTGCCGTTCCGGCTGCTCTCCGACTCCGCGACGCTGCCCACCCGCGCCCACCCCGGCGACGCCGGCCTCGACCTCTACGCGGCCGAGGCGGTGCGGATCGAGCCGGGCGAGCGGCGCAGCGTCGGCACCGGCGTGGCCGTCGCGTTGCCGCCCGGCACGGCCGGGCTGGTGGTGCCGCGGTCGGGCCTGGCGGCGCGACATGGGATCGCGCTGGTCAACGCGCCGGGGACGATCGACGCCGGCTATCGCGGCGAGCTGCGCGTCCTGCTGCTCAACACCGATCGGGCCGAGGCCTTCGCAATCGCACCCGGGGACCGCATCGCCCAGCTCCTCGTCGTGCGCGTCGACCTGCCCGAGCCGATTGCCGTGGCCACGCTGGGCGATAGCGCGCGCGGCCACGGCGGTTTCGGCTCGTCGGGCCGCTGATCACTTGGTGTAGCCCGACTCCTTCAGGTACTCGGTGGCGACCGCCGCCGGCTTCTGCTTGTCGAGGTCAACGCGCGAGTTGAGCTCCTGCAGCACCGGCGTCGTCATGCCCTTCTGGACCAGGGCAATCGTCTTCGCGAAGTCCGGCCCCGCCTTCTGCAGCACCTTGTCGTTGACCACCATGGTGATGTTGTAGGGCGGGAAGATGTTCTTGTCGTCGTTGAGCAGGACCTCCTTGTTGGCCTTGATCTGGCCGTCGGTCGTGAACACGATCGAGGCGTCAGCCTGGCCCTTCTGCAGCACCTCGTGGCGCAGGGACGGGTCGACCGGGGTGAAGCTCTTGAACTTGAGCCCGTAGACCTGCTGGAGGCCCAGCAAACAGTCCTGCCGCTGGCGGCACTCCGGCGTGCCCGCGAGCGTGATCGTGCTCGCCTTGCTCTTGAGGTCGGAGATGTTCTTGATCCCGAGTTTCTTGGCGGTGGCCTGCGTGACCGCGACCGCGTTGGAGTCGGTGAACGGGGTGGGCGGGAGGGCGGTCAGGCCCTGCTGGGCGAAGTCGGCCTTGGCCTGGTCGTAGGCCTTCGCCGGGTCGGTGGGGATGCTGGTGGTCTTGACCTTGAAGAACGAGGTCAGGGCGGTGCCCGTGTACTCCGGGTAGGCGTCGATCTGCCCGCTCTTGAGCGCCTTGAGCGCGATTTGCTCGGAGCCGAGGTTCAGCTGGGTCTTGACGTTGTAGCCCGCGGCCTTCAGCGCCTGGGCGTAGATGTTGCCGAGGATGAACTCCTCGGTGAAGTTCTTGGACCCGATGGTGACGGTGACCTTCTTGTTGGCCGGGTTGGACTGGATCACCTGGCCGGTGGACCCGCTGGACGCGCTGCTGGTGGGCTTGCTGCTGCTCGTGTCGCTGCTACTGCTGGAGCCGCAGGCGGCGAGGCCGGCGGCGGCGATCAGTGCGGCCAGTGCCGCGGCGATATTCCTCATGAGACTTCAACCCTCCTCATGGACATGAACGGGAACCCGCGCCTGCGGGGGGACGACACCTTCAAACCCTTCGGCGTCACCAGCATCTGGATGAGCGCGAGGGTGACTTCGGCGGTGATGGCGAGTGCGGCGACGCAGATCGCGGCGCCCAGCTGGCCAGCATCGCCGTAGACCTGTGGGGAGACGATGGCGTCGCCCAGCGTCACGACGCCGATGAGCGGCGCGATGGTCGCCGTCGCGATGACGTTGACCACCGACGTCCGTACGCCGCCGAACACCAGTGGCACGGCCAGCGGAAGCTCGACCTTGCGCACGATCTCGGGCTCGGTCATGCCCTGGCCGCGGGCGGCGTCGACGATGTCGGGCTCGACCTGGGCGATGCCCACGTAGGCGTTGACGAAGATCGGGGGGATGGCCAGCAGCGTGAGCGCGAGCAGCGCGTTGGGGAAGCCGAGGCCGATGTAGGCCACCGCAAAGCCGATGAGCGCGAGGCTCGGCACCGCCCGCCCGACGTTGGCAATGCTGGCGACCGCGAACTGGCCCTTGCGCAGATGGCCGAGCCACAGCGCGAGCGGGAGGGCCACCGCGCACGCGATGCCCACGGCCGCTCCAGTCAACTCGAGGTGCCGCCAGAGCTGGGGGAGGAGCTCGCTTCCGCCGATGCGCACGCCGCCCGTGACCGACTCGCGCCCGTTGACGATGAAGTCGATCGCGTCCCCGAAGTCGAAGGCGGCGAGGATCATGCCCGTGCCGCCCGGACCCATGGGGTCGACAGCCGCTGGGCGAAGAGGAGCAGGCCGTCCAGGACGAAGGCCATGACGATGCACAGCCCGCCCGCGACCACGACGTTGGACTTGAACACCAGGTCGCCGAAGATCAGCCCGCCCAGACCGCCGGCGTTCGCGAAGAACGCGAGGGCAGCCAGGCCCACCGTGGTCGTGGTAGCGATGCGCACCCCGGCGAAGATCTCGGGCAGGGCCAGGGGCACCTCCACCCGCCACAGCACCTGGTTGTCGGTCAGCCCCATGCCCAGGGCGGCGTCGCGCGCCTCCGCGGGCGCAGCGGCCAGGCCGGCGACCACGTTGCGGAAGATGATCAGCAGCGTGTAGGAGCTCAGCGCGATCACCGCGGTGAGCAGCCCGAAGCCGGTGATCGGGACCAGCAGGAGGAAGGCCGCCACCGACGGGATCGTGTAGAGGACGCCGGTGAGGCCGATCACCGGGCCCACGAGCCACCGCCGCCGGTGGGCGACGATCCCAAGCGCGAACGCGATCACGAAGCCCACCAGCACCGAGATCAGCACCAGCTCGAGGTGACGGAAGAACGGGTCGACGTACCGGTCGCCGAAGTTCTTGATGATCCAGTCCGGGCAGAAGCCGTTGTTCGACTCGCAGTCCGACGCGCGGTGGTGGATCTGGACCTGCGCGAAGAGGGTCAGCCAGCTCACGGCTCGACCCCGGCCCGTTCCGGCGGGTCGAGCTCGCGCGGATCTTTGCTGGCCAGGAACTGCGCGATGAGCTCGATCGAGAGCACCCCGATCACCGTGCCGCGTTCGTCCACGACCGGCCCGTACTGCGTGTCCTCCTCGAGCAGCTCGGCGAGGGCGTCGCGGAGCACCGAGTCCTGGTCCAGGCGGGGCGTGGCGGCGGTGCCGGCCTCATCGGGCACGCGCTCGCCGGCCAGGTCGCGATCCGAGAGCCAGCCCAGCGGCTTCCCGTCGGCGTCGATCAGCAGCGAGTAGGGAAGGTCGGAGTCGGCCAGCTGCTCCTGCGCCTGCGTCACCGGGTCGCCGGGCCGCACGCGCGGGGCCTTCCACAGGTCGACGTCGCGCACGCGCAGCAAGGCCAGGCGCTTGAGCGCGCGGTCCGCGCCCACGAAGTCCTCGACGAAGGCGTCGACGGGCGCGAGCAGGAGCTCGGCCGGTGTCGCGTACTGAGCCAGCACGCCGCCCTTCTTGAGGACGGCGATGCGGTCCCCCATCTTGATCGCCTCGTCGATGTCATGGGTGACGAAGACGATGGTCTTGCGCAGCTCGCCCTGGAGGCGCAGGAACTCGTTCTGGAGCCGACCGCGGGTGATCGGGTCGATGGCCCCGAACGGCTCGTCCATGAGCATGATCGAGGGGTCGCTGGCCAGTGCCCGAGCGACGCCGACCCGCTGGCGCTGGCCGCCCGACAGCTGCGCGGGGTAGCGGCCGGCCATGTCCTGGGGCAGGGAGAACATGTCCAGCAGCGCGTGCACCCGCTCCCTGATGCGGTCCTTGGGCCAGCCCAGCAACTTGGGTACGGTGGCGATGTTGGCGGCCACGGTCTCGTGGGGGAACAGCCCGATCTGCTGGATCGTGTAACCGATTTCGCGCCGCAGCTCATAGGCCTTGCGGTCGAGCACGCTGCGGCCGTCGAGCAGGATCTCCCCCGAGGTGATGGAGACCATGCGGTTGACCATCCGCATGGTCGTGGTCTTCCCGCAGCCCGACGGGCCCACGAGCACGCAGATGTCGCCCGCGGGAACCTCGAACGAGAGCGACTGGATCGCCGGTTCGTCGCTGCCCGGGTACGTCTTGGAGACCTGCTGGAACTCGAGCGCCGCCGCCACCTGGAGCGGTCTATACCCGGGCCCGAGAGAGGTCAGACGCCCGCCGCGGCCAGGGCCTCGCGGTGGGCGTCGTCCTCCAGCGCGTCGGGCAGTCCCTCCAGGCGCTCCAGGCCCAGCGCCGTGGCGATG